>ENA-UONS01000124-UONS01000124.1-human-gut-metagenome-genome-assembly--contig:-CS19-NODE-124-length-101300-cov-10.589135_pt1 | contig 101300 bp, 112 predicted proteins | sample MGYA00242458_ERZ724005 | MGnify/ENA metagenome assembly ERZ724005
TCAGTCTTTACCTTCTCCAGCGGACAGGTGGATTCCTCTGCCATCAGTTCAAATTCGCCTTGTCCTACCAACTGCTGGATATAGGCAATACAGGCCAGGTAGTCCTTGGGGGCATCAAATTTTCTCCATGTTTGAATGTTTCGGCAGTGCTCGCACATACAGAGCCCTCCTTACGCAAATACTTGCTGGTATTTCTCTTTCAGTTCCTTCGGTGCCGTCTTGATGGCCTTGCTGCCACCATTTTCGGAATCCTTTCCCCAGATGGCCCAGAGCAGGCTCTGCCAAGCGATGGCCCGGAATTTCGGGTCTTTGTTTTCTTCCGGCAGGAGATAAGCGGAAAACCGGCGCTTGATTTCCAGCAGCGCATCGAGGCTTTCCGCATTGGCAATCAGGCTGCGAAATTCCTTGGCAGGCTCCAACCACTGCATAGACAATGCACCCCGCACCAATACCCCCAGCGTCCATGGTTGAAACCCAAACTTCCGGATCAAGGCATGAAGGAATTTCCCTTGCAGAGAGGAGTGCTCGTCGTCGCAGAGATCCAGATACTCCGTTACCAGCGGTGCCCACCGTTCTCCCTCCAGCCCCAGAGCGAACACAGCAAAGGTGCCGGGCATTGCACAGGCTTCATCCGCGAGGTTTTGGTACCACTCAAACTCCCGCATAGCCAGACGAGCATATCGCTCCATAGCTGGATGCAGACTGGGGTACTGCACAGCGCAGGCAAAGAGCTGATTGACTCCCTTCTTGGGCAAGCCGGGAATGGGCAGATAGATTTTCTCCTTTCCTCTGAACTCCACCGAGTAACTGCGGGGAAATTCCTCCTGAGAAAGCACCGCGCACAGGTAGTCCAGGGCTTCATCATAGCACTCCTCCGTGGAATCCTTGGCGGTGATTCGGATAGTAGCGAAAGCGTCGTTGGCCGAAGCGGTCAGGTGCTTTGTTTTCCGTTTTTGGATGTTAGACGGTAATTTGCCGCTGCCATTGGTTTTCAAATCCTTTACTATGTCGGGGCGGATCTGGGAAACCAGACCAAGAATGTGTTCGGTTTTGAGAGCTTCAAAACTCTGTCCATACACCGTGTAGCAGACCGCCACATAGCAGGCAAAGTGCAGCAGCCCTTCGTCCACATCCTCCGGGCGCAATTCCGGCAACACCGTGCAGGGCGGAAAGACTGTAAAGCCATCTTCACGCTCTCCCACAAGGAAATAGCGTTCCTGCACCTGTTTTTCTATGTACTTCTCCAACTCATAGCAGATCTCTTGCCAGCCCACCAGCCGCCGCATGGCATCGCAGAGAAAAACAGCATCCTCGTTGGGAAATCCCTTCAGTGGCAGACTGGTCAGATAGCGTTCCAGCAGCTGATCCGGAAGGAAGGGCGTTCCATTATGGTTTCGCACCACGGTCGGGTAGGCGGAGTGATTTTCACGGGCGGTGCCGTTCAGCACATCCTGAATACAGATATCCGCTTCCGCCAGCACCTCTGGAGAAGTGTCCGGTTTATGAATCAGATAGTAGCGGTCATTTATGCCGTCGCGTTTTGGCAAACTCATGCTTGATCACCTCTGTTTAGACAATAAAAACGCCCTGCGACACCCTGTCACTTGGACAGGCTGACGCAGGGCATGAAAAGGCCGCAAGGGAGACGCCACATCCACCGGCGGATGTGGTTTCTTCTTCAGCCAAAATCAATTTTTCATATTTGAACAGAACAGCCATGGACTGTCCCAGTTTTTCTTCCATAGCAAGACCTCGGGTTACAAATCTCAAAATGGGTAAACTTTGTTACTCTATTATATCACATCATCTGTTTTCTTTGGAAGAGGGATTTGCTCCTCCGCCAAATTTGTGATGTGGATTTTTCCCTTTCTCTTTCCAGTCCCAGCATACTCCAGCAGTTCTTTGGCATTGCTGGCGGGATGCCGCACATAGGCGATGAGAAAATCGCTGCGCTCCACCATGTATCGGTTTGCTCGGATGATGGCAAGCCGTTTGGGGACCGCTTCCAGATCCGGCGGATAGAACAGGGCGTCGAATGCCTCCGGCAGATCCACCTTTCTGTTGACCGGGTAATATGGGGTCATCAGCATCAGTGTAATATCCGGGTGCGCTCGCTTGGCCTGTGACAGCGCCCGGATCACCAGACGGTCGAAGTTCCCATACTGTCCCACCACAAATTCAGCTACGCCATATTCCGTGATATGGTGTTCTATGGTTTCAAGCAAGGCTGGGTACACCTGGTCCGGTGTCTCCCTATGCCCTATAAAGAAGCAGCTTCCCATCTGACAGCCCTCATACACAGTCGCAGTCATATTTTATTGATTGTAATTCATAATAGAACTATAAAACCGACACCCATTTTAATGATTATATCACCAATTATTCGTTGTGTGAAGCGAAAGTTGATGATTTAAGTGCGAACCCGTGACGCTCCCTTATATTAAAATAATAAGTAAAGATTGGAGGGAGAGGATCATGGACGATAACCGCCGCTATGAAGCATTTGTGCGGGACCGCATCACAGAGCTGCGGGAACAGAAGGGCGTTTCTGAGCATCGGATGAGCCTGGAGCTTGGAAAGAGCGGCTCCTACATCAGAAGCATCACCAATGGAATTTCTATGCCCTCTCTCCGGGAGCTGTTCGACATCATGGAATACTTTGATTTGACGCCAACTCTTTTCTTTGCCCCCATGGACGATCCGGATTCCCTGCGTGGGATCATAGGCAGGAAACTGCTTGCCCTGCCGGATGAGGACTTGGAGAAAGTAGTTGTTTTTCTGGACTGGATCAAAAAATAGACGCTCCTGCTGGCGTTTGACATGAAAAATATGCCGCTCAGTCAGTTTCTGATAGTTTCTGACATGGGCGGTTTCTTTTTTGCGCTCTTGGGGGAAAGAACTTCCGGCTATTGAAATTTCAAGCTCTTTCCACTAAAATGGATTTCATCGTCTGTTATCAACCGTTCCGATTACAAAGCGAGGTAGGAAAAAATGAACCAAAAAGAAATCAATGAGCTGCGGCGCCGTTTTCGCCCGGAAAAAAGCGCCATCAGCCGTGTTTATGGATGCTATGTCAACAGCAGTAAAGAGATCGTTTCCGATCTGGACGAATCCCTGGGCATGATGCCGCAGGAGGAGTCCGAGAAGTATTTGAGCCTTTTGAAGAAGGGACTGTCCGGTTCCCTGGGGAAAAACCTCATTGATATCGTATTCTCCACTCAGCAGGTAGTGGACAGTGAGGAACACCGCCTGCTCACCACACTGCGGGATTCCCAGCTTAAGGACAACGAGGCCCGCCAGACCTTTTACCGCAAGGTAATTGACAGTCTGGACATGGGGGACAGCAGTTACCTGCTGCTCCTGACCTGTGACAGCTACGATGTTCCCCATCGGGGCAAGGATGATTCCCTGCAAGCGGATGCCTCGGATGAGGTGTTCACCTACATCGTCTGTGTTGTGTGCCCCATCAAGGAGGGCAAGGTAGAGTTGGGATATTTTCCAGGTGACAATGAATTCCACTGTGCTGCCGGGCAAACCGTCGCTCCTCCTGAGCTGGGTTTTCTGTTCCCGGCATTCGATGACCGGGCAGCAAATATCTATAACGCTCTCTTTTACAGCAGGAAGGCCAATGAAATTCACCAGGAGTTCATTGACGCGATCTTCCATGTGGAAGCGCCGATGTCTGCCGTTGAGCAGAAGGAAGCATTCCAGTCAGCTCTGAGCGATGCGTTTGACTGCAGTCTGGAAGTGATGCAGACTGTTCATGAACAGCTGCGTGAGAAAATCAAGGAGCACAGGGAGAGCAGGAGTTCGGAACCTCTGGAGATGAGTGCCTCAGAAATAGGGCAAATCCTTCAAAGCTGCGGGATTGCGGATGAACAGGTGGCAGCATTCCAGGAAAACTGCGGCGAGCAGTTTGGTTCGGGGGTTGTCCTGAATCCGGCAAACCTGATCGACAGCAGCCGCTTTGAGATCAAGACACCTGAGATCACCATTTCTGCTGATCCAGAGTATAGTTACCTGGTGGAAACTCAAATTATCAACGGGCGCAAGTACCTCCTAATCCCTACTGAAGATGGCGTGGAGGTCAACGGTTTTGCTGTCAGCATTACAGCTGCACAGAAAGACGATTAAATTTCAAAAGCCGGACACAACGCAAGGCGGTATAACCTATAAGGCCAGATGTTGTTTGTTATTTTCTGTCTTAAATAAAATCCTTAGAGTGGGCGCTTCTGGTTGGTTCATCACGAACCGGGACTCGGTTCACATGATATGTAGACCCTCCCCTTGGCGGGAGGGTTTGCTTTTTACAGGCTATCTCACCAGACGGTTCCTTGCTTCCAGTGCTGATGCGCAGTCATGGCCTGTCAAATACTGTGCCGCATCCAGCCATTCCCATTCGCTGCATGCACCTAAAGGGATCGCGGCAGTGAGCCTGTGCAGCTGTTCACTTTGCTGGGACAGCCGAAGATCAGAAAGAACTCCGCATCCCATTTGATAAGCCAAATAATCCAGTAGATCGATCTCAACCAGCATTGGACACCTCCGTCATACCACATGATACAGATTGGAAGTAAGACTCCCATTCTCCCGCCAGCGTGGGTCCTTTTGCAGCAGACCAGCCCTGCAGAGATCATCCAGTGCCCGCTTGACCGTAGAGCGGGAAAGCCCCAACTCCAGAGCAATGGTTCTGATGGCCGGCCAGCAGCGTCCCTCGCTGTCTGCCCGATCCTTGAGGTACATATAGACGCTCTTGGCTCTGTGGCTTAGATTGGAATTGTAGATATTTCTAAAGCTGTTCATTCTGTTTCCCTCCGTCAAGGCCGAAATACCGTTTTGCGGGAATCCGGTGCGGCCTGAATTCCCTGAGCCATACCGCCAGCGGATGTGCCGCCTCCCTGCGGCTGCTCACTATCCATTACAATCGTCCCATAGTGGCGGCGGATGATGGACTCCTCCAACTCCTGCTTGTCAGCATAGGCAACGAACCGCTGGGCCTTCTCCGGCACTTCATAGGGCTTGCCGAACCGGATGCCCCAGTCGAGGAACAGCCGCAGCTTGACCTTCATGGGGTGGACGCCGGTCTTGGCCACAATAAAGCTGCCCTTGGGCATGGACTTGAGTTCATCCGGGGTCATGAGGGGACGCTCCATCATCTGGAGGGACTGGCTGGGATCGTTTTTCCCGCGGGAGATACTGCCGCTCATCACCGTCCGGCTGCCCAAAGATTTGGACAGTTCCACCGCAGTCTGACTGGCCGGAGCGAAGCCGCCGTAAAGGTTGACCTGACAGTTGTCCACGATGATCTCAGAGCCCTCTTTTCCATAGTTTTTCTGCAGCTGTCCCGTAATACTCTGGACGATAGGCACCAACATGAGTCCTCTGGACCGGGAGGCGGAAAACATCAGCTCCAGCGACTGGATGGGCGGGCATGTCCCAAGCTCATCTGCAAAGAAGACCACCCGGTTCTTGAGCCGCCCGCCGTTCTCGTCGACCACGGTGAGGATCTCCCGGTACAGATTTTGGAGGATCAGGCTGACCATGAAATACTTGGTCTGATCCTCCTCGGGCAGTACGATAAAGATGGCGGATTTCTCATTGCAAAACTTCTCCGCGTCAATGGCGGTGTCAAAGCAGAGGATCTGCTCCATCTCCGAGTCGAGGAAGGCGTTTAGGCGGGACAGTACCGTTGAGATCACGGAGGCCATGGCCTGCTCCGCCGTGTTGAGGGCGGACCCGGCAAACCAGCGGGCCTTATGATTAGGCGGGAGCTTTTCCAGCAGGAGCTGGAACTGATTCTTTCCCTTCACCCGGCTGGGGGCCAGCAGTTCCTGTACCAACTTGAACACCGACACGATGTGGCGCTTTTCAATGGGATTGCCGTCCGCGTCCTCGGTGGGCAGGTACTCGGCCACCAGCAGGAACATGGCAGTCAGAAGGCCCTCGGCGGAATCGTAGAAAAAAGCATTCTGCCCATACTGGGCGCTGTCGCCGCCGCTGGTGTTGATGAGGGTCTTGGCGAGGATCTTGGAGTATTTCTCTGCCTTGGCCTTTGCCGCCAGGTTTTTGGGGTCGGCTTTATAGATATCCATGTACTTGTTGATCAGATGAAGCAGGTTGTTGCCGTCCGAGCGGGTGGGATTACGCAGATCCAACACGGCGATTTGGTATCCGTAGCAGTCCTTGGCAATACCGGCATAATTGCGGAACAGGTCGCCCTTGGTATCCGTGCAGAGGAAGGACATCCCGCTGGCGAGGGCATATTCGATGTTGGGGTACAAAAAGAACGCGGTCTTTCCGGCGCCGCTGGCGGCGGTGACCATGGCGTGGATGTCATCGGTGTCCACCAGAGCTGTAACATGGTCTTTGGGCCCTTCGCAGCCAAGGACAAGGCCCTGCTTTTCCGGCAGATGCTCTCCCTTGCGCCACAGCTCTGGTTCAAAAGGGACATGGGCATAGGTCTGCCGAATCTCCTGTTTGGTAGCCCAGCGAGCAGTACCGTGCTGGCCGTCGCCCACAGTCTTGGATTTGATCCCGTCAAGGGTATAGTAATGAGAGAGAAACGCGAGGCCGCCGATCACGAGAAACATGACAGCGCCTACCACGATAAGCGTTATAACTTGCGTTGGCACATGATCCTCCTTTTGATATCTACGCCTTAATATCAGAAGGGGATGTTCAGTTTTCGCTTTGTCTGCTATAATAAATTGGTATGAGGTGATTGCTTTGATTTGCGCATGTGACCATTGCTACTATCTGTTTGAGGCGCCGGAATTGCCGGAGCAATGCCCGGACTGTGGAAAGCAGGCAACCCGGCCAGCCAATAAGCAGGAGCGGGCAGAATATCTCAGCAGACAAACAAGCAGCCAGGAAGAAGCGGAGGAGTGGGACTGAGCCATTCCTCCGCTTTGCTGCTTCAGGCTTAGGCCATCACTGGCTCAGCTTCCCTCTGGGTCTTTTCCTCTTTCTGCCGCCGTTTGATCTCGTCGGCCTCGTACTTGACCGGCACCTTGGCACAGGAGATGGCCAGCTCCAGCCATGCGCTGGCCACCTCTTTTTTCTCTGCCTGGGTACGGATACCCCGGCAATTGTTCTTGGCCAATACGCTTTGGAATTGCATGGCGATCTCATCCGCCCGGTTCTTGAGGATACCCCGGTTCTGATGAGGCAGGATGTGGCTTTCTAAAAACCGGACGCCCTGCTCAGTGGTCAGCGCGGTACCCATCTGTTTGCACTCCCGCAGCACCACCGAGAGGGCCAGCGCCGCCATGGTTTCCATGCGCTCCATCGCCTGGTCAAAGCGTCCCCAATGGAGGTCGTTCCGGTACCGCAGGAGCAATCCGGGAAACTGGTAAACCGCCCGGTCCGGCTGAACTTCCTTGCACCTGGCTCCGATTCGCCGGCAGACGAGCCCCGCCACCGCAAACTGCGGATGCTCCTCGGCGGGCTGGGCCTCCAGTCCATTCCACGCTTTCAGATCCTCGTCCCAGTCTTTGTGTTCGGATTGCAGCGAGGCAATTTGAGAATAGCCATGCTCCCGCAGAATATCCGAGAGCCGGCCGGCGGCCTCGATTCCGGCGGCATCGTGATCCAGGCAAAGGATGGCTTTCCGCAGATTTGGATTTTTCTCCAGCATCCACAGCATAGCATGTCCCGCCGTACCGCAGAGAGCCACATAGCTGTGCTGCTGCCAGCCGTCCGGGTACAGGGTGAGAAAGGCAAGCAGATCGATGGGGGCCTCGAATACATAGAGGCGGTCGCTGGTACCGACCCAGTGGAAACTGCACCGGGGATCACTGCCCTCTATGTTGCCCCGGTAGCTTTTGCCTTGGGTATAGAGCCCCCGCTTGTGGGCATGACGGGCAACGCCGCGTTCATCGAATCCTACGAACACGGCGTTGTGATACACCTTTGTCTGATCTATGGACAATTCCCGGCTCTCATAGATCAGTCCCTTCTGTGCGAAAGCGCTTAGTACCTCCCGGCTGATGTGCCTCTGCTGGAGCAGATAAGCATATACCCGCCGCATGGTCTGGTTTGAGGGAGGCAGGGCAAATTCCTTTGGCGGCTCTTTTTCTTTTTTCTCCGCCGGTACATACACCTCCCCCTGTTCACCGTTGAGCAGACGGGTCACTGCTTCAGGGTAAGTCAGGCCGTAGAAATTTTGGACAAAGGAGATTGCATGGCCACCCCTCTCTGCAGCATGATCGTACCACTCATTCCCATGCACAGTAATACTGTGATCCGAGGTGAGGCGTTTGTCCTGGCCGGAGGAGATGAGTTTCTCTCCCTGCCGGCGCAGGAACTCCACCAGGTCAACGGAGTTGGCACGGAGTTTTTGGTCCTCTGTGAAGTGGATATATGGCATGCTACATCCCTCCTCATCAAAAAGAGGCCGCAGTATGCGGCCTCTCAAATCTGTGTTAATTCATTCAGTTGGTTGGCATCTTTCGGAGCTCTTGGACTTGATCCCGACGCCCATAGACCACAGCGGTAGTGTGACTGGAAAGGTGCCTGAAAGGGTAACTGAAAAAGAGAAAAAGATTTCAGAACTTCTTGTTGAAGCTCCAGAGGCTATTAATGGGAGTCCGCAGGTTCATACCTCATATGCCTCTCACTGATTCCTTCCCTTGAGTTTCCGGTGGAACAGAACAGGTCTGCACGGGATTGGCTTTTGCCTTTTCAGCCCTTGAATGTCTTTTGGCTGCGCCAATAAAATCTGCTGTTTAAACTGCACTTTCTGTTTCAAAAGATTACCTCCCTTATAGCTGCATTTCCGGCTCATGGTCATCCGCCTTGTGGCCCTGAGCGATCTTCTTCGCCTTGATTTTTCGTAGGAGCTTCCGATCCACCGCGACCCGGACGCCACCGGAGGGCGGTGGTTGGTTTTGCTCCTGGAAAATGTTGGCCAGATGGTGGAACAGCGAAATGACGGCCGCCACAGGAGGCTGGCCCAAGCGGTCATCCATGTGTTCCAGGAAATATTGAGCATATTCATTGCCCCGATCCGCTGCCAGCTGGAACCACTTGATCGCACTGGATCTATCTTTTGGGACCTCCTTCCCAAGCAGATAGAGCTTGCCGAGGGCATACTGGGCGTATTGATTGCCCTGTTCCGCTGCGGCGGTGAGCCAGCGGATGGCGGCTTTCACATCCTTTGGCGCATCTTCCCCCTGGAGCAGCAGCTTGCCCAGGCGGTACTGGGCAAACTGGTTCCCAAGTTCCGCAGCGTATGTGAGCCATTTCAGTGCGGCCGCCGGGTCTCTGGGCAGGGCTGCGTCACCGGCAAGATACAGCTTGCCAAGAGCAAAGGCGGCGAAGCTGTTTTCCTTCGTTGCCGCAAGTGTGAACAGAGCCACCGCCTTTTGAATGTCTTTTTCCACGCCCTGACCATCCCGATAGATTTTGCCGAGCGCGTATTGAGCACAGTCCTGGCCGGCTTCCGCCGCCTTTGTCAGCCGCTCCAATGCCTGGGCTGTCTGCTCCGGTGTAGAGGATGGATCATTGAAAATCATCCGGGCCAGTTGGTACTGCGCGTGGGGATTGTCCAGTTTGGACGCCTGTTCAAACCACTCCCTGGCTGCCGTCTCATCTTTACCAGTCCCTACACCATGGAGGAGCATCCATCCGATGCGGTACTGCAATTTATCGTCATGGCTCTGCTGCTCCAATTCGAGAAATCCGGCGAAGGCTTGCCGGTACCACTGTTCCGACGCTTCGGCGTCCTTCTCACAGCCAATGCCGTCCCGATACATCTTTCCTAACTCGTAGGCGGCATAGGGGAAGTCCTGCTGTGCAGAGGCTGTGTATAACTCCAGCGCCCGCGCATCGTCCTGTTCCACACCCTGTCCACGGCGAAACAGGCCGGCAAGGGAATATTGCGCATACTTGTACCCTTTGTCTGCGGAAAGTTGGAACCACCGGGCGGCATCACCATAGTCCTGCTCACAGCCGAGGCCCGCGGCATACAGTTTGCCGATCCGGTACTCCGCATAGCGTTTTTTCTTCTGCCTCTCAACAGCGTGGAAAGCGGCCAGCGCCTTGCTGTACCACACATGGGCGGTCTGCATATCAATCTCCCGGCCCAGCCCGTCCGCAAGCATCCGGCCCAGATCGTGCATGGCCAGCGCATTGCCTTTTTGCGCCTCCTGTTGGAACAGGGTAAACGCCTGCTCAAGATCCTGGGGCTGATCCTTGCCGCCAAACAAACAGCGGCGGGCCAGGCGGTACTCATCGCTCCAGTTCATCTGCGCTTTGGCTGGCGCAGACACCGTTTTGTCTGGGACATCGTCCGGTGGGAACTCCGAGAAATCATTCCAGTCGTTATCAGGCTGGGGCGCCTCCGGCAGCGGCGCTTCTTCCTGGTCCTCCACAGGGACACGGTCTTGCTGGTCATCTGGATGGAAAACCTGCTGGCGCGCCCCCAGTGTTACCGCTTCCTCAATGACGATGTTTTTGATCCGCTTGAATTCCTTCTGCTGGGAAAGGGGAAGGCGTGGAGGCAGGTCGTCCTTGTAGGTGCGCAGCACATCTTCCCGCAGTTCATACCACAGGGCATAGGCTGCGGCGACACATGGCTCTTTGGTCAGCTCGTCCACAATCTCATCCACCACAGCCTTCAGCGGAGCCTTGAGGTAGCCGTACTGCTTCCGGCCTCCGGTGTGCCGCAGGCGTTCCGCCAGATGCTCCATGAGCTTCTCCATGCGGTGGTTGACCACGGCGCCGCTCCACATCTGTTCAATCAACTGCTCCAGCACAGAGCGGGCGTCCTCATTCAGCGTGTTCCTACTCTGGGTCTGCTTCTGGTAAAGCTCCGTCAGCTCCTGCCGGAAGATCTCTTTTGCCAGTCCCGACTTGATTTGGGCGATGCCCTGCGTGGTGAGGAAGCCTTTCGACGGATCGGCGCTGTAGCAGACCATGTGGATATGGGGATGGTGTGCTTCATCATGGAATGCAGCGTACCACCGGAAATCCTCCCAGGGGATCTTCATCGCCTCCGCCATTTCCATGGCATACTTGGAGAGCAGTGCTTTCCATTCTTCCGCCTTGTCATAGCCGAGGCGGGCGGCGTCTTCCCGCCGCAGAGAGATGATGGGCAGCCACACATTACCGGGGTGGGCCGCGACCGCTTCCGCTACCTGCGCCAGTACGAGCTGATCTTCCTCGCCGGTAAACAATCCATGGGAACCGACGCGCTGGGCGCGGGGGCGGGTGGCGATGTACTTCAGATAGTTATCCTTCTTGGCGATCTGGTCATAGTTGTCCTCCAGAGCGCGAGTGATGAACTCCGATGCGTTGGCGCGTGTTGGCTCGGCCGCATAGTCCTCGTATTCAAACATCCCACGGCTGAGCGGGAAGTCCCGCAGAATCTGTTCCACCATCTTTTTCTGCTTTGAGGTGGCCGGCCACTCACTGCGTCCCGGATCGATGCGCTCCACACCATTCCGTGTGGCCATATATTTCACATAGTTTTCAAGATGAGCGGTGGCGGAGGAGGTACCGCCCTTGATGTAGGGGCACTTGAAAATCAGGCGCGGCACAGACTGTCACCACCTTTGTGCATCACTCCACGCCCCGCTGGTAGTCGATGGCGTCCTTGAAGCTGATGCGCCCATTGGTCTGCTTCACTTCACGGACGGACCGGGCGCGGAGTGTCTTGAGATCCTCGTCACTGATTTCCATGCCCGCCGCCAGTACATTCATCATCATGTTGACCTCCACCGCCAGTTTGAAGAGCAGGCGGGCGATGCGGTTCTCACTGTCCTGGACGGTCCCGCGCATGGCTGCCACCAGTGCGGGCGGCAGATATGCTGTGGCTTCCTTGCCGGAAACATAGCCGGCATAGAAGCGGATTGCCTTTTCAATAAACTCGTTCTGACTTTGACAGTTGTCCCTTGCACAAAGATTTTTGACCAACTGCTGGTTTTCAGGCGCAATGCGCAGAGCGAACTTGATTTTTTCTCTCGCCATACTTTCCTCCAATCAAAAATCCCTGACCTTTGCATGGCCAGGGATTCGTCTTTTTGAGTGACTTCTTTACTTCAAAGCTGAATGCCGTCCATACTTTGATTTTGTGCATCTTCTTCTGTCCAGATCCCTGTTTTAATGCCGGATAAACGCTGGAGTGATGGGCCATTCCAGCCGTGGTGACCCCCGGTGTGATCCCATCCCCTGAAAAGTGACCCCCGCAAAACCGTTCCCCGGCCCGCATTGCGGGGCGGTGTGAGCCGAGCGGGGGACGCTTTGCGACCCCCGCTCTTTATCCCGCACTATTTTCGACCCCTCGGTCCACTTCGTTCCAAGGAGCGTTCGGCGGCACAGCGGGAACCGTCCATTTGTCTGCTTCTTTGAAATAGCCGCACAAAGCCCTCAAAAATCCTCCAACAGTGCGGCAGGGGTACGGATGCTCATCTCCCCAGGAAAGGGCACACAGGGCCACACAAGGGGCAACTGTGGGATTAAAACGGCAAGCACCGGGCAGCATCCATGCCGCCCGGTGCTTTTGTTTTCAACAGGACACCATTCCCATTGTGGATTTTTCATCTTCCGTTCTTTTAATCCATTCTGTCATACTTTGACACTCCATCAGTACCATCGCCAGGTTGAACATTTCCATGCGTTCATTCAGCGTGTTCAGGTGAATCGAGGTTTCGAAGAGGCCCTCCAGTACCTCGATACATTCCATGCCTGTCCAGTTGAGTGCCAGGTCTTTGTTTGGAGCGGATGAGGGTTCCGAGTCTCCCACTTCAACTCTCTGTACATATTCCCGGTCTTGCTGGATGAGGTCAAATTGCTCATTTGCGTCCGAATCGTTCAGCCCCCAAACCTTTCCAATCAGGGTGATTGCCCTCGCATATCCTTCTGTGGGAGCGTTGCTGCCTCCCATTTCGAGAGCTGCGCGGGCCTCTTGCGCTAATTTCTCTTGCAGGAATTTTGCTTTTGCTCGATTCATTTTACTGCCTCCTTTGTTTGTTTTGGTTCGTTGCCAGCCACTACAATGCCACGGTTTCGGCAGGAAATCCATTCAGAGAAACCATCAAAAAACAGGCTTGATACCTGGCTATGACGAACAAACCAGCTCCTCAGCGGCTAAATTTTGGCGAGTTACATCTTCAGCCCCAGTGTTTCAGTGCTCTCCATCTCCATCAGGCTGTCGCAGAAATCATCCAGCGAGAGGCCAGTTTCTTTTGTGCAGTAGGCATCCATTTTCTCCCGCAGCACCGCTTTTTCGTTATCATCCAACCGGTAGGTCAGTTCCTCATCTCTGCTATCCTCCCGGTGGAGAATGAGGTCGAGGGTGTCACACACCTGTCGATCTGCCAAAGAGTAGTTGGCATAAACATTGAGCCAATCACTGTTTTCATCCGTTACCACATGGGTTCCAAAAACCTCATCCACATCAAACCAGCAGGAGAGATAAAAATTCAGCGCCCCATTTACTTCGGAAATTTCCCCATCGAACTGGAGATCATCAGACCTTAGACGGCGGCTTCCCTGGAGCCCATCCGGAGCAACCTCCAGTCTGCTGACCTGTTTGTCATCCAGATATTCAAAGAACCGGCGCCACCGTTCATCCTGGCTGAGATCCGATTTTCGGTAGGCTTGGTAGGCGGCTGTGGACACATCTTTGATGTGGAAGGTCTGCCAGCCATCTGAAATATGGAGACAGGAGAGCAGCCCTTTGTCCAAATCAATTTCAAATATCCCGGAGACCTTGCCTGTGTTTTCAAGGCGGAGTTCTGCCAATTCACGGAACCGCTGCGCCGGGATCTCCTCTGCATGGTCAAATACCTGGGCGAACTCTCTGGGGGGGGTGGTAAATTCGTTTCTCAGATAACGCCGCAGGAACACGGCTACTTGGAGAAACTCCCGGCCATTTTTCTCCATGAGGATGTACTCCTGCCCGTGTTCCCGGATGTGCATCGCACAGAAAACCTTGCGGGCTTCGGCTTCCTGTACCGCTGCCAGCCGCTCCTTTTTGATGCGCCGGTCAACCTCTTTCTGGCGTTCAATAGGGACTCGGTCGCTGTAAACTTCAATCAGATAGTTTTGCAAGACCTCCTCAATGTCGGTCCCATCCTGTTCAAGGATTTCCTGAAGAGCTTCCCAGCGATAGGGATCCAGCCAAATCTCAGCCGGCATATCTGTTCTCATCAGGTGTCCTCCTTCTCCAAATCCGAAGCAGGGTGGGTGGAGCGGCTGAGCCTGGAGCGGGGCTGTTCCTCCGGTTCCGCCATGCTTTCAATGTACTCTCTGGTCTGGGATGGTACATATTTCTTGTAGAGTTTTTCCATGAATGCATCCAGATCCGATTCCAAAGAAGTGCCGTTCTTTCCCGCATAAAACTGGAGGGCCTTGAGCTTCTCCTGTTCATAACTGACGGTGATGGTCATTCTTTTCATTGGTTGTCCCCCCTTACATAAAGTATTCCAGAGCGTGAGTTGACCGCTGAGAGTCGGCAACCGCCTGGTCATAACAGGTCAACAGCTCAGGCTCGATCCCAGTCAGCGCCACCTCTACACCATAAGCTCCCTGTTTGATGGAGGCTACACGCGCATCCAGAAGAGGGGCAAACTGTGCTTTGCCCTGGTCTGTCAAGGCGGCGAGATCTGCGGCAGGGATAAAGCCGACATCCGCTGTCTGGTGAACCAGATACACATCGTGATCGGGCAACCCCAGGGTCACCAAATTCCGTAGGCTGATGCCTTGCTCCAAATGGGAATTGGCAATCATGCGGGCGCCTGGAATGAAAGCAGCGTATCTTGCCCAGTCATATCCCTCTGAATTGACCAAGACGCCATCCTGACTTCCTTCCCCTAAAAACAGCACGCAATGCTCCACGCCCTCCTCACAGCGCATCAGAGATTTATGTGCCGTTATCTGCGGCTGGTCATCCATTGGCCTCTGGAGAAGGTTTTCAAACGAAACGGCATCCAGCTCTACTACAGCTTCTACCTGACACGGCGGCGGCAAAAGCGAAGATGGTTTGCGGTTTAGAAACGCATGGAGCTTCAACATTTCTGGCTCCTTTCTACCATTGGCAGGTAATCAGCGCAATGCCATGCCGGGTTGGTGGGGGTACACTCACCACAGGCAGCCTCCTCATTGGGGCAGTTGTTTTGTCGGGCACAGCGGGTGCAGTCGCAGACCTGACAGGTGGATATCAGATTTCTTTCCATAGGGATCCCTCCTTACTTTGGATATATCAGGTTGATGGAATTATGGCAGATAGCTTCTCGGATTTTGTTTTTCGCCGTTAATCCGCACCTCGAAATGCAGATGGTTACCGGTAGAGCGCCCGGTCGAACCCACCTCAGCGATGATATCCCCAGCCTGTACCTGCTGCCCCTCAGCTACCAACAGTTTGGAGCAGTGCGCGTAGAGTGTGACGAAACCGCCGCCGTGGTCGATCATCACATGGTACCCATAGCCGGTGGTGGAGTAGCGCACCAGGTAGACAGTTCCAGTGAGGGCGGCCCGGATAGGTGTCCCCTTGGGCATTCCCAGATCGATGCCGGTGTGTCCGGCACCCTTCCCGGTAAATGGGTCTTTGCGCCAGCCAAATTCTGAGGTCACCACACTCCTCCAGCTCTCTCCGATGGGAGAGCAGAAGCCATCCGCGCCGATGAACGGTGCGTCGGAAAGAGGCAGGCCATCGCTCCAGATGTCAAACTCAGAACCATAGGTGGGGGCTGGCCCACCGCAAAGGATACGGTAATAGATCTCGGTGGCGTTGGCCTGATCCTCTGCGGTGATCTCCGTTCCCATCTTGGAGCGGATGTTTTCATAGACAACAGAGAGGTCGCGGATGGGTACCGCCACTGTGTAGGTTTCCTCCACCTCGACCTCGTTGCCGGCGTCATCCACCTCGGTGACGGTGCGGGTGCGCTCCTCATAGGTTATGAAACAGTCCAGATACTGCTGGTGCGCCCGCTGGCTGGGCTGCTTCTCGCCGAAGTAAAGAGCATAAAAAACGGCCTTGACCCTGGTCTGGTCAAGGCTATCGCCATCTTCCATCTGTCCGTCCAACTCCGTAGCACTGCCCTCCAGAATGGAAAAACTATCCCGCATATTCTCGATATGCCCTCGGTAATCCTCGGGTACAGAGTCGGAAATCACCCCGCCGTGGAAGCAGAGTTCCAGTGCCGTAGTATTGTGGTCGGCAGTACCGGAAAGCAGAGAACAGAGAAGCACCAGCAGTATGATGATGGGGGAAAGAATAGCCACTATGACCCAACCGACAGCTTTCCGGGCCTTTTCACTGTTCAGAACTGCCGCTGCTGCTTTTGCCAACATCGCCAGAGTCGCAGGATCAGCCAAGGCTCATTCCTCCCATTCCTGGATCCTGGCCCTGTGCTCGTCCGAGATCCAGCTGCTCCCAGTGCTCAGACAACTCCGCCGCTGCTGCAGCGGGGAGGTCATACCCGATAGTCTTCGTCCAGGACAGGAACTTCTCATAATCAGTGCCTTTTTCCAGTAGGAGCTTGGCGGCTCCCAGCAGATCAGCCTGAATGCAGGCTTTGAGGGCAGACAGATTGGTGGGCTGAATTTTCATTCCATCTCTAATCAGCTGTTCCAATTCCCATGTGTCACCTCGCTGGGCATATTGCCGGATGACCTCGCTGGCCCGGCCTGTGATGTCAATGCCCTTCCTGGCCAGAGTAAATGCGGCGCGGCTATCCCGATTATAGACTGCGGCCAGCATCAGTTCCGCAGGTGCGGCGGCGATCTGCTCATTTGTGGCGTAATCCATCATTTCTCTGCCGATATAAGGATTCAGGGAATATGCATCCCGGATCATCCTGCCCACAAAACCCGGCTCCATCTCCAGAATGTAGGTTTCTGCCTGATCCATCAGAAAACGCAGGCGCTCCACATCTCCGGTTTTCACTGCAAGCTTTGAAGCCAGTAGATAGGATTCGCTGCCGAAGTGGTCACAGGCAGCCATGAGGAGGATCATCATCTTGCTGCCAACCTCACCGGACCGACCAGCAGTTTGGGTGAGAAGGTCGTCACTATACTCCAGCACTTGCGTAAGCAAGCTCTTGAAGGCATCGAGATTTCCGTCCCGCACTGTCAGCGTTATCTGGTCATAGTCGTTGATCTGGAGGGGGAGGCGCCCCATCTGGTCAATGTACTGGGTGATGCCTCCGGTCATACGGCGCAGGAGACTTTCTGTGTTTGCAATCAGCCCCAGATACTTTTCATGTTGTGTGATGAGGGCGTCAATGATAGTTTTCTGCTCCTCTGAACTAAGGTGGAAGACCCCGCTGGTTGGGACCTGGCTTTCCCCAAGACGAATATATCTGGCATGGGTTGCCCCGTCTCCATGGAAAGCCTTTGTAATAGCGGAGGAGATAAGGAACATATTGTCCAGATCATCACCACTCTCGCCTAAAGTCTTTCCGGTGATAAAGCCCTTGGTAACAGGATTCCCATCCTCATACCATTTCAGGTACACATCCAAATAAATACCCTCACTCGCACCATAATCGGTGGTGCAGAAGATATCTGCGCCCTTGGGAATCTCCCGTCCCTTCTCCCACTGTTGATCCAGCAGGAAATATTCGTCAGGTAGGCAACCCATGTTCTCGAGCTGTTGCCGCAGCTCCTCAAAGACCTCCTGGCCGGTGCGCTGACCAATGTATTCACTTCTGCTGGGGTCCTCTTTGCTGGGTACCCAGCGTTCTGTTTCAATGATTTTCATGGCATCCTCTTTTCTATGGCAGTTCAGGTTTCTCAGATTCAAGCCGGCAGGCACAGGGCAGGTCCTCATCGGAAAACGCGCCGGGGATCACCATTTGGTTTTCGTCCGCAGTGATAAAATCCCGCCATGCCCAGTCTCGCCCCAATCCTTTTACAGAGATAAGATTCGGCATTGCCGTCTCCTCGATAGCCAAAGCTCTGGCCAGCAGATCCGGATATCTGTGATATAGCGTCCGGATCTCCCGCCGCTTCATGGAGGGGCAGAAAAAGCACGATGATTTTCCGGGGAGAGGCAGCCCTGCGCTCTGAATTGCCTGAATACAGTCTGTGCGTCGCCAGCCCCAATCCATCAGGGGGTATTGCTTCTGATACTTTTTATCCAGCAGATCATGGGCTACCGCCCCCTGTCTGCGGCGTTCCTCTCCGGCATCATACCCAATAAATTTGACCACCTTTTCTCCCTTTGCCCAGGTATCCAGGCAGGGCTGGTATTGGTTGCAAAACCGCTCCTGTGGGGCCACCTTGTGTTTGAGGGAGCAGCTTTTCCGGCCATAGGCGATGGAAGGAAGCGTCCCGGAGCGGAGGCACTCCTGTTCCAGAGTAAGCCTTTGCCCACTTTTCTCCTGATACCAAACGCGGGTAATGGGTGGCATATCATGGCTTTTCAGCCAGCGATCCATGATTTCCAGATACACATAGGTGTGCGGCTGCTCGCCGCCGGGATCTGCAAATAAAATGAGGTCTACCGGGATATGGTGTTTCCACAGGCCAATCAACATGGCAGTGCTGTCTGTCCCTCCGCCATATCCCACCACATTCATCGTCCGCCTGCCTTCCCGAACAGCGCCTCCTTATATGCAGGGGCGTGGACCTCCAGCAGATACCGTTCATTTCCGCAGCGGTAGAGACAGACGCCCCGTTGGGGGAAACGGATGAGGTTGTACTCCGACTCCTCCAGCTGCAGGGCCTCCATGTAGAACTTCTTGTCCACAGCGCCGGCATTGAACAGGAACTGATGGGGCGGGATCGCGAAGAGGGGTTTGGTCAGCTCCCGGATCCCTTCCTGGTTGAAGTCCTCCAGATTCTGCGAAGCCAGCAGCATGGCAGATTCCTTTTTGCGGACGCGCTTGAGGCAGTTGCGGATATACTCAATAATCGTGGTGCCTACAGCTACATTGTCCGACAGCCAGATATACAGCTCGTCCAGTGCCGCTACTGTATTGCCCTCAGTCAGCAGTTTGTCGCTGAGGTAGGACAGGACATTGAAGAGCATGGCGCTTCGAACATTCTTACTGGCCTGCAGGAGTCCTTTGACACCGAAGACCACAAAGCGGGAGGAGGTCACATTGGTGTGGCCGTTGAAAAACTTGCTCTCCGCCCCTTTGCACATGGAGTGGAGGCCCAACAAAATTTCCTGCAGAATGGCGGCGGTGTAGAGCTGATACTTCCCTTCATCAAAATTCCTGTACTCCTGCTCAATGAGCGCGTACAGGTCAGATAGGATGGGATAATCCTCCGGGCTCAGGCGGCTGAAGTCGGTGCTGTCGCTGATGCCCCATCTTTCGTAAAGCCTGCCCATCATGATTTCGATAACATCAATCTGGCGGTCGGTGAAGCTCTTGTAGGAGCGGAAAAAGTCCCGCAGAAAACTGATGTGCTGGGACAGCCGGGTGGACTGGCGGAATGCGGCGGGGGCGTCCAGATCCTCCGGGCTGCCGCCATCGTCCCAGCATTTGGGTTCCAGCGGGTTGATCCGGTACTGGCCGCTCATCAGATCCAGGAAACAGCCGCCCACCGCTTCGCACATATCCTTCTGCTCATGCTCTACATCCAGGCTGATGGCGGATTTCCCGGCCTCCAGCAGATTGAGGAGCAGGAGCTTCATCAGGTAGCTTTTTCCCTGGCCGGAGTTGCCCAGAATGAGGATGTTGGCTGAGGTCTTATCATCATCCCGCTTATCAAAATCCACGATGACATTGGCGCCGTATTTATCCTTGCCGATGTAAAAGCCCTGGGGGTCGGTCTTGCCGCTGTAGTTGAATGGATAGAGGTTGGCCACTGAGGAGGCCGGAAGCACTCGCTCAAACTGAGAGCCGAAGGCATTGTGGCCGCTGGGCATGACTGATACAAAGCCCTGCTGCTGGCGGAGCATGAGCCGGTCCACATTCAGCTTAGAGCGCACCAGTTCAGTGAGTACCTCCGTTTGCAGGAGCTTGAGCTGGTCATAGCTCTGGGCAGTCAGCTCCAGATATACGGCGCAGTGGAGGAGCGGCTCCCGGTTCCGGTGCATGGCGGAAACCAGAGTGACCACATCCTGCAGGTTGCTCTCTGCAGTTACCGTCTGCTGGAGATCATCGGTGGAGGAACGGCTCATCCGGTGCTTGTTGGCGGCGTTGTGGATGATGCGCTTCTCCTCGGCCGGGGTCACCTGGCGGGTGTAGATACGCAGGGTGATGCCATCCTTTTCTCCCAGATGCCGCAGAATGGCCTGCTCATCCGTGGCGGTAGGATATTCCCGCAGCGCCCAGACGCATCGGTAAGTGTTCCCGCACAGGTAATGGTCCACATTGAACTGAATGACCGAGGGGGACACCATATCAAGAAAATCCTTGATCTTCGCATCCGCAGGCATCTGCGCGAGATAATTCTTTCTGCTCTTTGCCAAAATTGTGATACCTCCTGTCCGGCCGGCAAGAGGTATTCGTGGCATGAAAGATGGCCCGGAGATATCTCCTGACGGCCATTTTGTCTGGTTAACGGGGTGCTTTAGTCATCGAAGATGACCCAGCGCTCCCCGTCGTAATCCTCATATTTTTCGGTAGTCGCATTCTGCTCCAGATAGACCCCCAGCATCCTCTTACGCTCCTCTGCGCTGGACAGCCGGGTCTTAAAGCCTTGGTCCTCCAGATTTTTCTGGATTCGAGAGAGGTAGGACTGGATGTCCGAATCCTTCTCGTTTTTAAGCCGGACGATGACAAAAAACTCTCTGGCAGTTGCCATTTGCACCTGCAGCCGGTCAAGCCCCATCATGTCTCTCTCCAGCAGTTTGCGGATGACCGGAAGCTGCTCCTGCTCCCGAAGCTGGCGGTAGTGTCGCTTATTATCCTCAAAACTCTCCTTGGAATTGAGGGCCAGCATTTCGATCTCCGCCATCCCTTTGAGGACAGTCATCAGGGCATAGATCCGGCTGCCGATGGATTCCGGGGAGTGGACGGAGAGGTTGGTGGGTTCTATACTGAAAAACACCAGCTCTCCATGACTGGTGAGTAGTCCATACTCCGTGATCTTCTGGATGTCAATCAGCTCCCGGCTGGTCTGCCGCTGCTGTGCGGCATTCTTCTTTTTTCTGTTCATTGTTCATTCACCTCGCTTCGGTGTGTATTCCCCAGTCATAGGTCTGCTGCCGCAGGACGAAAAACTGGAGCGCATATCGGATAAAATCAAGGATGCTGGTATCCTCAATGCGGATAGAGAGAAACGCATAAGCCGCCGTGAACACGATTGGCAGGATGAGGCCGAGTTGGGCAAGGGCGAACACAGAAATAAGGCACCCAATCCCCACAATGCCGATGTCCCGCAGCTCCCACAGCCACAGCATGGCCTTGGATTTCAGATTATCAGGGTAAATATACAAGCTCACACCTCCACCAATCACATCATAACCATAGAGAAACCAGAGAACTCCTCCTCCAAATCTTCGGTCAATGGCTCATCCTCAGAGATCTGCTGGCCAGCGCCCACATCGGAAAGGGCTTCATCTGTTTCTTCCTGCGGGATTTCCGCTTCCTGCTCCGCAGCCTGTTGGCTTTCCCATCCACTCACTTCCTGCTCGATCAAGCCAAGGACAAAGTCCCTCTGAGACATAGAGTCGTGGGCTGCCAGACAGCCCTTAACTCGTTCAAAGAGCTCACCGGGAACCACAACAGCCAATGTGCGTTCCTTTTAACCCATTCCAACGGTGTTCAGGCCGGAAGAGATTCCCTCTCCTCGCTCCCATTTGGTCAGGGCATTTTCAAGCAGGCCCACTACAAATGCCTTTTGAGAGAGGGGCTTGTGGGCCTCCAGATACTGTTTGACCCGCTGGAAGAGGGCCTCCGGCACCTGGAAGGCCAGCGTCCTGTCGCCTCCGCGGACGGCAGGGGCAGGAGCGGCAAAGTGTGCGGTCAATACCTGCTCCAAATACTTGCCCAGAGTCAGTCCAAGGGACTCCTGCTCTGTCCGCACCTTGTTGTGCAGTTCCTCCGGGATCTGACCGCATAGGTTTTTGAATTTTTCCATGATCTCCGATCTCCTTTTTTGAATTTACAATGCGGGTGGATTGAAGCAGAGAGGGACTACGGCCTGGACCAGCGGAAAATATGGACAGTCCAGGCTTTCATCCGTAAGCAATTACTTCTTCAAAAAATAGGCGATCCCCCGCAGGACAAAGTCTACACAAGGGATCGCAACACTGTTGCCCAACGCTTTATACCGGGCTGAATCCGACGCACCCGGCAGATCGGTCCACCCATCCGGGAAACCCTGGAGCCGCTCACACTCCATCGGCGTCAGGCGGCGGATAAGCTGCCCGGTGCGTACCGGATGAATGGAGTTGAGAGAGCTCCCGCTGGTACCCTGTTGGAGCGTACCGCAGATATTCCCGTTTTCATTCCCATTTCTGCAGTCCAATCCGGCAACTTCCATGACAAGGTCCGTAGCATCCTTGTTCTGCCGGGCGCTCTGGGTGCTGACCACCTCGCCTTGATGAAAGACATCCACCCGCTGGCGGCTGAATACTGTGTGTCCCTGGGCAATCAATGGCAGGTTGTTTCCACCGGTCCCATACCTGGCAGACATGGTGGGAGCAACCGGGTGCGGTCCGGTGTAACGCGCATCGATGCCGTGATTTTCAAAGAGGACCGGCTGATTGTTGCCGCTCATTCCAGCTGCGGCAGTGATGGCTGGGCAGATTCCAATGCCGAGTTCAGCGTCGCCCTGCTGGGAGGCAAATATCAGCGGCTGGTGTCCATGCTCCTGCGACCGGAGTGTACCGGATACATCTTCACTGCAGTCCATCACACTGCCCCCCTGATCATTGAGGCATAGGACGGAAGGCACCATATTAGAGCCGCTTTCAGAAGCTTTCAGTGTAGGAGCGCACTCTGTCTGATAGCCAATCCCACCAGCTTCTGCACCCTGTCCAGCAGAAAATCCAGCCGCAAAAATGCATGGGTATCCTTGTCCGGCCTGCCCTCCGCCAGCAGTCAGCGCGGTGTGACAGTCGGGAGTCAGAAAGCAATCGCCGTTGCCCTTACTGACGATTCCGGCAACAAAGGTCTGCTGTTTTATTCCGGGCTGGGCGCCGAGGGCGGCAGCCACATCATGCATATCCCGCACCTCATCCCTCTGGTTTGCGGCCAAGGCTCGAATGATCCCATTTCTGCCAGTGGACATTCCACAATTGACTCCAAGTGTTGCGGCCTTATCTCCGGTCATATCTCCGTTATATCCGTCGAAGCCAACGGTACAACTACCGCTTGAATCTCTAATGCTCTTTTGAGCTGTGGCGGAAGTTCCTTGCCTCTCGCCTTGGCTCTGCGCAGGATTCCCAAACAGGCGGTCCTGCTCAAATAATATTTGCGGGGCACTTCGCCCTGCAAAATCTGCGACAAGGAAGATTCTTTTGCGGCGCTGGGCGACACCCCAGTATTGAGCGTCCATAACTCGCCAAGCCAATGAGAATTGATCTCCCAGTATGATTGCCCCAGCAAATTCCCAACGCCCGGAGTCAGGTCGAGGCACTGCACCGGTACAAGCTTTAATTCGGACAATTTCCTCCAGGACAACCCGGAAGTCTTCGCCGCCCGCGGAGCTGAAGGCTCCGGGGACATTTTCCCAGACCATGTATCGAGGTCGAACAGCGTGAGCTGCTCTACCGCGTCGCTCATCTGCATCCCTCATTTCTTTCACTATGCGAACCTGCTCCATGAATAGCCCGGAGCGTTCCCCGGCAAGGCCAGCCCTGGCGCCGGCGACTGATAGGTCCTGACATGGCGAACCCCCGGTGATGATATCCACCGGGGGCAGTTCATTGCCGTTCAGTTTTGTGATGTCCCCGACATGGAGCATATCGGGAAACCGTTCCCTGGTCACCTCTATGGGGAATGTTTCGATTTCACTGGCCCATACCGGCTCAATGCCATTGTGAAGGCCTGCCAGGGGAAACCCGCCGATCCCATCGAAGAGGCTCCTAAGAGTTAGCTTTTTTTAAAGGCGGATGTCTGAATGGCGCCGGGTTTCAAACTTGTTTCCAATGTCTTGTTTTTCATACGGTTCTCCTTTTCTGAATTGTGAGGCTGCATTTGACTACTTGGCCGCTACAGTTTGGATTACTGTACGGGTGGTATTGATTGCTGTCTGCGCTGCATAAACGGCCGACATAATGTTGGCGCGGGTAGAGGTATCCAGGCCAAAGGCTCCGCAGATCCTTGGAACCTCGCCGGCTGAGAGCATGAGGCCAAGTCCCAGCAGGGCGTGGTCTTTCAGCACCAACAGGCCGGCGGTCAGAATCGTTGCCTGCAGGAAGGTGGTCAGGCACAAACCGATGATTTGCTTGCACCACTGTATAAACCCATCCGTGTATCCGCGGGGGATGGAAAACATATAGAGCGACCCCACAGCAATTTGGATCAGCAGGATACCGCCGCGCTTTAAGTTGCTGAAAAAGCATTTGACGATGGCATACCCCATCATGATGATCAAAAATAGAGCCATGATGGGGCTGGTAATCACAGAGGTCAGCCCACCGAAGACACCGGAGGCATCGATACTGCCAACATTTCCGGCACTCAGGGCATCCGTGATCCCCGTTGCAAGGGCATCGATGCTCCCATATCCGGTAAGCCCGTTGGTGAGACCGGCCTGTAGGTCGACCGCCAGCTTATACAGTTCCACCGGAACAAGTGTAAAGCAGCCGACAGCCATAAAGCCTTTGATAGCGCCCAGAGCAGTGTCCTTTACGCTGGCCCGGCCGGTCTGATACTCTATACCGCACTCGAATACAGCCACCACCAGCCCCACGGCATAAAGCGCCCAGGCCAAATAAGAAAAAAAGAGGACGATGGACTGTACCCAGCTCATTTCAAACAGTTCAACGCCCATATTGCCCATTTGGGAGAAAAAATTCCCAAAGAAGCCTACAAGCTGGGCATAGACCCAGTCGATGACCTGATCCATAATGTCGCCCAGCACAAAATCCCATATAAACATCTGGTTTTCTCACCCCTTTCAGTTGAAGGCGAGCTGTATTTCTATCAATGGCCAAAAGAAAAGCAGGGCCATGTGTCCAGCTCGGCCCTGTGATGATTTTCTTTTCTGGCTGATTAGTACATCTGCTGTCCGGGGGGCTCTGCAAAGTTTGGGGACTGGAACACCTGCAGGTATTCATCCACGCTTTCCGCAAGCAGCTGGTAGTCCTCCTGTTTCAGCTGGTAGACATACCACATGGGGTTGCCGTGGTCATCCCAGATATAAGGGAAGATCCCGCTTTTGAAGTTGGGGTTCATCACCTGCTTTTTTCCCAGCAAGTCAGAGAACCGGAGGACTGTATTGTCCACCTCTCCCTCTTTCCGGTTGAGGATCGTCATCTTCAGTGCCTCATAGTGAGAGGTGATCCCCATAGTGATAAAGGTCAGCTTTGCCCGCAGGTCAGGGTTGAGCCTGACAAAACAGGACCGTCCCACATAGGAAGCATCAGCGGCCGCAGTGGACTGGCCTATGATTTTCCGCAGCTCCTGCTCAAAAAAGTTCATTGACATACACTCCTTTCGCACTGTCAAGGTCTATATTGAGTTTTCCGGCCAAGGTTCAGCTTACATTCCCAGAATCGTCCAGATATACAGCGGAGCAGTCAGTGTAAACACAAGACAGGCAAAGAGAATGGCGGGAGCTGTCCATTCAAACTGGCCATGCTTGCGGTAATCAAAATAAGCCATTCCCAGCTTTCCAAAGAAGAATACAGCCAGGATCAGGTCGATGACCGGGAAAACCACATTGTCTACCACCTGCTTGATCTGCTCAGAGGCATCCGACCAGGTTCCCTCGATGGCTCCCGCTACATCACCGGTTCCCGCAGCAAGGGCCGTGGTGCTGAACAGGCAGGTCAGCAGGAAAACAGTCAGGAGAACGCCAAGGAGTTTCTTGCACTTTTTCATATAAACCGCCTTTCTTTTTGCGAAAAGAAAGAACCGCAGAGATCGTCCCCGCGGCTTGATTTCTATGCAGGCGGCAAGAAGGAGATCCCACGGCCTGTCTTTTCAGTGATTTATCTTGGTCTGTTACGGTTCCAGTGGGGCGATGTGCCAGTCATCCCAGAGACTGCCCCGGATCGTGAGTGAGTCGCTTAGGTTCATGGACAGCATTCCGGCTGGCGTCCAGCAGTCGATGAGCCAGGTGTTCACAGTATACGAGCCATTCGGATACCAGATAGGGGTAAAATGTGTGCGGCCCCGGTAGGTACTGTACTCGTTTTTCTGAAACTCAAATCGGGTATTGTAGCCGCCGTCCATCCGCTCCAGCAATCTCCAGAACATCTCATAGTTGAACTCAGAGAAGTAGCTGACTGCATTCTGGGCCGGAGTGGTGGCTGAACTCTGGGTGCTGCTCACATCGGCGGTGACCAGCTGATTGACCCCGTATCCTGATTTCATGCTTCGGCTGCCAGCAGTGGGATTCTTATTGTCTGGTGTGATGCGCATGGTGGCGGAAAGGCTGGCACTATAACGGTCCAGATCAAACTCCCACCAGCCGTGATCACACCAATAGCCATCCTCATCATCCCCATGCCATACCCAATACTCATACCACCAGGGACGCCAGATCGTCCAGTAGTTGGAGGTTTTTTGCTCCCGGCTGGGGATGGATGAAGGAGTGAAGGAGTCGTTCCGGTCATCTGCCACTGGATTGGGAGGGGGGTTCTGGTCCAGGCCTACGATTTTGCAGTTGATCGTCCCTTGTGCGTTTCCAGGGCCGGACACCCGGACCGTGATGACCATATCCTGGGGAGTGTCCGGTGTCGTCCAGCGCACCCATGCCAGCTGGGAATCCCCCTCCGGATAATAGACATTGTCCACATGATAGTCCCGGCCATCGATGGTAAAGGTCACACGGGCAGGGTTATCCGGGTCGCTTTGGCCGCCGCTTACATCCACCGCAGTGATAACCTCGGTGTTGACCCGGTATTCGTAGTCATAGATGGTGATGACGGGATCCTCCGGCTGCTCCTCGAACCGCACGATACCAAGCCCCAGCGAAGACTTGATATCCGCATTGGAGGCGTTTTTGTTGGTCGCTCCGGACCATGCCGGATAGCCAAGATCCGGCGTTTCCAGGAACATGGACAGCGGAAGGTTTTTGGCGGTCAGCGACCCCATCCAATAGCGGAGCTGGCCTCCCACGATTTCATCATAGAGGACCGCTTCGGTCGCAGTAGTGGCTATCATGACTCCCTCAAACTTATAATAAGCAATGGGTTCCAGAAGGATCTTATACTCCCCGCCTATGAGAGTATCGAAGTCCATGCCACTATAATTGGCAATAGCCCGAATCACCTGCTCATCCGTAAAGTAACTTTTAATGGCTTCGATGTTATTTCGGCCATTAGTGCTAATAATTCGTGGAACGGCTTGAGTTGGTTTAATGCAGGTATAGCTTCCCTGCACAGGGGATAATGCAGCCCCGTTGGTATATTGAAGCTTGCTGACCTTCCCAAAATGATAGATCGAGGCAGCTGGCGCCCTGTTTGTCAAATCAATAGGAGTAGATACCACTGCATGGTCATCGGACCGGACAATGGTCACCCGAACGCCTTCGTTGCCCGGATTCCAGCTGCCGTGGCTGGTGGCGTCCCCCAAGTTACCGCCACCACCGTCAATATTGCCCTCGCCAGTGGCGGCATAGGCGGTCATGGGACATAGCAGCGTGAGTGCCACGGTTATCGTAAGCAGAATGCTCCAGATTCGTTTCATGCATCCTCCTTTCCGGCAAAGCAAAAAGCACGGCGACCGCCGTGCTTTTTGATAGGCTGGAGATCAGCCCATGATGCCGATTTTATTTCCATTCTCGTACATATCATCTGCTTCGGTTACATGATTGGCACCGCCATTTGGAACATTATCAAAACCAGGAAGGCCACCGCTGGTGTTGGTGGACGGGGGCGGAGGAGGCGGTTCCACCGTATCATGATCTTCCGCATCTGGCTTTCCCTCTACCGGGGTCCCATCCGGCTTTTGAGTCGGATCCTTCAGTGCCTCATCATCATATTCCGGTTTTTCTGGATCCCCCTGGATCGTCTGCTCGGTGCCCGAGGCCACGGCCCCGCTGCCGCTGTTCCCGGTTTCAGGGGTGGATGAAGTATCCGGGGTCTCAGGCTTCACCGTAATCTCCGGATCATCCTTTTCTGGACTAATGCTGCTGTCCGGCTCATCTACCATCACACCGCCCTGGGAGGAGCTGCTGGGGGGAGGCAGGGTGTCATTGACTGGCTTCTTTTCAAACTGACCAGCTATGATGAACACCAGAGCAGCGCAGGCGGCCAGACCTCCCGCCACAATCAGCCATTTCTTGGTCGCATTTTTCATGGTTGATACCTCCTTGTTTTACCAAAGCCTCTTGTGGAGAACTTCCTTGTTCAAGGCACACCCTACCACAAGAGGTTTCAGAAGTCTATGGGGACAATAGAAAACTTTTTGAAAACTGCTAAAACCTCGGCGTATAACCGGCACTGGTAGCCACGGTGATCCGCATGGCTGGAAGCAGTCTGCCTCCAAAGGAAACAGGTACCTCCAGTTCGATTTCGCAATTGGCAACGAACCGGTTTCCGGCCCTGTCCCCGCCAGCCAGAGGTGCGTTTTCAATATCCACATCCAGTCCCCACACCCGAAACTCGGTTTTACCGTCTTCGGTAAATTTGACACGGGTCCCACCCTGATAGCTCAGGCCCAGTACCTCCTCCAGTCTACCATAAATATCACCATAGTCCAGAGATTCCTCAAAATCTCCGGCCATCGGCTGATACCCCCCAGAGTAGCCTTCCCGGACACCATGATACACATCGTCATAGTTGTCATTGACGGTGGAGATCACCGCAGTCTGCATTGCGTCTCGCACCCCCTGGGCTATGATCAGAAGGCGGATGTACTCGCTGATGCCGCAGAAGATGATGACCAGCGCCAGTGTGATGGCGATGGCCAATGGGAAGCCGTTTCCTTTTCGGTCCCGCAGGATTTCTCGCAGCCTGGTCATTTCCAATACACCTCCGATTTCCCTGTAGCATCCGCCCGAAGTGTAATGGGAAAGCTCCCAAAGCCGCTGAACAGGCCAATGTTGGTTTCATAGGTGACTGTAACGGCCACCTCTTGGTTGAGCTGAATACGCCCGGTACGGCTCCATGAAATATCGGGGTTAAGCCCAGTCTGCTCCCGCAGTGCTTGTTCCCGCCGGTCGGTTTCAGAGCCTACCCGCCCGGCGATCTCCGCCTCACGGATCAGCTCGGTGGCAAAGGTGTCCAGCTGCTGTTTGGCAACAAATACCGGGAAGACCCGCACCGCCAGCGCAATGACCAGCATAGCGCAGAGGACAAGGATACACACATCCAGATATCCCTCGCCGCGCTTTGATCTAAGGATCTTTTTCAGCACAGCGTCACCCCCGTGTCCATGGTTGCGGTTTCCTCCTGACATTGAGCATTATATTCATTCAAAATGCTTGAAATGGAGCTTTCCGATGACAGGTCGGTTTTTCCGCCCAGAAGAAACTGATACAGTGTATCCAGCGGTTCCTCCTGTTGAAGGATTTTGGCCAAGTCCGCATCGTCCAGGTCATAGCTGTCATGAATAATAGAGCAGAGCAAATTTTCTTTGGCTGCGGTTTCTGCAGAGTGCTGATAAATTTTATCAGCAGACAGCTGTTTTACCTTGTGAGCATATTCTTTCATCTCATTTTCCGCGTTGCTGATCAGCTGGTAAATACCATCTTCTTTTTGTGTCTGGCCGTCCGTGCATTCTTCCCACAATGACCAGATACAGTGATGGATATCATCGTCATGTACCATGTCAGATCCGTTCTCCTCAACCCATTTGCTGCTCACATCCCAAAGGGGGTCATCCAGAGTCAGAAGGAAGGAAGCGTCTTCATCACTAATCGTATCAACCAGGTTTTCATGGATGAAGCGGATGGCGGCGATATCTTCCGCCGCCGCAATGAGTTGGGCGGGATCGGACGCCATCCACTGCTTGACCTGCCGTTCATAGCTGGCCGACAGTTTCTTTTTCAGTTCCTTGTGGTAGTCCACAGGCATCCTCCTCTCTAAAACATCCCGCCCAGGGAAGTGATGATCTCATAGACAATGATGGCCAGATAGGTCATCAGAAAACACATCAGCATCAGGAACGAGAACACCCGGATCTTGGGCGGGATCTTCATGGCCTGGGCTTTCAGCCTTTGAAGCTCCAGCTGTTTCATGTCATGACTGAGCATCTGGAAGTAGGCGACGCCGTTGTCGCCCCGCAGTACGCCGATCAGTCCCCGGATAACATCCGATAGGAGGGGTGAATTGAACCTCGCCTCAAACCGGGTCAGCGCGGCCTCATAAGAGCCGGAGCGCATATCTGCGGTGAGAATGTCCAGCTCTGCGGCAAAGGTCGGGCCTGCATTGCGCTTATAGGACTCCACCATGCTCAGCACATCCCGGCTGGCGGCCAACTCCTGAGTGATAGTGGCCACAAACCGGGGCAGCTCGGCCTCCACCTCGCCCCGTTTTTCACTCAACCTTTCATCTGCCCGTCTGATCTCCTTGAAATAAACGGCAATACCCAGAAACAAAATCACAGGCGCCAACAAGGGCAGTACCAGCAGGCATGGGATAACGCCCAGCAGGATAACAGCTGCCTTCAGGATGGCAAAGGACGAGTAAACTTCAGGAGTCATCCCCATGCCTGCGGCATTCAAGGTGTTTTTAAGTCGGCTTCTCTTATATTCATCCATGTGGATGTGGGGGGCCAGCTTGACAGCCCAGCCCATCAGGAAGGCTTCCATGCTCCTGGCCTGCTTTTTTTCCTGGCGGCCAACAGAAAGCATGGCCCTCTGGGTGGCGAGGCGCGGGAGCTTCAGAAAATCCGCCGCAATGAAGAACAGGCCCAGAGCCAACAGAGCGCCGAATACGAAAATCAAAACAGCCATGTCTGTCACCTCCGGTATTCAATGGGCTGTGTCAGCTTGATAACAAATGCCGTAGAAACGAAAATCACCCCGGCACAGACCGCCAGGATGATTTGGCCCATGGCAGTATGCATCAGCGTGTTGAACCAGTCCCTGTTCAAAAAATAGAGCAAGGGGATATTTCCGACCACCAGCACCTGCATGATGATGAATTCCTTGCGGGGTTCAAACACCATGTTTTCCAGCTCGCCGTTGACGATGCGCATGTCGGAGAGCTTTGCCACAATGGGCGTGAGAATTGTTTTAAGGCCGCGATCGTGCTGGCAGGCCAGAAGTGCCGCCACCCATTCCCGAAACACCGCATTGTCGATTTTGGTACCCATGTCCTGCAGGGCGGCATCTACATCCGGGTCCACCAGTTGGATTCGGGCCAGAAACTCGGCAAACACGCTTTTTACAGGTGGGTTCAGGTACTCCAGGTTTTCCTCTACCGCCGTCTGGATGTCCTCGTTGCGCAGATAGGCTGTGGTAATGATGGATAGAGCTGTTTCCAGCTCGGCGGCAATGTTCTTCTTGTAGTAGGAAGCTGTCAGCTTGATGAACCAGAACGGTACGAACATCATACCCACAGCCATCACCGGGACAAGAAAGAAGTTCCCCATCATAATGGCGGCAGAGGCCCCCACTACAAAAAGCAGGAGGGACATGGCGCAAATGGCTGGAAACTTAGGCTCACGCCCGGTCATTTTGAGGATGTTCTGGGTGTCGGCAATCTCACGGCGCAGGAATGATTTCTTTTTGCGATGGGTGAGTTCGTTAATCTCATCCTTGAGGCTCTTGGGCCGGCTGGTCAGGCTGCGGAACACTCCGTCGGTGAATTCCATCGGCGACAGGCGCAGCAGGATAAAAAAGCCTGTGACCATGCCGATGCAGGCGAACAGTTGGATACTGGTCATACAGTTTTGCCTCCTTCCTGGAGCGTATTTTCGTCGGTGGCGGTTACGGTCTGTGCTGCTGCGCTGCCTTCAGCGTGGGGGCTGGACTCAGCGGGCGCCTTCTGCTCAAAACTATCCATCAGCCGGTCCAGCTCCTGCTGAGGCATCCCGTTCTCCACAAACCGTTTTTGCAGGCTCTCAGAGATTGGAGACACTGCTTCGTGGACGCCATCAATGTGGAACTTCCCATCCTCCAGCCGGTTTTCCGTGATCCGGAACCGATAGAGGGTATTGTATTGGCGGGAGCCATCCGGGAGGGTTTCACACTCCATGATTTCCATGATCTTTCTGGATTTGTCCTCCAGCTGTTTGGCAAATACCGTCACAGGAAACGCCTCGGTGACCAGATCCATAAGAGTATCATCAGCCATCTCATGCTTTCTCTTGCACAGGGTGACCATACGCCGCCAGGTGGCCTGCGAGCTGTTGGAGTGGATGGTGGTCAGTACACCGTGACCGGTGCGGGCTGCTTCCTGCGCTGCGTATGCCTCTGCTGAACGCATCTCACCCACACAGATAATGTCAGGATGATACCGCAGGGCCATGTCCAGCAGCATATCCTGGTCCACGCTCTGCTTGGCATTCTCTGACTCACGGGTGATGGTGTGAATGACACTGTTGGTGACCCGGCCATTTTTCTCCCGCACCAGGTCCAGCTCACGGGAGCCATTTTCAATGGTGAAGATGCGCTTATGGTCGGGAATCGTGGTGAGCAGCCAACCGGCCACCGTGGTTTTTCCAGAGCCGGTTGCCCCCGCCACACAGACCGAGACGCCATACCGCAGGCAGGCGGAAAGGAAGTCCAGCATAGGGCCTGTGGCAGTGCCGCCCCGGACGAAATCCTCCTTCTGCATATTCTGCGGGTTGACGATTCGGATAGAGGCGCAGACTCCCACATCCTCATCCACCAGCGGAGTCTTGAGTACGGCGATACGGATATTTTTGGAGAGGTGGCCCAGTACGGCGGGGCTGGCGTTGTCCAGCACCATACCCGAAACATGGAGCATCCTGCGGATCACATTGATGGCATGGTCGGGACTGTCAAAGTGTTCCTCCAGCTTGACCATCTGGCCGCTGGAATACAAAACTTCAATATCACGCCAGGAATTGATATTGATCTCCTCAATACCAGAGCCGAAGATGTACTTGGTGAGAAAGCCAAACTCGGCCATCTCGGTGTAGAGGGCATCCACCAGCTGTTCCCCGGACAAATCCCTGACGGCAATGCGCCGATCCTGGACATATTTGCTGATGTATCGCTTGATTTGCTCCTTGGTATCCGCTCCCACGCCATCTGTGATGAGGGTGGAATATTTGCCGGAGATATATTCCTGAACATCCTGCAGCACAGAACTGAAATCCCTGCTCTCATTCTCCGGTGTGAAGAACAGGGAGTGGCCCCTCTGGCCAGCAGCGGCTTCCGTGGCGATGGTACGCCGGGGCAGGTCATCTGCATCGGTGAATGCTGTCGCCGGGGTCTGGGCCTCAGAGGGCGGCTGAACCGCCTCATCCAGAGGAGCTCCCTCCAAAGCAGCCTCCTGCTCCTCCAAAACAGGCTGCGGGGCCTCAATGGTGCGGTTGCCGGAACCAAACAGAGAATCGTTTCGCTTCTGTCCTAACATGAAAATACCTCCCGGCATACCTGCTCGATTTCCTTGCGAAAGCCTCTGCTCTCCTTCATAGTCAGGTCAGAGAGAAGGATTCCTGCGAGGAACTGGGCCTCCAATTCCTCTGAGTGGGACAATGTGAAGGCCACATTGCCCAGCGCCTGCCCGATCTGCTCCCCGGCCTGTTGGGGCTTCACATTGGCCGCGATTTTGTACTGTTTATCCGTATCCCACTTGGCGTCTTTCAGCAGAGGAAGCTGGCTGGAGAGATAGCTGATGCTCTTGAGGTCCGCATTGGCCAGCCGCAAGACGGAGTCTGCCTCCATCAGCGCCACAGCGGAGAGGATGTCATTGGCAATGTAGCTGCCGCAGTCGATCACCACATAGGGGGCGACTTCACGCAAGCAATCAATGAGTTCTCTGGCCTGCGCCTCACCATAGGGAGGATAGGTGTACTCGTTTTCGCCCTTGAGCATCCCCAGAATGGTCAGGTACCCCAGCCTTTTGTGGGTGACGAGATTATTCTTGACCAGATTTTCGGTCACATGGGCAGCGGCCAGTACGCTTCCCAGCGACCGCTCACACTCCAGTTCCGATGCCGGGCAGATACAGGGCAGCATGGGGGCGGTCATATCACACAGGAGCAGGACAACATTTCTCTTTTTGTCTGCCAGATATTTGGCCATCTTCACCGCCATGGTGGTCTTGCCGCTGCCGGGGCTGCCCCAGACGGCAACTACGCCGCCCCCCTGAAGTTCCGGGGCTGTGGTTTCCTCGCTGGTAGAGCGGGAGAAAATACCGTTTTTCTTAAAATTCAGCATCAGGAAGCCTCGCTTTCATCTGTAGATCCAGCCGGAGCCTCTGTATCCTCCGTTTCTGTAGTGTCAGGCTGCGCACTGTCGCTGGAGGAGTCCTCTCCGGCAGGCTCAGGGGGATACAGCGTGGCAATCACCTCATTCTGTACCGCCAGGAACCGGTCGGCATTTTCACGGGACCCGCGATAGACCAAGGTCAGGTGCAGCTTGCCGTCAGCCTCCAGCTCCGCCAGCACGCGGCTCTGCTCTGGGGAAACCAGCAGTGTCACTGTGGAGGGCAGCTCCCGCTCATCTTCTTCGGAGGGTGCCTCGCCGGTATTGGCGTCATATCCGGAGGAGGCAGTGACACCGATGACCTCTACATATTTAAGTTCGGGTGGAATAACGGTCTGGCCCTGTTTTTTGAAATCCGGAGCCACCACGGAAACAATATCTCCGCTCTGCAGCTTGCCGGACAGACCAGTGGCAAAACTCTTGATGGTGATGGACATGGCCTGCTGGCTTCCATCCAGATTGTACAGGTAGGCGTTGTCAGCGGCAGGTTCGTCAGATACCTTGGTGTTGATGATATAGTCGCCCGCAACCAGGTCAGCGGTGGCAAACTTTCCCACGGCATTTTCCTTCAGGCGGATTACATTTTCAGGCAGGTTATAGCCGCCTACTTCTACAGTCTGCACCATATCGGCAGTGATCTCCTCACCAGCCAGAATGGGCTGAGTTACCCGGATGATCTGTTCTTTCTGGCTGACACTCCTATTGAAAAGAGGCGTCATACCAAAGCAGATTACCAGAGAGAGCAGGATGCAGATAACGCCGACAACGGTTCGATTTTTGAACAGACTCATAATTGGCAGGTCCTCCTCAGTCATGATTTGTTATGGGAATGGCGGAAAGAATGCCCGCCCGGTCAGGCGCTGGTCCACTTGCAGCGGCGGCGCTTACGCAGCCCGGAAATCAGGATAGCGGCAGCCCCCAAGGGCAAGGCAATGCCGGTGATGGTGAGAATGACCGTTTTATTCAGCTTCTTCATAGCGTTCCTCCATAATTCAAAATGTAAATGATAGCAAATCCAAGGGAAAGAAACGGCGCCAGAGGCAAAGCTGTCTGGCTGGGCGCCGCGCACTTTCTTCTGCGGAACTTCTGTGTGCTCCAGTTGATTGCATAAAACAGTGCGGCAAGGGTAAGGCCAAGCGCCATGCCCCACGAGCCGGCCGTGATTCCCAGTACAAAGCCGGAGGCGGCGGTGAACTTGATGTCACCGCCGCCTATGGAACCGGGCTTATGCATAGCCGCAGCCAACAGAGGCAAGGCCGCCAGCGGGCCCATCAACTGGGCCGGATGAAAGACCAGCAGCCCCACTATGGTAATCAGGGCACAGATTGTATTTGGGATCAGGCGTTTCTGGCAGTCGAAGATGGCACCAACCAAAAGCAGGGAGAAAAACAGCCACATTTGGAGGGCTTTCATTGGTTCCTGCAGTTGTGAGATGACTTCCAGTGGCAGCGGCGCGGGTGAGAGGAATGGCCGGAACATCCATAGAGGATTATCCGGCATAATCAAACATCTCCTGGATTCGCTCCGTCAGGGTGGGCATGACCACATCGCCAAACAGCGCATACAGGCCAGCCAGCACCAGAGCGCCGATGACCACCGCCATCAGGATCTTCACAGCAGTATCCACATAGCCCTCACCTCTGCTGTCCTCCAGGGCAGCATGGGCATGGATCATTATGCTGTTCATCTTGCCTGCCAGCTTATTCATCCGATTCTTCATGGTATTTTCCTCCTTATTCTGCGGTCACATATTCACGGCAGGGCTGGCATCATACGCCGGCCCCTGGGTAGGGTCTGGAGCTTCCAGACCTCTCTGGCTCTGGGCCTGGGCCTGCACAAGAGCCTGCTGGTAGGCATCCAGAACAGCCGAATCAAACTCCATCCTGGCCTCTTTTGTGCAGGAAAAACAGATATCCTTGTACTCGCCGTTTCCAGCCCTGTAGCTGGGCATGGAGACAAACAGCCCCTTGGAGCTGTCCATGACCTTGATGCCTCGGACGGCAAAGCAGCCGTTGATGTTGACCGAGGCGGTGGCACGGCAGCTTCCCTCCAGGCGCAGGGAGTGGATTTTCACTGCGTAATGAGTGGGATAGACGGCGTGGCTGTCCTGCCGGACAGCAGGCTGGGCGCCAGACTTCTGTACGGTTTTCGACATACGCTGCTCCTTTCTTTTTCTGGCCGGGATCAGCCGGCGTAGTTAAACATCTCCTGGATGCGCCGGGTCAGGGTGGGCATAACGGTGTCGTCAAACAGGGCGTACAGCCCAGCCAGCACCAGAGCACCGATGACTACCGCCATCAGAATCTTCACGGCGGTGTCCACATAACCCTCTCCGCTGCGATTGGACAGGGCGGCGCGGAGAGAAACAGGCAGCTCTTTCATGGAATGGACAGCGTTTTTCAGATACTTCATGTAGCGTTCCTCCTTATAAAAAATGGACAGCCCACGGCTGCCCTGGAATCATAGGGTCATGGAAAGCGCGGGTGTTTCCTCAGACTGCTGCTGTGAGGTTGTAAGCGCCTCACAAGCCTCCAGCAGCTCCGGCTCTGGGGTAGGATGCGTCTGGCGCCAGCGATCCCGGATGGCCTGGAGTGGCTGTTCCAATGTGGCCAGCTTTTCCTTCTGTTCTGTTGACAGGCCAGTGTTTTCACACAGGCAGCGATACACTGCCTGTGTATCGGCAATCTCGCCAGCCTTTTCCAGAAGCTCCGATGGGGCGGCGGAGCGCAGCGGTTCCAAATAAGCAAGGTACTCCTGTTCCAGCTTTTGAAACAGTCTTTGATCTGATCCATCCTTTCTGGACGGCTCTGGTGTGGTCACATTTTCCCGGAGGGCTGGAGTGAAGCCCACGTGGACAATCTCCCGCTTGTCCACATAGTAGAATGCGCTTTCATCAGTATCATAAAGCTCGATCACATCTGAGATGGCAAGCGGGCGCTCTCCTCCGGGCAGGGTCCTGCGGCAGAACTTGTTCCAGATGTCTTCCAGCTCCTGGCTCTCAGCCTGCCCATCATAAGCAATGCGATATTGGCTTGGGTTGGGGCCATCGAATTCTCTGGCCATTCGCTCCAGCCCAATGAAGCGCATTTCGATGGGGGTATCTGGCTTGAGTTGCCAAATCCGCAGGGACTTGAGGGGCCGGGCGTTTTGAATGGGCCCCCCGCTGGCCAGCCGGTCGTACACTCCATCCACCCAGCGGACCGGCAGATTTTTACGCTCCAGCCACCTTTCCAAATCCTCACGGCGGAACATGGGGTCTGCTGTGATGCCATCCCCCTCCAGATAGCCCACTGCGCTGCCATAATAGAACAGGCGGCCATTCCTAATTTCTACACTCCGCATGGCGGCATTCCTCCTTTACTGCATCGTCATCCCTCCTTGGGTATGGGATTGCTCCTTGTCCTCAATCAGCTTACTCAGGGCCTCTGCCGCCCATTGGGGGAGGCATTCCTCCTTCAGCACACCAATGAAATCTGTCCGATTCCAGCGAGTTTCCTCTCCATCACCCAGACAGGTGCAGCGGATACTGCGCCCGATGGCGCCAGGAGTACAGCCGAAGCCGTCATGGGCCAGCCAGAGCTGGTTTCGCTGGTTCCAATAACTTTCCTTGAGGGTGTTCGGGGAAAGGATCAGGACCCGGCCCTCATAGTCCAGCTTTTCATAGGAACCGGTTTCACAGTGCTCAGACCCCAGCAGCTCCAACTGCTTATACGCATCCCGGACCTGACCGATGAACTGGTCCATGCAGATCAAAGCGGTGTCTACTGCAAAGTACCGGTTTGTGCCATCCTGTGGGATATATGCCCCACACTGCCAGTTCCGGTTCGCCTCGCTGAGCCGATCCTTGATAGGACCCAACTGTTGGAGTGTATTGGCAAGGACGAAATTGGTCCGTTTGAAGCCCCATTGATTCAAAATGCTTTGGGCAGCCCCCGGCTGAAGTATTCCATCGACATTGGAATAACCGCGAATAGCCGCCTCAATCTCTCTGGCGCAGGAAACATTTGCCCGGAAGCTCTCCTCCCACCTGTCCAACTCCCCACGCCTTCCGGCCTCTGCCTTGGAGTAGGGGTAGAGGAAGATTTCATGCTCCATAAACGGTATCCTCCAGCATAAGGCGCTCCTCCAGTTCTCCAATGCAGATCCCACTGGCGGCAAGCATCTCCAGCAGATAAGGCGGCACATCCCGCAGATCATGGTCATATCCAGCTTCTGCGATGGTGACGGTATTCTCATCCTCATCTACGTAGGCGCAGAGCTTTGCATTCTCCGGGATTCCAGCCTCCTCCCGCAGATAGTCGGGCAGAGCGATCTCCTGTCCATCCAGACCGTCAAAGGGACAGTCGCCATCACAGCCGTCGCAAGGTCCGCTGGCTCTGGCCAGATGCACGCTAAGGTCCACGGTCAGCTGGTGCAGGGCGTCCATAGCCCGGATTACCTCCATAGCGGTCATCTTTTGCTTGAGGATAATGGCGGCACTGGGCAGTGCATGGAGTTCCGCTTTATCCCCGTTTTCAAACCCGCAGAGCTTGAGTGCGGCGGCAGGAATGGCCATCTTTTCTCCGGTCACTTCTTTTACAAACTTCAAATTGCATTCCTCCTTATAGCTTTGGGTTCAGGAATGGGAGCGGCTGCTCCGGCTCCTGCTGCTCGATCATGGATTCTCTGAATTGCTCCAGTTCCGACTGGGTGGGATGATATTTCTGCATTTCCAATGCGGTCAGAAGTGCGTAGGACTGGTTGACCTCTGTCATCAGCCGGCGCAGGCCGGAAGCATCCAGCTCAAGACCCATCCTGCGTGGAAAGGCAGTGAATGTAACCGCATATCGTCCCGGAGTGGATTCGGGCGTTATCTGCATCTGCAGCCCGATATAGGCGTCGCTCTCCGGACGGATATATACATGGCCCACCGTACTGGGGCAGACCTTCAAACGGCCCATACTCATTTCCTCAATCAGCAGGGCCGCCTTTTGGAGCTTCTCCAGCTCATTTTGATGTTCGTTCAAGCAAATCACCCCCATTTCCGTCAAAGAGGGTCATTTGGGAGGGCATTGTCCGGTTCCTCTCCTGCGGATCATAGTTGGCGATGATCAACTCCGGGAACTGGCACCCATTGTCGTACCGCTGCTTGATGTTGTTGATGCGAGTGGTTTCCATCAGAAAAATTCCCGGCTGGTCGTACAGCCCCCGCACAAAAGCATCGTCATTGTAGGACAGCAGGAACTTTCCCTGGATGGAGAGGAGGGTGTCCCTCAAACGGATGTGATCGGCCTCGGTGAATCCATTTTCACCGATATTCTGGTAATACCCTTCTGTGGCATGGTAGGGCGGGTCGAGATAGAAAAAGCTCACAGGGCGGTCATATTGGCGAATCAGCCTTTCGAAGTCCTTGTTCTCAATAACGACCTTCGCCAGCCTGCGATGGGCTTGTTCAATTAGAGGGAAATTAGACCGGATATCGTGGGGCTGGCTGCCGAAGCTGGTCAATCCCGAAGCATAGGAATAACGGATCAGCTGATAGAACCATGCAGCCCGCTGGACATCACTTGCGGGGCTGTCCCGTGCCAGCGCCGCCCGGACAGCATCGAAATCCTCCCTTGCATTCAGCACAAACCGCAGGGCCTCCATGAGTTCTTCCGGTTTTTCCCTGACACAGCGGTAGAGGTTGACCAGCAGCCCGTTGAAATCGTTATAGACCTCGAAATCATTACCGGGTGGTTTGTGAAAGAGAACCCAGCCACCCCCGCCGAAGACTTCGATGTATCGCTCGTAGTATATTGGAAACAGACTCACGATCAGCTCCCGCAGGGCCTTTTTGCCGCCGATCCAGGACATGAAGCTGTTCAGTTGCCATCACCCCCCTTCAGGGGCAGGCGGGTCTGGTCGGTGTCAAACTGTTCCAGGGAGCGGTTCAGGCCGTGGATGGCGGCGGCGATACCGCTGATCCTGCGGGTCAGATGTCCAATGGTTGCCCGTACCTCCTGCTCGGTGGCGGCATAAAAATAGCCGCTGGAGTTGCTGGCAATCGGGATCCCGGCCCGGCGCAGCTGATTGACAAGCTGCCGAAGCTCTGTGCCCTTGATGGAAAAGGTCCGTTCCAATTCCCGGCTGGTTGCGGCGCACAAAGCACACGGATGGTATCGCTTCAGATGCTCCGCAAGCAGTTCCTTCTGCATGGATGCCTCCTTTCCGGGGCGTTTTTCCGAAAAAGGGCGCAAAAAAGCAGGGGCCGTTACCCCTTGCGGAAAAACGGCCCCTGTGTTTTCTTATTCTGTTGTTACCGGATCACCCCCAGCCCTCGCAGAAGCAGGACACAGTCCAACGCTCCCTGACAGTAGAGGTGTCTGCACTGGCAGTGAGTCACCTGATTCAATTGCCGGATATAATCCAGCATCAGTTTGCGGTGCTGCTCATCCAGCTGTGCGTCCTGTCGGAGCTGGTCGCTGATGTGGGAGAGAGCAGCCTCCCCGCCAGCTTCAGGCAGCTTCTGATCCAGCTCCTGCAAAGCGGTTTCGATGAGGCGGTCTATGGTATCCTGCAGGATCTCTTTTCGCTCATCCATTGGAAGCACCTCCTTTTGCTCCGCAACACTATCACACGCTTTATGGAATAGCGATACCAAAATCCAACAAAAATGCCGCCTTCACATTGTCTGGGCTGTCATCGGCGATCCGCCCAAATCACTGTATTCGTAATGGAGTTCCCCTCCATTCCAGGCAACATAGCCGTGGTCGGTGGCGCTCAGACCATGCTTTTGGATATACCATTCGGCATAGCTCTTTCCATCAAAGCATTTGGCCAGAAAGCTGTTCCGGTCAATAACCTGGCTCTTGACCGCCAGCTCGAAGCCAAATCTGCCAAGCTCGACCCCACGGGGTATGAAGGCAAAGTGCTGAAGGTTTTGGGAAAAGTCCAATGCCTGATCCAGCCGGTGGCAGTCCTCCAGCTCCAGAACAGCCTGCCATTTATCCATCCAGTACGCCTCACCCTGGCCCTGTTCTGCCCATACATGTCCAAAGTCAATGGCATGGCGCACAAGTTCACTGGCTGAGTCATACTGGGAAAGGATATCCATCAGCTGGGGCAGACAGCAGTCCACCTCCAAAGCGATGCACTCGCTGAGACTCTCTGCCTGCATTGCGTCCAGGCCCAAAAGCAGTTCATCCGGATAATTGGGATCCGTGTATTCCCCGGCGTCGGGGAACCCTATCCAGACGCCCTCCATATTGGAGCGGCTGGCCAGCTTGATACGGATGGCGTATTCGCCGGTTGTGGGGAGTTCTGAGAGGTTTTTATCCGGTTGATGTTCTGGGGCAGCACTGCGCCGGATATAATGGCCTTCGCAAAACACGCCGGAGGCTCCTTCCTGCTGGAACATCTGCCCAACATAGGCGGGAGAGAGATAGGGACGGGCAACATCCGGAACCTGCTCCAGATGCTTCATGACAAACTGACCCAGAGCGTCCTCGTCCCCGGCGCTGTAAAACAGCTCATAACAGTGAAGCTGACTGGCAATACTGATGGCTCCGCTGGCTGTTTCAGGCTTCTCCAGCTTCATCGCACCGCGGAACAGGAACTGCTCCTTTTCCGTCATGGCGGCAAACCGCTGTTCCAGCCACTCGTATTCGGATTTGGTCAGTTCCAGTCCGTCCAGTGTATCCATCAATTGAACAAGTGCCTGTTCTTCTGCCATATCAAATCATCTCCATTCCGTTCTGCTCCGGGGCTTCATGGAGAGACTGAATGGGCTGACCGTCCAGTCTGCGGATTAGTCCGTATCCTGTGATGACCCCATTCCTATCCTCCAGAAGCTCTCTGCCGATCTCCGCTGACTGACCCGTCTGGAAAAGGGCTTCCGGCAGATCCGGGTATTTCTCCCGCAGAACCAGCTCCGCATAACTCCATGGTTGAGCCACATCTGGACGGAGCTCATATTGATCCAGATCCTCCATCAATCGAATGGCATCCTGCAAGCCAGAACAGCCGCTTGCTTCCAGAATCGCCTTATATTTTATAATGGCGTCCTCATTCCAAATACGCTGCTTCTGTTTGAGCAGGGCGGCTATTTTTTCCGCAGGGGCAAGCCCTCCTGCATCTGCTATTGCGTCGTCAATCATCTCCCGAAGGGAGGGGATCAGGCATTCCACGCACTGGAACCCGCACTCCTTCTCGGAGCTGGCCCCCACCTTATCAATGGCCTGTCCTATGGCGTTTCCGATAGCCGGAAGATTCAGGAATGCGCTTTTATCGCTGTCATACGCCGGGTCATCAAAACAGCCCATGGTCACTTCCAGCACCACCGGGGAACCTGACCGGTCAAAGTAAGCCATCTGACCAGGCCGATACACTTCCTCAAACGCCTCTCCGCTTGGTTCCATATAGCCGCAGCTGGTAAATACACCGCCGATGGCCTGGCGATGTTCTTCCCCAAAGACCTCCAGAAGACGCCCACGATAGCCGCTGCCCGGTTCGGTGGTGTCCAGCAGGCACTCGACCTCTTTCGTGAGCATCTCGTTTTCATACAGAAACGCCCCCAAGCTTTCATCATTGAAAACATCGGGGACGATATGGCAGTCTGCATTGAATGTAAGGTTGATAAGCCTGGGAAGCGGAATGGATTTTGTGCCCTGGGCCTGTTCCATTTTCAGCAGGCCATCCATGGAAAGCAGTTCCACACTGGTCAGCATGGTCAGCCGCCTTGCGAAGAGGTTCAGTTCATAGAGATTTTTGGCGCCGCCGATGAGGTCGGAGGAGAGGCCGGCCCACCAGCTTCGGGTCAGCTCAATGCCGCAATTCCGGCCATCGGGGATCCGTGCCTTTTGGAGCGCATCATGAAACTCTGCCCAGGTTGCAGGAAGCTTCAGTGTGATAGCAGTTTCATATCCTCTGGGTCCGCCGTTGCTGATCTCAACCTCAAACGCTTTTTTCTGATAATCCAATTCGACACCTCCTAACTGAGCCTCATGCCCATCGGCTCTTGCTCATCGGCTTTGGGATCTGCGCCAGGGACATCCCAACCGCACATACTGCCCACCTCCATGGCCTGACGCTGGACGGGGCTGACGCCCAGGTTCTCATTCAGCTCATCTGCCAGCTCCACATTCCGCTCCTTATCACCGGTGTCCCAGTCCGAAGGGTAGTAGCCGTTCTCGCCCCGCTTGACGCAGATGAGCTGGCCAGTGGAGGCAAGGGTCGAGAAGCACAACTCGGGAAGTCCTTCTGCGATTTTGGGGGCAAACAGTTCCTGCTCTGTCTGGATGCTCCAGTGATCGCTGTTCCACAGATGAACATAGAGCTCTCCGCCGTCCACAGAAATCTCATGCTGCTCAAAGCCTTCACCCCAGCCATCCGAAGCCTGACCGGCGATGTACTCCTTGAGAGCATCCAGTTCATGGGTGGAAAGTTCCCCAATCACACGGCATTCTGCCACACCCCAGAGTTTCCGGTCATGCTCCTCTACCGTGAATACCACGGAGCGCACCTTTCTGTTGACCTCATCGTCTACATCATACCAGTGCATGATGCCGCTTTCCGCTTCCTCCGGCATCCGGTTGCCGATGAGGGCCTTGAGGATCTGGCCTTCGTAATTACGGAGACTGCCGCCCTCCAATTCTGTGCTGTAGTCCTCGATGTCACCCCATTCGTTCCGCTCATAGAAGTCTGCGGTGAGGGGCATATACAGCTTCATGATGGTGGGTTCAGGCGGCAGGACAGTGAAGCTGTCCTCTCCCATGACCAGAGCCAGACCACTGCCATTGTCCCACTTCACATGAAATTGCCCGATATCATCGATGCTTTCCAGCGTACCCGTGGTACCGGGCGGCACCGGGTGATAGGGATCTTTCATCTCTCTGAGCTTGATTCGGCTCCCTGCAGGGTACTGCTCCCGCAGAAAAGCCAGCCATTCTTTCGGAATGGACAATTTACATACCTCCCATCTGCATTTCCTGGCAGGGCGCATCCTGCCCCAGTTTCTCATGGATTCTTTCCACAGCAGTGGCAATGACTGGATCCTCTCGAAAACTGGCCAGCTTCTTGTAGTCCTCGAAGAACCGCTGCTCACCCTCGCAGGTGCATACAAGATCCACTGTAGCGATACCATTCTTAGTGACACCCAGCCGCTTTTCCGGTTGGGGGCTGTCCTCGTAGGTCTGAATGGCATCCTCAAGTGTCAGCTCCTGGCAGTGCTGCTCCTTTGGGGTATTGATTTCAGTGATGACAAACCACTCATACTGATGTGGGACGCCTGGTTCGGCAGCGGCTTGAAGCTGGCGCTTGCCCTCCTCTGCCAGTCCATAGTTACAGGTGCGGCGAGGATTGCCCTCACCGCCAAAATCCAGCAGAATATCATCCACCGCCTTTTTGACCTCCGGATCATCCGTCAATGTTTCAAACCGGAAGCCAGTGATATTTCGATCCGGCAGTTCCTCCCAAATCATCTGCAGATACTCCCGCGCACTGGTGAATTCTTTTTGATCTCCGTTGGTGAAGGTTGCCTTGCCAATGATCCGCCTATGCTGGGCCAGTTCCTGCTGGTGCAAATCGTAGCAGTACAGGTACCCTTGATAGTCGCCCATAACAGGGGTGCAGCGGAGGCAGAGACGGTAATTTCCCACTTCTACGAGATAGCCATAGCTGCGCTTATCTTCTGTGATAGGGCCGCCGTGCTGCCAACAGTAGGTACTCATGGCTTTCAGATCCTTTAAGGGGCCATCCTGCCGCAGGCTGTCTACAAACCGCTGCAGAATATCCTTGAATTCCGGTGTGTTGAACTGGTCGTCGTTATGAGGCCACCAGGTATGCCAGAACTCCTTTCCACCATGGCCGAAGTCTATCCGCAGGTGGCCCACTGTCCCCAGGACCCTGTCCTCCTCCGCATCCATGGAATAGAATAACCCCGCCTCATCCGGAGAGGCGGGGCGCAGTATGAACTCTCGCGTGTCCTGGGGATATTCCAGATCATGTTTCTCACAGAACTGCTCCAGCGTCATTTCCTCACCCAGCAGATGAAAGCTGCCATTGACCCGGCGGGAGACAGTGCCTTCACGCTTCAGGGGCTGGGGAGAGAGGATGGTTCCTGTGTGGAAGATATTTTCCCTGTCAACCAGCGCAGCATGGCCATTCGGATTATTCTGTGTGCCCTGCAGATCATAGCAGTGCCAGCCCTTGGGAACCAAATCCCGCAGGATCAGCCAGTTGGTAAAGAGCACAGGCTTTCCAAACAATTCGGCGTGCTGCATGGGATCGGTCCAGACATTGATGCTCATTGTATCCCTCCCATCTCCACCGTGTTTTCCCATACCTCCTGCTCTTTGAGGGAGGCTTCTATTTGGGCGCATAAGTCATCCGGTACCAGGGAGTCAAAATCCCAGAATCCGGCGATTTCCTGTATCAGCCTTTCACATCCTGCCACCCGGCCTCTGGCATCATCGGCCCCAAGACTGGAAATTATATCCACGGAATGGAGACATATCCCTTTCATCACAGCGCCCCTCTGCTCCTGTGTGGGGGCCCATGGGTGGGTTGCCTGATCCGCTTCCTGTATCTTCCGGTCAAAGGCTGCCACATAGTCTACGACCTCGGTATCCAGGCCCCAACAACCCTCCAGTTCGCTCACCAAGCGGCGGAGGTCCGGGGTCTGCGCCTTGCCCGGATCTCCTGCTTTCTGCCGCAGCTCAGCGGCGTATTCTGTGAGGCCGTCGATGCATTTGGAGATTAGGGCTTTATCCTTCCGGACTTGCGGTTCCATAGTGTTGATCAGTTCATCTAAAGTCATCTTCAATTTCAATATTTGCGCCTCCTCATTCCCGGTCAATCGGTATTCGACACGAACACTACCACACTCTGACAGCAATAGCTATCTGAAATTGAAAAATGTTTTTGACTTCCACTACATAGATAAATCTGGGCCCTGAACTGGCTCTTGTGATGGGGATGGGACAAGATTGATGAGGCGCTTGGGGTCAACGATGACTTCCTCCTCATTTCTGCCCAGAAAAAGGGCATAGGTGTGCTCTTTGTTGATCTGTGCTTCATAGACTATGCCGTCCTCGCCATAACGGTGGACAAACCACTCAGCTACTTCACGGTTCAGAGTCCATGACAGGGCCTTGATGTTGTTGGCGTTATACGATGTCACACCGCGATAAACCGTCACCACATCGTCCAAGTTCTGGAACTGTGTGTATTCCTCCTGATCCATCAGCTTCTGCGGGTCAAGGGATCGGAACATGGACAGCAGTTCTCTTTGGCTGAGATTTGGGTCATTGTTGGGGCTTTCCGTACTGATCCATGCATAGGAGAGAAATGAGGCCATATCCTGCTCGGACAGATGTGCCGCCGCCAGTCTCAGATAGCCGAATTGATAGGGTTTCGTAATCATACAAAAGAGGTTCATGGCCGTTTCTGCTTCATTGATCCGCCGACTGAAATTCTCCCTCCAAGTGCGGAGTGCATCAGGGCTGTCCAGCAGATTTCCCACCGAAAGGCTGCCATCCTCGGCATATATCCCAGCCAGGCCGCTGTCTGTAAAGGGGTGCTTGACCACCAGCGGTGACATTTTTGTAGGTTGGATATCAAGATGCAGGAGTGTGTGCGACAGTGTTTTTAGGGCAGTCATATTGCTTTCAGCAGGCCAGTTCTTTTTCTGTTGTTTCATTCCAGCCCACCCATCTGAAGGCCCTGTTCCGCTTGATATGCTTCGGCTGGGTCTTCTGCCATCAGATCCTCCAGCGCCATTGTTCCGGGATAGGACACATAACCATAGCCACTGAAGCGGCCATTTTCCTGTTGGATGCGGTGCTGCCCATAGCCCTCGTAATCGTAGAAGGCCTCCAGAATATCATCATATTCAAACCGGCCGGACTCTCGGATCATGTATCTTCCATATTCTTCTGGAGTGTGGATGCCGGGAATAAAGTCGAACTGCTCCAGATTTTCAGCCAGACGACGGATCGCACCGGCATTCTCAGGTTCTGCAAATACGATCACAGCTTCCAGCTTATCCCTGTCTTTCTGCTCCAGTTTTGCAATGGCACCGCACATGGCATTGAGTGAATGCAGGCTGTCTCGCTTTTCATTCAGTATCCTGCCGGCCTCCTTCTGAAGCAGGAATACATCTATCGTGTAGTCCGCATGGTCAGGATCCTGCCAGCCTGCCCGCAGCAGGGTGCGGCGAATCTGCTGCTCTGACGCGGGGAGCCAAAGCAGTTCCGGGGCTTGGTTTTCTGCTGGTACAATTTTCAATCCCATGCTGCTGTTGTCATAAAGATATTCCGGAAACTGCCGCCCATTGTAGAGCGGCTCCAACTTCATGCTGTTGTCATAGGCCACACCATAGGGAGTGACTGTCCCGGCTCCGCTGTCAATGAGCAAATAGGCAGTTTCGGTCCCATCCAGCGCCTCCAGATCTTCTGTTCTGGCACAGCCGCCATTCAAATTCATGTAATGTTCCCGCCCGATTTTTTCAAGGTCGGAAAAATCGGTGATCACAGTGGCCTTCTGGCAGCAGAAGGTCAGATTGATGAGGTCCTTTATTTTCGAGAGCCCCAGCTTGTGGGCCATCCCCTGGAACTGGGCGGCCTCTCCGTCATCAAAGCTGTCCAGCCGCTTGGCCAGATAGTCCAGTTCATCAAGGGTGACCTGTGTGCCGATCAGAGCGTTCAGGACGGTATAGAAGCTGTCCAACTCATCCACCTGACAATCCTGCCGGAGCGTATCGCCGATCTCCAGGGGTTCCAGCAGCTCTATCGTGCAGTCATAGTTCTGATTGGGGATGGGGAAGGGTATCGTGACCTGGCCATATTCCGGATGCTGGGCGTTGCTTAGCACCGCTTGGATCACATAGCTCATTTTCTCACCTCCGCAGCCATGATCGATTTTCCATACCGCGCGATTAGCATAGCGTTGAGAATATCACCGAAGGCTTCGCTGCTGACCTGTTCCTCGTCCGCCAATTCTGAGGAAGTAATGAGCAGCGTCCCGCAGTAGAGGCCCTTGGCCGCCCTGTACACAGGATAGTCCCGCGGGTCGATCCCCCGCAGGGAAATGGAGGAGAAATCGATCCTGCCGTGAGATATATGGGGAAGCACTCTCCGCCAGAGCCCGGCGCGGGAAGAGAGCAGATAGGCAGCCGCCAGCTCGTGGGGGCAGCTGGTGGCTATGCCAGCCTCCAGCCACTCAGACAGCCTGCGCCGATGGGCCGGTTCCAACACGAGAGGAAGCGACTTTCCTTTGGGAAGAGAGCTGAGCCGGTTCCATAGCTTTTGGTGGCCTGCCATGTGGAGGCATCCCTCCGCAAGTTCCTGGTAGCTAACAGTCCCTGCTTCCAACCGCTCCGGAATGTATGGGCAAACAGACGCCTGACAGGTATGCCGCATATAGCTCTGGCAGTAGGCGCAGTCCACATCCTCTTTTTTGTAATGGAATCTGCACAGAACCATCATCCCGCCACCCCGTTTCTGAAAGCCGGGAACACTCATCATCATCCGCTCCAAACTGGCCAACGGAGTGTCTTTTGAAAAATATTTTGTCATTGCTGTTCCTTTCTGCATAAAGAACGGGGCCTGCTTTTCTGCCCATCGGCAGATGCAGGCCCCATTCTTCCGGTGCGTTTACAGATTCATTTGTGGCTCCTGTCCCTGGCTTTGTTCCAAACGCTCTACCAGATCCGGGACAGTGTATTCGATCTTTGTTCTTGAAGTCTGCAGGGCCTTGAGCTGGCCATCCTCCGGCTCAGGTCCTTCATCCAGCAGATAGTCTGTGGCCCGATAGAGCTGCGTTAACTCCTCCGGCAAAAAAAGCTGGGCCTTGGAGATCAGCCCGGAGCGGACGGCGAAGTCCTGTTTGGCTCCTTGGAAATCCTCCTCATAATAGTGTCCGTGACTCACCCCGGTCCTGTCATGATCCCAGATCCAGGTGACAAACTGATAACCCCAGCCATTTCCCAATTCACGCCCAGCCAGCACCGCACCGCCAAAATCCGCCAGCAGATGGAATTTCTCACTCAGACCGCTGGCATGAAGGAGGGGAGCGGTCTGAATCGCCTCAACATAGGCATACACTTCTTCTGCAGTCTGGGCAACTTTGTGGTATAGTTCACTGGCCTCCGGAGGATTGCTTCCGGCAGGGAGGAGGAACACATCGCTCTCTGATGAAACAAAGAGGACCGGCTGGTCGTTCAGCAACACTGTCAGCTGGTTCCTCTCCGGATGTCCTGTGGTGATCCCGGCTGCCTGCAGGCGGTGTGCCAACTCTGTAAAATATTTATTTTCCAAACTCATTCCTCCCCTGAAAATGAAAAAGCCGGGACCTCTTTTGAGGCCCCGGCAAAAAGAAAGAGCAGCGTATATTTTCCAACAGAAAATATCGCCGCTCTTTTTCTGTCCTCTATATCATTTAATACCTGCGGGTTTTACTCCCGTCTGAGTGAATCGTGCGAGGTCAAATATCGATAAAATAAGGCCCGTAGATCTACTGATCTACGGGCCTCGGAAGCCTTGAAAACACTGGGTTTTTATCCCCAATATCTTTTTTGGCCTCCCTTTTTGGCGCAGTGGGAGGGATTCGAACCCTCGGACGGCTTTTGGCCGTCACACGATTTCCAGTCGTGCTCGTTATGACCACTTCGATACCACTGCGTATCTCAATGCTCAACAGCAAGCATCATTATACCAAAATTGGGCGCGAAGTCAATACCCAATTTTCGCTTTTCCGCAAAAAAGAGACGGAGCGGCGCTCCGTCTCTTTCCTTTTTGTCCTTACTTCAGCTGTTCGAGTGCGGCGAGCTTCAGGCAGCAGCAGAAGACCTCCATCGCCTGCTGCAGCTCCTCCACCGGCGGGAGGGACGGGGCGACGCGGATGTTGCTGTCCTTCGGGTCGACGCCGTAGGGGAAGGTCGCGCCCGCACTCGTCATGATGACGCCCGCCTCCTTACACAGCGCCAGCGTGCGCTTGGCAAGGCCCGGCAGCGTATTGACGGACACGAAGTAGCCTCCCTTGGGGTCGTGCCAGGTGGCCAAACCGAGCGGACCGACCTCGCGCGCGAGCGTCTCGGTCACCGCCTTGAACTTCGGTCCCATGATGGCCGCGTGCTTCTTCATCAGCTCCAGCGTGTGCGCCTTGTCCTTGAGGTACTTCACATGACGCAGCTGATTGATCTTATCGTAGCTGATGATCTGGACGTTGATGAGCTTCTCCATGTACTTCATGTTCGCCTCGCTGCACGCGAAACACGCCACGCCCGCGCCGGGCAGCGTGATCTTGCTGGTGGAGGCAAACTCAAACACCATGTCGGCGTTGCCGTACTTCTCGCACAGGCTCAGGATATCGGGGAAGGGCACGAACTCACCCTCGAACTCATGGATGCAGTAGGCATTGTCCCACATGAGCAGGAAGTCGGGAGCCGCAGGCTTCAGCCTGGCGATGCGCTCGATGGTCTCGTCGGAGTAGATGATGCCGTCGGGATTGGAATACTTCGGCACGTTCCACATACCCTTGACCGCCGGGTCCTTGACGAGCTGCTCGACCAGATCCATATTCGGGCCGGTCTCGGTCATGGGAATGGTGATGAGCTCGAAGCCGAAGCTCTCCGTGACCTTGAAGTGGCGGTCATAGCCCGGCGCAGGGCAGAGCCACTTGATATGCTCCTCGCGGCACCACGGCTTTTCGCTGTGCAGCAGACCGTTGGTGTACGCCTTGGCGATGGTGTCGTACATGAGCTGCAGGCTGGCGTTGCCGCCGACGAACACCTGCTCCGGCTTGCAGCCGAGGATCTCGGCAAAGAGCGCCTTGGCGCTCGGCAGGCCGGAGAGCTGGCCGTAGTTGCGCACATTCACGTCGCCGTCCACGCAGTCCGCAGGATCGGTCATCACCGAGAGAATATCGGACACCAGATCGAGCTGCTCCTTGCCCGGACGCCCGCGCGCCATGTTGAGCTTCAGGCCCTTGGCCTTCCACGCTTCAAATTCAGCGGACACCTTTTCAAATTCGGCCTTGCGCTGTTCAGCCGTCATTTCCCTGTATTTCATCGGAACGGACCTCCTATTTCAAATGTTGGAGAAATTATAGCATACCCTTTTCCAAAACACAATGTGCAAAAGAAAAAGAGGGCAAAGCCCTCTTTTTCTTTTGTTCTCTTAGCCGAAGAGCGCCATGAGGACGCCCGCGGCGATCGCGGAGCCGATGACGCCAGCCACGTTCGGGCCCATAGCGTGCATCAGCAGGAAGTTCGCGGGATTCTCCTTCTGGCCCACGACCTGGGAGACACGCGCCGCCATCGGGACGGCGGAAACGCCGGCGGAACCGATCAGCGGGTTGATCTTCTCCTTCAGGAACAGGTTCATGAGCTTGGCGAGCAGAACGCCGCCCGCGGTGCCGAAGCCGAACGCCACGACGCCCATCGCCATGATCTCAATGGTCTGGAGGGACAGGAAGGTGGTGGCCGTCGCCGTCGCGCCGACGGTGAAGCCGAGGAAGATGGTGACGATGTTCATCAGCTCGTTGCCGGCGGTCTTGGTCAGACGCTCAACCACACCGGACTCCTTGAAGAGGTTGCCGAGCATGAGGCAGGCGATCAGAGGAGCGGCGGAGGGAACGAGCAGCGCCACGAACACGGTGATCATGATGGGGAAGATGATCTTCTCCTTCTTGCTGACCTGACGCAGCGGCTTCATCACGATCTTGCGCTCTTCCTTGGTGGTCAGAGCCTTCATGATGGGCGGCTGAATGACCGGAACGAGCGCCATGTAGGAATACGCCGCAACAGCGATGGGGCCGAGCAGATGGGGAGCGAGACGGGTCGTGACGAAGATCGCCGTCGGGCCGTCCGCGCCGCCGATGATACCGATGGAGGAGGATTCCTGCGAGGTGAAGCCGAGGAGCTGGGTGCCCACATAGGTCATGAAGATACCGAGCTGGGCAGCCGCACCGAGCAGCAGGGACTTGGGGTTGGCGATCAGGGGACCGAAGTCGGTCATGGAGCCGACGCCCATGAAGATCAGGCAGGGATAGATGCCGAGCTTGACGCCGAGGTAGAGGACGTCGAGCAGGCCGAGGTTGACCGTCGGGCCGGCAAGCTCCATGCCGTACACCGCGGCAGCCTGTTCGGCCTGTGCGACCGCCTGTGCCTGCGCGGTGAACTCGCTGATGGTGCCGCCGGCAGCAGCCATGACCTCACTGGCGACCTGCTGGATCGTATCCGCTCCGAAGGCCTCCTGCGCGCTGGCGAGCAGCTGCTGGAAGTACGGAGCAAGCACAGCGTCCGAAACGCCGGACTCGCTCATCTCCGCAATGAAGGAGGCCGTGACGGGCGTGCCGCCGAAAAGGTCCCAATGGACGTGACCGCCGGCAAACAGGATCTCATGGAACATATCCGCGCCGGGCAGGTTGGTACACAGCATACCGAAGGAAATGGGCAGGAGCAGCAGCGGCTCAAAGCCCTTCACAATGGCCAGATACATGAGGATAAAGGAAATGGCGATCATGATGAGGCATTTCCCGTTACCGTCCTGACCAAACATATAGAAGCCGGTCTGCTGCAGGAAATTGATAATAGCAGGCATTTATTTCTGGTTTCCTTTCACAGTTTATTTCAGGGGTGTGCGGAAATGTCTCAGCCGATGACGCACAGAACGTCGCCGGGGTTGACGGCAGCGCCCTTGGAAACCGCGACGGAGGAAACGGTGCCGTCGCAGGGAGCAAAGATCTCGTTCTCCATCTTCATGGCCTCGAGGATGAAGAGGATGTCGCCGGACTTGACCGCCTGACCGGCCGCGACCTTCACGTCGAGGATGGTGCCGGGCATCGGGCTGGAAACGGTCTCACCGGAGCCGGAAGCGGCGGGAGCGGCCTTGGGGGCAGCGGGAGCCGCGGCAGGAGCGGGAGCGGCGACGGGAGCGGCAGCGCGGGCCACGGGGGCGGAAGCGGTGCGGGCGACGGGGGCGGAGGCCATGCGGCCGCCGGAGACGGACTCGACGGTAACTTCGTAGGCGGTGCCGTTAACGGTGACAGTGTACTGCTTAGTCATGATGTTTTCTCTCCTAAAATAATCAAATTTTGTTGATGCTGGTGATCTGCATACGGGAGGCGCTGGGGCCGAGGTCCTCGGTGACCGCCGCGATGACGGCTGCAAGGATCTCCTGCTCCTTGGCGGTGTTGACCGCAGGAGCAGCGGGAGCGGCAGCCTTGGGGGCCGCAGCAGGCGCGGGGGCGGCGGGCTTGGACTTGCTCTTGAGGACCGATCCCATGACCGTCGTGAGGACGATGATGCAGATCAGGCCGAAGAACACCGTGCCGATGCCCATCAGGGTGACGAAAAGCGGGCTGTACATAGATTCTTCTTATCCCTTTCGTTAGAGTGGATTATAGCAAATCGCCGTTGAGCTTTGCAACAGCGGTCCTGCAATTTTTACGCCGTCTGAACAGCCGGCGCGGCGCGGGGAGAGCTTCTCCCTCTCTCCCCGCCGCCGTCGGGATACCTTACTGAACGGACAGAACGTCGGCGAACGCCTGAATGGCTGTCGCGGCCTGACCGAAGTCGCGCATCTGCTGGTCCACGCCGAGCTTGATGAAGGGGATGCCGGCGGCGTCGAGCGCCTTCTTGAGGTACGGGAACTCCATCTCCTCGGGGTCGCAGAACTGCTGCATGAAGAGCACCAGACCCTGCGCGCCGGACTCCTTGACGAGGTTCGCCACGAACTCGCCGCGGCGGTTCTTGCTGGACTGCGGATCGTAGAGCAGCACGTCGTAGTCGGTGTTGGTGAACTGCTCGACGAGGGCCATCATGGGATCGCCCTCCTCGCTCGCGTCGGTGCGGAAGGCGCGGGACTCGTGCGCCACGTCGTCGGCGGCGATGGCAACGTTGTTGTCCTTGAAGACCTTGAGCAGGACGGGATTGTCGCAGATGATGCCGGAGGTGACGACCTTCACGCCGTTCCACTTCGCCGCGGGCAGCGCCTTGAGCTCGGCGTTGAGGGCGTTGAGCTTCTCGGTGTACTCGGCCTTATCCATGAACCACGCGGCCTTGAGGACGGCGGAGCGCATGATGGGGTCGATGACGTCGCAGTGGTCGCTGGCGAGCTTGACGAACTCGCGGCGGGCGGCACGGGACTTGTTGTAGACCTTGATGGCCGCGGCGATGTCCTCACTCTTGATCTCGTGGCCGGCGATCTTCTCCAGCTCGCCCTTGACATGGTCATACTGATCCATGCAGAACTGCTTGCCGAAGTCGGCGAAGCGGTTCTGGGGATGGGCGAGGAAGATGCAGGGCAGCTTCTCGCTCATGGCGACGCGGATGTTCTGGCTCATGGGACGCAGCGTATCACAGATGGTCGGGGTGATGACGCCGTCGAGCAGGTCCATCGTGCCGTCGAGCAGCATCTCGAGGTCGAGCTGGGCGATGGTGCAGTAGAAGGTCGCGCAATATTCCTTGGCGCGCTGGATGGTCTTGTTGTTGCTGCCCCACATACCGAACGGCATCATGCCGGCGGCGTAGACCAGCTCCTCGGGGGCGTAGTAGGGCATCACACCGATGCACTTCTTGCCGGCGTCCTTATAGGCCTTGAGCTGGCTCTTGGGGTTCGCGGCGACGGCGGAAAATTCCTTCACGATAGCTTCGATACTCATTTTTTCACGCCCTCCTTAGTCTTTCTTGTTGGCTTCCATGGCTTCGACAAGGCCCTGCACGCGGGTGGCGTACTGCGCTTCGTTGAAGTTGCGCGGGTCGGCCTGGTCGCCGTCGAAGCCGGCGCACGGCACGCCGAGGTCCTTGGTGAAGCGGCGCTGCATCTCGGCCATATAACCGGACCACGGCTTGCAGGAGCGGTTGTAGTGGACGAGCACGCCGTCGACCTTGTTGTCGCGGCAGATGCCCTCACGCCACGCAACGCCCTGCTCGATGCAGACGGAGTTGGGCGCCTTGTAGTAGGCGCGGGCCATCTCGTCCATGTTGTTATAGACGAAGCCGAAGGCAGGCGCGTACACGACGGCGGTGACGTTCACGCCGTTCTCCTTGAGGGGCTTGAACAGGTTCGGGAGCTTCGGCCAGCAGGGGATGCCCTCGAACATGACGCGGTACTTCTCGGGGAAGGGCAGCGTGGAGGTGCCTTCCTTGATGTTCTGCTCCAGATCCTGCGCGAGCAGATCGAAGGCGTCGGCAGCGGCTTCCTTGCCGCGGGCGGTGACGACGTCGGCCATGTGGTTGAACAGGTCGAAGCCGCTCATCGGGGCGGGCTTGTACTGCAGGTAGTCGCAGACCTTCAGCCAGTTCTGGGCGGTGCGGTTCGCGTGCTTGCAGGCCGCCTCGAACTTGGCCTCGTCGAACTTCTTGCCGGTCAGCTCCTCGAGCTGATGGATGGCGTTGTCGAACTGGGCGCGGACGTACTTCACGGCGGAGTCGCTGACTTCGACGGTGTTATTGTAGGGGATATCGACCATGATGAGCGGAATGTTGCACATACGGGCGATATTCTCGTACCACTTGGTCATGCAGTTGCAGATGTTGTTGCAGCACAGCACGAAGTCGGGCTGGGGGATGCGCATCTGCTTGTAGGGCTTGATGGCCTCGCGGCGGAAGTTCTTGTAGGCGATCTCCTTCTCGGTGGTCTCGGGCAGCGCCTCGATCTCATGGATATCGTCCAGAACGGTGTAGGGCACCTGGGTCTTGGGGTCCTTCTTGGGCTTGCCGGTCTCGGGGTCGATGACGACGTTGCCGTTCTCATCCTTGAGGGGCTTGCCGCTCTTGGGGTCGATGATGAATTCGAGCGTCTCGGGGTCGAACTTACGGCTGGCGCGCTTGCCGGCGGCGTAAGCGAGGGAGATGCGGGCGTAGCCGCAGATGTCGTTGTCGAAGCCGAGGTCCTCGGCGGCCTGGCACATGATCTCGCCGTCGCGCTGGGCGGCAATGCCGGCAGCCTGGTTCTCGGGATACATCACGTTGAGGTCAAAGGCCTCAGCCAGCTCGCAGGGGAACTTGGAGCTGGACCAGCCGACGAGCTTGCCCTGCTTCTTTGCCTCGCGGGCGTCGGCGTACACGTCGTCGACGACCTTGCGCAGCGCGAGGACGCCGGGACTGACCTGTTTAGCCATTTTTGATTCCTCCTAAATTATTCTTGTAAAGAATGGTGCAGCTCAGGGCTGCTTTTTGAGTGCTTTCTGATAGGCGAAGAGCGCTGCGCCGAGGGCGCCGTTGTACTGCGTGAGCGGAGAGGTGGAGATCTCGTGCCCGAGCTGGTTTTCCAACGCCTTGACGATGCCGTGGTTCTGCGCCACGCCGCCGGTCATCACCACGCGGTCACGCACGCCCACGCGGTTGCACAGGCCGCTCACGCGCCCCGCCACCGAGCGGTGGATGCCCGCGATGATGTCGCACTTGTCGGTCCCGACGGCGAGCTGCGAGATGACCTCGCTCTCGGCGAAGACCGTGCAGGTCGAGCTGATGCCGATCTCCTTGGTGGACTTGTCGCCGAGGTCGCCGAGGTCCTCGACCCTGACCTCCAGCACGCGGGCCATGACGTCGAGGAAGCGCCCCGTACCGGCGGCGCACTTGTCGTTCATGACGAAATTCTTCATCATGCCGTTCTCGATCTCGATGACCTTCACGTCCTGCCCGCCGATGTCCACGACCGTGTGCACATCGGGGAAGAGATAGGTCGCGCCCTTGGCGTGACAGCTCAGCTCGCTCATCTGCAGATCGGCAAGGCCGTCGAGCGAATTGCGTCCGTAGCCGGTGGCGAGGACGAAATCCATCTGCTCGCGCGTCATTTTGGCGTTATCCAGCACCTCCGCGATGGCGCGGGCGGGGCCGGACGTGCCGGTGCCGACAGGGACGAGGGACTTGGCGACGATCTCCTGACCGTCCTTCATGATCACGCATTTCGACGCGGTGGACCCCACGTCGATGCCCATGGTGTAAATGCTCATAATCGCTTAAAACTCCATACCTCCCCGCGCGGCGAGAGCCGCGCGGGGATCGATCGCTTCAAAAAATCTTACGCCTTCTGGTTCAGGTTGTCGTAGTCGCGGATCACGCGCGGGAGCAGCATCTGATGGAACGGGCAAATGCTCTCGGGATTCTGATAGCAGGCATTCGCGAAAGCCTGAATGTAGGGACGCATATCGTTCATGTCGACGATCTCGTCCGTCAGGCCGGCCTTGGCGCAGAACTTCGGGCTGGACTTCTTGGCATAATCCTGGATCAGCTCGTTCATCTTGTCGATGGTGGGCTGGAGGTCCTTGCCGGCCTTCTCGTCCTTGACCAGACGGCGGGCGTACATCGCGGCCGCGGCGGTCTCACCGTGCATGACATAGATCTCGGTGGTGGCGGTGCCGATGGAGAAGGCGTTGGTGTCGTTGCCCTGCGGGCCGCCGAGGACATAGTGCGCCGCGGCGGTGCCCTTGCGGAGGGTGATCTCCATCATGGGCAGGTCGCTGGACTGGATGGAGTAGATGAGGCTCTGGCCGAGGCCGAGGAGCTCCGCGCGCTCGGCGTCGTTGCCGACGTCGATGCCGGTGGTATCCTGGATCCACAGCATCGGGATGCGGTCACGGGCACAGAGGGTGACGAACTCGTTCATCTTGATGAGGCCCTGACGGTACAGCTTGCCGCCGACGCCCATCGCGGAGCCGTAGGTGGCCATCTTGTACTCGGGGTAATTCATCAGCATGCCCTGATAGTTGGCGACAACGCCGACGAGCAGACCGTCGATCTTGGCAAGACCGGTGATCATCTCGGGGCCGTAGCCGTGCTTGAACTCCATGAACTCGGAGCCGTCGAGCAGACGGGCCATGACGTCGTACATATCGTAGCTGCGCTTCTGGTTGAAGGGCACGATGGAGTACAGGTCGTTCGCGTCGAACAGAGGCTCCTTGGGATCGTCCACGCGGAAGAACTCGGGATCGTAGGCGGGCAGCATATCAATGTACTTGCGGATGCCGCCGAGCACGCCTTCCTCGTCGCAGTAGACCTCACGGAAGAAGCCGGTCTCATCGTAGTGGATGGAGACGGTGCCCGGAATATCGCTCTTGAGGTTCTTCTGGGCCTGAATGAGCGCTTCCGCCGCTTCCTTATCGACGTAGCCCTTGGGGTTCATGCCGCCGACGATGCCGGCGCCGCCGACTGCCATATTGGCGTCCTCATGCGCGATGAGGATGGTGGGGCTGATGGAGTGATAGCCGCCGCCGGCGGGGTTGGTGCCGTAGATGCCGACGATGACGGGAATACCCATCTGGTTCAGCTCGCTGTTGCGATAGAACGGGGTGCCGCCGCCGCGGCGGTTGGGATAGACCTTCTCCTGCTCGTCGAGCTTCACGCCGGAGCAGTTGAGGACGTAGACCAGAGGAATGCGCAGGCGCTTGGCCGTGTCGCTGCCGCGCAGCAGGGCGTCCGCCTGACCGGGGACCCATGCGCCGGCGAGCTTCTTGTTGTCGCTGGCGATGATGACGGCCCACTTGCCGTTGATGCGGCCGAGGCCCTTGACGATACCGACGCTGCCGTTATCGTTGTCCTGCGGGTTGTAGAGGCTGTTGAGCGGGCACCAAGTCCCCTCGTCCACCAGCTCCTCGATGCGCTGCATCGCGGTCCACTGGCCGGATTCGTTGAGAGCCTCGGTGCTCTTGCCGGCTTCCAGCGCGGCCTCGCGGATCTCATGGATCTCCTGCTCTACTTCCTGGATCTGCGCCGCGTTCTCTTCGCTGAAGTGAGCCACTTCCTTGCCGATGACGGGCATAGTCTGGAAATAAGAGGGCATAGAATATTCGCTCATGTTTTGTTCTCCTTCTTATTTAATGATAACGGACTTACTTTTCCTTGGGGACCTTGATGAAGGCCTGGCCGGGGTCGATCTCCTCGCGGATGAGACGGATGATCTCGGCGGGAGGCGCCTCGAAGGTCTCCGCACGGGAGCAGTCGATCTCAAAGCCGGTATTCTCCTGAATGATCTCGGGCGTGACGCCGGGGAACATATAGGCGCAGTACATACGCTTGGTCTCGTCGTCGAACTTCATGATGCCGAGGTCGGTGACGACCATCTGAGGACCGCGGTTGCCGGGCAGACCCGCGCGCTCACGGCCGCCGGGGCCGTCCATCCAGCCGCAGGAGGTGATGTAGTCGACGTGGTCGATGAAGCGGCGCTTCTGGTGCTGCATCATGATGATGGTGTTGCAGTAGGTGGCGATGCCGTTCGCGCCGCCGGAGCCGGTGAAGCGCGTGGTGGGCTGGAGATAATCGCCCTTGCCGAAAATGCAGGTGGAGTTCACGTTGCCGTAGGGGTCAATCTGCGCGCCGCCGATGAAGGCGACCAGACGATCCTCGTCGTGCAGCCACTCGTTGGCCTCAAAGCCGACGAAGCGGATGTTGGGCCACTGCACGGCACAGTGCGCCATGAAGCGGTTGTCGCCGACGGAGCGGGGGACCTCAACGGGGTCGCAGTCCATCAGGCCGGACTCGACGATGGGGTGGCAGCTCGGGCAGATCGCGCGCTTGGCGAGGGAGGCGCCGATGAGCGGCAGGCCGGTGCCGACGATGACGATCTGGTTTTCCTTGATGCTCTTAGCGATGGCGTAAGCCTGCATCTCCTGCTTGGTATACTTCGTATAATCAGACATTTCAATACCCCTCCTAACTTAGTGCGTCGTGGAATAGCCGAGGTGCGGCTCGTTCTTCAGGCGCATCAGGCGGCTGCCGCCGATCTTGTCGAGCAGCTCGGCCTGGTCCTTGCAGCCGTAGACCCACTTGTTCAGATAATCCTCGAAGGTCTCGGGGATCAGCTCGCCCGCGGCAGCGGCCTTGGCAGCCTTCTCGGCAGCCTCGGCGGCCAGCTTGAGCTTCTCGTCGGCGGGCGCCTTCTCGAGCGCCTTGACGGCCTTGGCGGCAGCCTTGGCGAGCTGCTCGACGGCGTCGGCCTTGTCCTGATACTTGGAGGCCTTGTCGTACTCCTTCAGGGCGGCGTCGTCATCGTCGTAATAATCATAGCACTGGGCGGGCCATGCGCCGTAGGGCGCCTTCACGACGGCCTGCACGCACTCGCCGAAGATGCGGGTCTTGGTGGGATCGCGGCGGATGTACTCGTTGGAGACGATCTCCTCACAGGTGACGATGGTCTTGCGCGCGGCGACCGCGATGTCGATGTCGTGGAACTCATCGCCGCAGATGATGCAGGTGCCGTCGGGGCTGGCCTGCTGGACGTGAATGAGCGCGGTGTCGATCCGGGGAACGGGAACGGCGACGACCTTCTGGCCGGGGACCATGGGATTTTCGATCTCAACGCACTTGAGGTCTTCCATCTTGGGCATGGTCTTGCGCTTTTCCTCGCTGATGCCCCAGTATTTCATCAGGCCGCTGCCCTGCATCAAGCGCACCGGCAGGAACGGAAGGCCGAGGGAAGAGGCGTGCAGCATGAGCATCAGCACGTCCTGCGAGTAATCCTCGTAGGTCAGCTGGCCCTTTTCAATGGCGGCACGGAAGCGGCGGGAAACGTTGGTGTAGCCGGAGTTCGCGGTGTAGCAGTTGATGTACGCCGCCACGCGGCCCTCGCCGATGAGCATATCGACCTCGCCGCCGCCGGGGCCGGCGTAGACGATGAAGTCCTTCTGACCCTGGCGCAGGATCTCGGAGACCGCCGCATAGGGCTTGCGGTTGGTGGTGAAGCCGCCGGTGGCGAGTACGTCGCCGTTTTCAACGTACTTTGCAACGGCATCGTGCAGTGACATGACCTTATTCAAGATAAAACCCTCCCTGTTTTTATTGGTTACGGTATCTTATTGCCAATGGGCCCCTGTTTGCATGAAACCTTTCAAAATCAGCCGACAGGTGCTCATACAGGCTTCATTGTAGATTATAGAGGAAAGCGTCCATTTAATCAATGAAAAAAGCAAAGAAAATCAAAAAAAAGTAGCCAAAAATTTTTTGCCATTTTTGTCGTATTCGCGAATTGCTTTCGACGCTCTTCGCTGCATTCCCCTTTTCTTTTTGCAGGAAAACTTGCACTTGTGAACTTTTTAACAGCATTTTTACACCCTTTTCCATTGCTTTTCCCGGCACGCGAGTGTTGCGCCGGCGTAAAAAAGCTGTTATCATGTCCTTAGCTTCTGCCGCAAATTTCCCTATCATACCAAGGAGGTACCCTTTATGGAGCTTTTTGATTTCGGCATCCCCGCGCTGGACAAGGCGCTCAACCTCACCGCGACCGTCCTTTTGCTGCTGGCGCTCGGTATGCTGCTCATCCGCGTCATCCTGCGCCTGTGCGACCGTGCGTTTGACCGCTCCGAGCGTCTCGCGCCCTTCCGCACCTATCTGCGCTCGACGCTGCGCGCCGTGCTCTACATTCTCCTCGCGCTCGCCGTTCTCGGCTCGATCGGTGTGGAGATCACCTCGTTCGTCGCCCTGCTGAGCGTTGCCGGTCTCGCCGTGTCGCTCTCGCTGCAAAATACGCTCTCCAACGTTGCCGGCGGCGTCATGCTGCTCATCTCCAAGCCCTTCACCGTCGGCGACTACGTCTCCTGCGACGGTATCGAGGGTGCCGTCCGCGCCGTCGACCTCGCCTACACCACCTTCACCACCGTGGATAATAAGGAGATCTTCGTGCCCAACAGCCAGATCGTCACCGCCAAGATCGTCAACTACAATGCTCTCGGCCGCCGCCGCGTCGACCTGACCTACACCGCCTCCTACGACGCGCCGACCGAGACCGTCCGCACCGCGATCTTGGAGGCCGTCGCCGCCTTCCCGCAGGTGACGGACGAGCCCGCGCCCACGGTCGTCCTCAGCGAATACGGCGCGAGCAGCATCTCCTACCTCGCCAGGCTCTGGGTCTCCGCCGCGGACTACTGGACGGTCTATTACGGCATGAACGAAAAGGTCCGCGAGACCTTTGCCGCCCACGGCGTCGAGATGACCTACGACCATCTCAATGTCCACATGATCAAGGACTGAATCAAAAAGGAAAAAAGAGGGAGGAGGCAAGCCGCTCGGCTTGCCTCCTCCCTCTCTCATTTCTCCAGCTCCCGCAAGCGCTTGAGAAACACCGCCAGCTGCTCGCGCGTGACGAACGAGCGGTACTGCTTGTTGCCGTTTCCGTCGCCCACGATCAGTCCGTTTTTCTCGGCCCACTCGCGCGCCTCCGCGCTCCAGTCCGCCGGCTCGCGCTGCGCGAGCGAGCGCCAGTAGCCCTCCATCAGCGTGTTGAACTGCTCCTGCGTCATCGTTTCCTCCTCTTCAAAGCGCGGCATCGGCGGCGGATACCGCCCCGCGCGCACCATCGACGAGGTGTATTTCCCGCCCCCGTCCCATTGAAAATGGGGCCGGTCAGGAAAGCTCCGCCAGTCGCCGCCCCATGTGAAGCCCATCTCCTTGCCGAGTCTTCCCATCGCGGTGAAAAATCCCGGGTCGTCGTACTCGTGTCCCTTCACGTTCTTGCAGATATCGAACGCCAGCCCAACACCCTTTGCGTGGAAGGTCGGCACCGTCGCCGTCCTGGCCGCGTAGCCCATCGAGACGAGGTAGCGCTGGTATTCCGCGTCGCGCACGGTCTGCACCACCAGCACCGGCAGCCCCCGTGCCGCCGCGCGCTCGATCAGCGTGCGGCAGTTCACCGCCACATCGGCGCGCAGCTCGCCGATCTCCCGACCGTTATACATCCTCGTCCTTCTTACTCTGCGTGCCGAAATAAAAGCCGATCACTGCCGTGTAGATCGTCATATAGTCCTGCGAGAGCGACCCGCAGCACTCCAGCACGCAGAATGTGATCGTCAGCGTGATCGTCACGATGCTCTTGACCGTAAAAAGATTTGTCAGCCGCTTGAGCGCCAGCTCCTTCATCCGTTCTCCTCCCATCCGTCGCAGTCCTGCCCGCCGCGTGCCTGTCTGCCGCAGGCGGCCTCAAACACGATGCCGCCCGTGGTGTTCTCCGCCTTTGCCTTGTTGTAATAAAAGCCCGCCGACGCGCCGTAGGCCCCCCAGGCGGCGCTCACCGTCGCCGCCACCCACGGCAGCGTGCCGAGATAGCCGTACCCCACCGCCAGCCGCGCCAGCGCGAAGCCTTCATAGGTGGTGTAGAGCACCACCGCGCTCTCGAGCAGGAGCAGCAGCTTAGAAAATGTCCACTTTCTTCTCATGCCGCCGCCCCCTGTGCCAGCAGGGAGAATACCGCGCCGAGCAGCAGGTAGAGCACACGGTCGGCCAGCGCCTCCCAGCGCTTCCCCGGCTTTTCCGTGATGCTCTGCACCGCGTTTCGGATCTCCTTCACATTGCCCTCCACGCTCTCCTGCCGCACAGCGAGCACCTCCACCGCCGTTACCAGTTTATCCAGAGCGTCCTGTCTGCGTTCCACCGCCTCCAGACGCTTCGCGCAGGCGTACAGGCGCTCGTCGTTCTCCGTCAGGCGGACCGAGACCTCCTGCTCCGTCATACCGTCGGCACCGCCTTTTCAAAGCTCTCCCAGGTGTGCCCCGCGTCCTCGATGCCCTGCCACGTCCACGCGGCGGCCTCGCACTCCTCCCATGTCAGGAACCGGAAGTAAAAGTCCACCTGCAGATGGCACGGCATGATCTCCAGAATGATGTCGCGGATGCGCGCAAAGTCCTCCGGCTCGCCCGCCACCTGCGGAAAGGTCACGCGCACCACGCCCTGCTCATCTGTCTCTGCGGCCACGGCGCGCACGCCGCAGCCGCTGATGGTCTGGTTGACCGCCTCGAGCGTGAAGCCGTCTCCCCCGACGCGCAGCAGCGACGCGATCGCCAGCCGGCGCAGCGCCGGCGTCGTGCGCGCGCCGACGCGGGAGAACAGCCGCTCGCGGCGGGAAAGCCCCTCGTCCTCCGCCGTCATCAGCACACCCTCACACACTGCTTTCTCCAGCGCCTCAGCTGCGGCGTCCAGTCCCTCGCCCGCGGCGTACAGCTCCGCACCGCTCAGGCTGCCCTCATCGAGCCGATAGACCCGCAGCGGGCGCAACAGCTCGCAAAGATAGTTGTAGTAGCCCATCGCCTCACGCCTCCGTCAGCTCGCTGAGCGTCACCGTGCCGAGCATTGGCAGCTCCGTCGAGCCGACCGCCACATCCGCCGCCGGTGCGGTCAGATGCACGTTCTCCACGCCCTCCACACCGCAAAGCAGCGTCAGCAGTCTCGCCGTCGTCACGCTCTTCCCCAGCAGCCCGCCGGTAAACAGCGCCTCCAGCGCGCTCTGCGCGCCGGCCTTGGCCTCGGCAAAGGTATACCCCGGTGCCGCCTTGAGCGCCGCCGTCACCGCCACCGTCTCGACCGCCGGCGCGAGCACCTTCACATCCACCGCGATCTCGCGCTTTTTCTGCAAGTCCGTCTCGACCGCCGCGAGCAGCGCTGCATCCGGAACGCCCGCGTGCGTCGCGATCACCACGTTCACCGTCCCGATGCCGCGGGCGCGGCCCACCGCCTTCGCTGCCGCCACGCCGGGATAGCGCATCGCCTCCTGCTCGTAATAGGCGGCGTTCGCGCCGTTCGGCAGTCGCTGATAGCTCGCCAGGACTCGCCTGCGCAGCGCCTCATCGCTCTCGGCGTCGCAGCCGCCGGAAAACGCCGCCGGGTTCGTGCACTGCACCACGCCGACCGGCATCGCCGACAGCAGCGTGACCGTCCCCGCGATCACATTGCTGCCCGCGCCCGCTTCCACAGCCTGCGCGGGCACGTCGGCCCATTGGCTGCCCACGGCAATGGCCGCGTCCTCCGTCGTCTCAAAGCGCACGCCCTCCGCCGTCATGCACACCGTGCCCTTTTCGATTGGGCACGCCGCCGTTACCTTGTCCGCCGCGGCAAAGCGGAGGGTACCGACCGCTTTTTCCGCCGCCCCGCGCGTGATGCCGCGCGTTTCGGCATGATAGTCCAGATACATTCCCTGCGCCGTCTGCGGAAAGCTCTGGTCAAGCACCCAGTCCGCCTGCATCAGCAGCGACTGCAGCTCCGCCGCGAGCGCATAGAGGCGCACCGCGCTGTCGCAGCCCTCGCTCGGCACAAAGCCCGCTCTCTGCGCGAACGTGCCGCGCATCTGCTCATAGATCTCCGTCCATTCCTTCACCGTCTCTCACGCTCCTCTCACCGTCATCTCCAGCGCGGCGCTCTCGCCGTCCGCCGTCAGCAGCACGCGCAGGGCCATGACCCCGTCCCCGCGCTCCGTCAGCTCCACATCCTCCACCGTCAGCGCCGTTTCCTCCGCCAGTGCCGCGGCGGTGTACAGCTTCGCCGCGGCAGCCCGGGCCGACGGCTTCTCATGCCCGAGCCGATACAGCTCGCTCCCCAGCTCCGGCAGAAAGGGAAAGCTCCCTCTCTGCACACTCAGCCGGAAGAGCGCGCGCTCAAGCAGCGCCTCGGCTCCATCCGCGCGCCGTTCCCCGCCGATGCCGTCGGCGATATAGTCTCCGTTTCGGATCTTCAGCTCCATTCCCGTCACCCCTCAGCTTACAGGCGGCACATACATTGCGCCGTTGATAAAGAGATCTCCCTCGATCTCCACATGACCGTTCCGCCGCAGCGTGATGCTCGCGCCGCCGCTCTCCGCGTAGATGCGCACCTCGCCGTCGTCCAGATCGTCCTGCTCCCGCGCAGCGTCCAGCGAGCCGGCCACATACCGCTCCTCGCCGAGCGTGCCGCCCTTGATGACCAGCACGCGCTCGCCGTTTTTCGGCCGCCACGCATACCCGCCCGGCGACGCGAGCGGAACGTTGCGCTCCTCTCCCCGGCTGAGCACGCCCGCCGTGCTTCCGCCGATGGTCACGGTGCCGCTCTCCGCATTTGTTGTCTCCTGCGGCTCCTCCGTCCGTCGGAGCCAGCCTGCTACCCACATTTTTTCATACCTCCCACAGTGTCAGCTCCGTCGTCTCGCCGCTTGCGGAGAGCGTATGCAGCGTCTCGCTCACGCGGAACGTCCCCCGCACGCCCAGCCGCGCGAGTGACAGCTCCACGCGGTCCATCGGCTCGGCGTCCACGCTCCCTGTGAGCGTGACCGTCAGCTCCCGCGCGTCCTCCGCGCTCTTCTCGATCTGATAGCGCCCCGTGTAGCGCAGTTCATTCACGCTCCGCGAGGGCACATACACCACGCGGCGGCAGCTCCCGCCCCGCGCGAGGAACGCCTCGTTCCGCACCGTCTGGCGCAGCTTCTTCGCGCGGTTCACCGCCGTCACCTCGGAGAGCACGCCGTACCGCCTGTCGCGGTACGACGCCTCGATCACGCCCTCCGGCTCCTCCAGCACAAGCCGGCGCCCTTCTGCCGCGCCGCGCAGACACAGCACGCCCTCCCGCGTGAAATACGGCGTCAGTCCACAGCGCCGCGCAAAGCCCTCAATGGCCTTCCACCGGCTCGATCCGCTCGCCACCGCGTATTCGCCCGTGCCGTACACCTCGCCGTGCGGCTCCCATGCCACGCCGCACGCCGCCGCGTGGTCCTTCAATATCTCGCTGAGCGCCGCGCGCTGATAGGTCACCGCCTCAGCCTCGTTGTCGAGCAGCAGCGCGGCCATGCCGCGCCCCTCGACCGTCAGCACCGTCCCCTCCGCGCCGCACACGGCGCTCCACTCGTCGATCACGCCGCGGAACCGCGTCACGCCGTTCTCCGTTGCCGCAAAGCGGCAGGCCGCCTTCAGCGCCTCCCCCATCTCGGCGCTGTAAAGGCACTTTACCCGAAAGCTGTCGCACGGCACGCCGCCGGTGCGCCTCAGCCGCCATTCCAGCAGCGCCGGCAGCTCGTATACCTTGCCGTCGGCCGTTTCCACTCTGCCGGTCATGAAAGCCTCACCCGCTCTCCGGGATAGATCCGATTCGGGTTCGCGATCTGCGGGTTGAGCGCACACAGCGCGCGCACCGTTGTGCCGTTTCGCGCCGCGATGGCCCAAAGCGTGTCGCCCTGCACCACGGTGTGATACCGCGCCCCCGCCGTTCCCGCCGCGCTGCCGCCCGCCGCCGAAGTGCTCACTTCCTTCAGCGCCGCACCCTCGCTTCCCGCCTCGCAGAACGCGAAGCGGTAGCGCACATAGTCCGGCACCGGCTCCTGCACGACCTCCAGCTCGGTGAAGTAAGCGCGCGTCGTCATCCACACCGGATGCACCAGCACGCCCGCGCCCTCTCCGTAAAACACCGTCGCCAGCCGCTTGAATTCCTCATACGCGCCCTCTCCAGCAAATTCCCCCTCGCCCTCGAGCACGCGGCAGACCTGTCCGAGGTCCTGCGTCACGCTCCTGCCGAACGGCAGCTTGTGCTCCGCCACCACGCGGCGGAACGAAATGCGGTAGCTCCCGGGATTGCTCGGCCAGATGTAGTCCTTATATCGCATGGGCGTCAGTCTCACGTCCCCGCCTCCTCTCAGTAAAGATAGAATCCGCCGTCATAGCGCCGCGCGTCGCGCTCGATCTCTCCGCTCACGCTCCGCGCGGTGCGGAGGGCGTCTCCGCCCTCCGCCGAAACGAACGCCTCCGCCGCGTCATGCCTTCCCGCGCCGCTCTCCGGCGCGGCAGCGGATGCGCTCCGTTCCCCGCTTCCCCGCGCGCCGGCGTCCCCCGCCGCCGTGCGCGCGGATGTCGTTTTTTCTGCCGTCCGCCTTACGCTCCGCGAACGGTCCTCTGCATCGGCGCGGCCCTCGCTCTCCTCCGGCTCCGCCGCCGATGCACCCTGCCTGAGCCGCAGATAACGCGCCATGTCAAAGCTCTCGTTCACCGTCTCGCCCGCACGGAACGCCTGCGCGCCGTCCTCCCATGCCGCGTCAGCGGAGTCCTGCCCCTCGTTCTCTCCCGTGGGCGCTCCCAGATACTGCCGCACCATCAGTCCGACCGCCGCAAGCATCGCCGCGCCGAGCTGCTCGGTCACGCGCCTTTGCTGCGCCGCGAAAACCGCATCGTCTCCCATCAGGCGTCCGTCTCCATACGCTTACAGGAGATGACCGTCACCTTTTCCGCCACCGGCTCACCGAGCTTGCCCAGCTCCTCGATGTTGCTCCAGCGGCAATGGCTGTAGATGATGCGCTTGCCCGGGCGGCACACCACCACGGAAAAGTCGTCGAGCTCATAGAAGCTCACGCCGTCGCCGATGGCCTCGTCCGTCGCGTACAGGCGGCTGAGTTCAAGCGTATAGCGCGTCTGCCCGCCCACGGTCGCCACCGGCTCGCTCTCGCCGAAGGCCTCGACCTCGCGGCTCGTGCGCAGCGCCTTCGCGCTGTAGCCCTGCACCACCGCCAGCTTTTTGCCGTTGAGCTCCAGATAAATGTCCCGGCTCGTCGGGATCGTCATGTTTGCCATCTCTCCGCCTCCTTACACCGTGATGTGCGCGCTGAGGTAAATGCGGTTGAGCCCGTGCGCCACCGCGAAGCTGAACTCCACCAGGCACACCGTCGGATCGTCCTCCGACGCCTTCACGCTCACCTCGCCGAAGCTGTCGATGATCTCCTGCGCGCGCTTGTTTTCCAGCTCCACCATCACCTGCGAGCGGATCGCCGCGCGCACCTGCGCGGTGTTCTTGCTGCGCACGAAGCGCGCACGCAGCGACGCGCGCAGCGCGGGGATCACGTCGTCCACGATCCGCACCGTCGTCAGCTCGCGCCAGGTCTTGTCCGCCGCCCCGCCGGTGGTCGTGCGCGTCGTGATGCCGCGCACGATGCTCACCTCACCGCTCACACACTCCAGCGGCGTCACGCCGCCGGTGACCAGGGTATCCACCTGCGTGTCGTCGTAGCTCGCGCTCAGGCCCGAAAAGCCCGCGAGCACCGCGCCGTTCACCGGCACGGACGGGTCGCTCTCCCCCGCGATGACCGCGGCGGCTGCCGCCGCCATACGCACATCGCCGGGCGCCGTGAGCACCATGCGCTCGCTGTTGAGCTTGCCCGCGCGCTCCACGAGCTTCGCCGCCGTCTCGCCCACGCCGCCCGAAACCACGCCGATGCGCTCCTTCTGCGCGCCCGACGCCTTCTCCACGCTCGCGCGCAGCTTGAGCTGCACGTCCACGCTCGTGCTGTCGCACACGATCACATCGACTGCCTCCTGCTCCAGCGCGGCAAAGGCCGCCTCATAGCCGGTCGGCGTCGCCGCGGATACCTTCACCGCCTTGACCACCGCCGCGCCGTTGCGGTAGAGCGCCGCAAGCAGCGCCGCCATGCCGACCGTACCCTCCGCGTCCTCACCGAAGGCGCTCACGCCCTCGGCGTAAGAGGTCAGCGTCACCACCTCATTGGCTGTACCCGTCGTGCTCACCGCCGCCGCGCCGAGGATCCTCGCGGTCTTTTTCCCGCCGATCACGCTCGAGGCGTCGTAGGACGAATACACGCCCGGGTGCTCATGTACCACCGTGTTGCCCACCTACTGCATCACACCTTTCAAAATAAAATCCGTCAGCACCGCGCTCTCCTCGTCCGCCGTCGCCACGAAGTAGGCCGTGCAGCGCGCGGTGCCCCGCCGCACGAACATACCGTACTCCTCGTCCCACTCCGTTTTCTCCCAGCTCAGCTCATCGAGCGTCAGCCCGTCGGCAAGGCCGTCCAGCAGCGCCTCGCTCACGGCCTCCGCCGTCTGCTCACAGCCGCGCGCTCCCTTGCGCCGCGGCGCGTAAACGTCCAGCGACGCCGCCATTTTGAGCTTCCTGCCGTACACCTCGACCGTCCGCCCGCTCTCCGCGTCGTACTGCTCGCCGAGATAGTTCATCAGTCCCGCGTGCGCCAGCTCCGCCTGCTTCGCGCCGACGGCGACCACGCTCCCGCTTCTCTCGCGGAAGCGCTCGTCCTCATAGGCCTCCGCCGCGTCAAGACCGGCGGCCTTCAGCCGGCTCACGATCTCCGACCGCACCTGTCCCGCCGCCGTCATGCCGTCTCCTCCTCGCGGTCAAGCACCGCCCAGTAGTGCGTCACCAGAGCGCCGAGCTTCACGCTCTCCGCGCGGCGGACGCGGTAGCGCTTTCCCTCGCAGAGGATATTGTCCCCCTGCGCCACACTCACCTCCGCGCTGCCGAGATAGCGCCAGCAGCGCCGATCCGCCGCGCCCAGCGGCCCGACGGAGAACGGCTCGCCGCCGCTCACCGCCGTAACGGGCTGCACGAAGCCGTGCGTCTCGCCCGTCTCCGCGCCATGCTCCACCGTCACGGTCATGCCGTAGCGGCGGAACGCCTGGTCGATCATGCTTTTCATCCCTTCACTGCGCAAAAGAAGAAGCCGCCTCCTTCCGTATACGGGGCCATCAGCTGCCGCGCGCTGCGCCGCAGCGCCGCGGCACGTTCGCTGTTCGCGCCGCCCCTGACCTCGATCGTCACGTCGCCCGCGCGGAGGGAGGACAGCTCCTCCGCCCCGCCGAGCCTTGCGTCCGTCAGCGCGGCGGCAGCCAGCCATGCGCTCGCGCAGATGAACGCGCCCTCGCAGTCCTTCGGCGCAACGCCCTCGCGCAGCTCGCGCTCGAGCGCCTGCGCGCTTGCCGCGCAGAGCCGTTTGAGCAGCGCCTCATCCTCCGCGCCGCAGGCGCAGATGCTCTTCGCCGTCTCAAGGATCTCCTCGTCCATCGCTCTCCCTCCTTTCGCTTCCTGCCGCCGTTAAACGGTCAGCACCTTGGATGCCTCCTGATAGGGCTTGGCAAAGCCCGAAATGCTCGTGATCGCCGCGCGCTCGATCTGGCGGTCGATGAGCTTGTCGTACTCCACCATCACCTCGCTGCCGCAGATGTGCTCGAGGGCATAGTTCTTATCGAGACCGATGAGCTTGCCCGCGGGAACGGCAGAGGTGCGCAGCAGCTTCGCGCCCAGCGGCGTGGAGAGCGTGCCGGTGCCCTGGAAGTTCAGGCCCGTCAGCGGGTTCTGGAACTCCGAGAGCTTGAGCATCTGCAGCATCACGTCGTTGGATACCAGCATCGTATTCATGCTGTAGGGGTCGAACTTGGACCAGAACTCCAGCAGCGCACTGTAGGTCAGCGTACCCGCCGTGCCGCTGATCTTGCCGCTGCCGCTGCCGATCTCATAGGCGTCGGCGGCGTTGTTGTTGCCGTCGCCGTTCATCAGCACCTGCACCGCGTCGTCAAGATGCATGCGGGCGATGTACGCGCCGATCTGGCGCAGAGTCACGGAAAACAGGTCCAGTCGCTGGAAGCGGACGGCCTCGTAGCTCGCCACGAGCATACGTCCGCGCTTATGGAGCTTCACCAGATTCTCCTGCGTGCGGATGGCGGTCGTCGGAAGGACCGCGCCCTCCTCCACGCGGCGCAGCGCCTTGTCGTCGTCCGTCGGCACGGACGCGATGGTGCGGTAATCCATGCCGTCGAAGTTGGTCGTGGTCGCGGTGATCTCGGGCAGAATATCGCTCTCCATGCCCTGACGCACCACGCGCGAAACGAACTCGGGGAACAGCACCGCGCTGTCGGTCGTGTGGAAGAACTTCTCCACCATGTCGCTGCCCGCGCCCTTGACGTGGATGTCAAAGCGCTTGAGCTGACGCTGGAAGGCGTCCAGCCCCTCCAGTGCCGTGCCGCGATAGTTTTCGCTCGGGTCCAGGCTTTCGAGCACTCTGGAAAAGCTCTTGCCGCTCTGGGCATACATACCCTTTTCGAGCTTCAGATTTTCATAGCCGTACGTCATTTTTCTCCTCCTCTTAAAGCATGATGGTCATGGTCTTGCCGGTCGTATCAACCTCGACGGCAAGGTAGCTGTGTCCGCCGCTGGTCACAACGCTCACGCCGCCGTTTCCGTCCGCCGCGAGCAGATTCCAGCCGACCGCCGGCGCGGTCTCGCCGCTGTACGGTACGCGCACAAGGCCGCCGAGCTGCACGCTGCACGCCTTGCCGTCGCGGCCCATCGCCGCCACCACGCCGCAGAAGCCGTCGTTCGCGGCGCACTTGCTCACCGTGCCGTTGGCGGATACCTTGACGACCTTGCCCTCCTCGGCTCCTGTGCCCGCCGCGAAGGTGGCGCACCACGCGCCGATGCCCTCGTAAGAAATGCTCATCTCATTTCCTCCTCTTTTCTTCGTTATTTATTCCAAAAAGCGCTCCGCTTTTTTGGTCTCTCTGCTCACACGCAGAAGTCGCGCTCGTTTTCCTCGCGCTTCTCACGCGGATCGACGATCTGCACATTCGTGCCGAGCTTTTTTGCCGCCCGCGCGCCGAAGGCCTTCTTCAGCTCCAGCAGCTCGCGCTCGCCGAGCTTTTCGGTCACGCTCTCGGCCACCGCGCCGTCGAGCGTCTCGTCGGCTACCAGCATCAGGCGCCTCACCTCGCGGCGTAGCGCGCCGAGATAGCTTTTCCCCAGCGCGGAGAGCTTCTCCAGCTCCTCCAGCTCGCGCACCTGCGCGCGGCTGCCGCACGCGCGCACCATCGCCTTGAGCGAGCCCTCGCCCTGCCCGAAGCGCTTGACCACGCCCGCCGCTCTCTGCGCGGGCACCGCCACAAAGCTCCACTCGTAGGCGTCCGTGATGTCGCTGAGCACCGCGTAGCACAGCTTCCCGCCGTAATATTTTCCGCGCTCGTGCTCGCAGAGCCCCGCGTCCTTCCCGCAGATCGAACAGCTTCGCTTCGCCGCGCTGCACCCGACGCTCACTTCTTTTTTGATGCCGCCCTCGATCTCCGCGATCAGCTCCGCGTTTTTCTCCGTGCGCAGCATATAGGCCCAGCCCTTGCACCAGCAGTATTTGTCGCCCGCCGTCGTGCGCGTCTTCTCCTCGATTACCTCTGCGCGATAAATGCGCGCCGTCTGTCCGCCCGCCGACCAGCTGTGGTCGAAGATGCCCGTCCTGCCGACGAACAGCTCCGAGAGCTTCTCCAGCGCCGCACGGTCGAAGCGCTCAAAGTCGCGGTCCACCTCGTTGTCGCACAGCTTCACCGCAAAGGTGTAGACCTCCTCCGCGCGCAGCTCCTTCTTCGCAAAGCGGTTGATGCGCGCCAGCTCCTCCGCCGTCACGGCGATGCCCGCTTCCTTTCCTTTCTCGCTCAAGTCTGTTCCTCCCTCTCGTCATTTTCCAGTCGGAGCCTGCGCGCCTGCTCGCGGTACAGCTCCGCCTTGGCCTCCTCCACAAGGTCCTGCAAATTGATGTCGTCCCACTCCACGGCAAAGCGGCAGCCGTAGCCGTGCAGGCGCAGCCACAACCGGCACACGCGCTCCACCATCGGCGTGAGCGTGCGCCGCAGCGCCGTGATCTCGCTCGTGAGCATATCCGCCTGCTGGCTGCTCATGCGCTCGGTGGACGACCAGCTCAGCCCCAGCAAAAACGGCGGCAGGCCGGTCTTGGCCACCAACTGCTCGAGGATCTGCCGCACCGGCACCTCGCAGTCCGGCATCACGTTGTCCGCGCCGATGGCGCGGATGCTCACGTCGCCCACGCTCACAAAGTCGCGCACGCTCCCGCCGCGCGTCTCCTGCATCGCGCCGGACCACTCCTGCGCCAGCAGCTCGGCCCGCTCGCGCGCCAGCGCGCCGTCCGGCTCCTCGCCCTGCGGCTTGTAGACCACCGCGAAGCGCACGTTGCCGCAGCGCTCCCAGTTCTGCCCCACCGCGTAGTAGATGCGCGAGAGCAGCTCCGCCATAAAGGGCATCGAGCGCAGCAGCGACACGCCGTAGGGATTCTCCGACTCCGGCAGCAGCGGCGTGAAAAGCACCAGCTCCTGCCGCGGCAGCTCGCGCAGCCTCCCCGCCGCGTCGTAGCCGCAGAACCGCACATCCAGCGCCGTCTCGCCCTCGCGCAGAGCCAGCTGCTCCACGCGGTGGCACAGCACCGCCGCGATCTCGCGTCCCTCCGCGTCCGGCACGATCTCGCCCACCGCGCGTCCGTTCGTCAGCAGCGAATCCAGATACTTGTCCAGAAAGGCGTTGAAGCCCACCTGCGCGTGTCCCACATTCACCGTGCGCAGGAATTCGCCCAGCTCCTCCTGCGCCCGCTCGTCCTCACACAGCACGCGGAAGCCGCCGCTGAGCCTCACCAGCTTTCCGATCGCCGCGTCCACGATCGGCACCGCCTCGCGGACGCTGCGATAGAGCGCCGCGTCCGCCCCGCCGAGCGGCATATAGCCTCGCAGCGCCGCAAAGGGATGCCCTCCCCTCTCGCGCACCTGCACCGCCGCGGCCGCGCCGCCCGTCTGCTCCTTTTTCCTTCGTTTCACCGTTCTGCCGCTCCTCTCCAGTTCGTCGTTCTTGTCACCGCGCACGCGGTCGGCATTGTGCCGCGCCCCGCCGCCACAGACATCGCAAAGTATCGCATCTCGTCCATCGCGTGATCGTTCTCCTTGCGCGGCACGTCGTGTCCGCTCCCGTCGTTCACCCATTCGTAGCTCTCCATCTCCCGCAGGCAGTCCTTGCAGCTCCGGCAGATCACGAGCCTCCGCTTCTTCAGAAGATCCGCCGTCACCCGCAGTCCGTCCGCCACCGCGTTGTTCGCCCGCATCACGCGGAAGCCCCTGCGCCGCAGCGTCTCGATGAAGCTCGCCGCCGACGGGTCCACGATCACACGCTCGATCCTTCTTCCCCGCGTCAGCTCCTCGAGCGCGTCGACGTATTCCTCATCCGTTTTCTGTCGGCCCTCCGTGCGGGAATCGTAGTAGTATTCGTCCACGCGGTACCACACGCCGTCCTTGAGCGCCCACAGCCCCATGCTCGTCGGGTTCACCGTCCCGTAGTCCACGGAAACGCGCAGCCTCTCCCACGGCTCCGCGGGCGCCTCCTGCGCGTACTCCCCCGGCGCGTAGAAGTCGTAGATGCACCCCTCCGCCGCCGTCCATTCGCCCAGCACGAAGCGGCGGTAGAAAATGCCGCTGTACATGCTCTCGTACCGGGCGCGCACCCTCGCGCTCAGCGACGGATTGTCCGCCATCGTGAAGTGGAGATAGAGCGCCCTTTTCTCCTTGGCCCGGCACACCCACTCCCGGTAGAACCAGTGGTTCGGCCCCTCGGGATTGCAGCTGAACCACAGCCGGCTCCCCTCGACCGAGCAGCGCGCGCTCGCCTGCTCGACAAACGAGCGCGGCATCAGCGCTGCCTCGTCAAACAGCACTCCCGCCAGCGTCATGCCCTGGATCAGCGCGGCGCTCGCCTCGTTCGCCCCGCCGAAAAGATAGAACCGGTTTTCCCGTCCGCGCCGCCGCACGATCAGCAGCTTTTCGCTCCGCTTCTCCTCGCAGGCAAAGCCCAGCCTTCGCAGCTGCGGCAGCACCGTTTCCAGCAGGTTGCGCCGCAGCGCGCCCACGCTCCGCCCGCACAGTGCGAACTGCCGGTCGGAAAAGCACGCCATCGCCCAGAAGAAAAAGCCCATTCCCATCGCCAGCGTCTTGCCCGAGCGGATGGCGCCGTCGCAGATGATCGCCGCATAGTCCTCGTATTCCCTCCTCGCCCACCAGACGAACGCCTTCCTCTGCCGCAGCGAGAGCGGTATCATCTCCTTCACGCTTCCTCCTCCGCCTGCACCATCGCGCGGAAAAACTCCTCCGCCTCGCAGCCCTCGCCCTCCAGCATACCGGCCAGCGCCTGCAATGCCTTCACCCGGTCGATGAACCGGATCTCCACGCTCCCGAGGTTGCTGCGGCGGAACTCCGCCACCGCGCCGAGGTCCAGCCGTCGGATCTCGTCCTCCGTCGGCTCCTGGCAGTAGGCGAGCTTCACCGCGTCGTTTGCCCGCGCCAGCGCCATTTCGTACAATCTCTGAATGACGCGCTCACGGGTCGCCTTTGCTCGCATTCCTTCGATCACATCCCTTCCGCCGCCGTCCCCGGCTCTCCCGCATTTCTTTCTTCCCTGCGCGGGCTGCACCGGTTCCGGCCGCCGTTCGTTTTCACCCGTAGCCGCCCACCCCCGTTTTGTTGCACGTTTCCGTGCGTCAAGCGTTCAAAAGTTTTTATCTTTTTCGCTTTTTCTCATTTTAACGAAATCTTTACGGTCAAAATATCCAACGATTTACCCGTCAATTCGTCACATTCACAAAAAATTCATATTTTGCCTCTCTAAAGCGTCAAAATGATTGCTTTTTTTGAAGCATCGCTTTATAATTTTTGCTATGGTTTCGCCGTTCCCTGAATGGGCGGGCTTCTTTTTTACACGGCGGATACGGGAATACCCCCGCCGAATTTTTGATACGGCGGACTTTGGGAATATCCCCGCCGGATAAGGAGTGACAGCAATGGAAAACAAGCTCGAAAAGAAATACGGCCTCTTCACCGCGATCTGCATGGTGGTCGGCATCGTCGTCGGCTCGGGCGTATTTTTTAAGGCGCAGGTCATTTTGCAGAAGACCGGCGGCGATATGCCGCTCGGCGTCCTCGCCTGGCTCATCGGCGGTGCCATCATGATCGTCTGCATCCTCGCCTTTTCCGCCATGGCGCAGAAATACGAAAAGGTCAACGGCATCGTCGACTATGCCGAGGCCATCGTCGGCAAGCGCTACGGCTACTACATCGGCTGGTTCCTTTCCACCACCTACTATCCCACGCTCACCTCGGCGCTCGCCTGGCTGAGCGCCCGCTACACGCTGGTGTTCGTCACCTCCGTCGATCCCGATTTCCCGCTCATCGTTCCGGCCGAGGCGGGCGGCTGCATCATCGGTCCCGAGTGCCTCGCGCTCATGCTCTTCTACATGGTCTGCGCCTACGCCGTCAACGCGCTCTCGCCGAAACTCGCCGGTAAGTTCCAGGTCGCCACCACCGTCATCAAGTTCATTCCCCTCGCGCTCATGGCGGTCGTCGGCATCATTTTCGGCCTCGCCAACGGGATGCTGACCAACAACTTCACCACCCCCGCCGTCGGCTACGAGGTCACGGGCAGCCCGCTCTTCGCCGCCGTCTGCGCCACCGCCTTCGCCTATGAGGGCTGGATCATCGCCACCTCGATCAACGCCGAGCTCAAGGATTCCAAGCGCAATCTGCCCAAGGCTCTGCTCATCGGCGGCCTCATCATCGTCGCCACCTATATTCTCTATTACATCGGCGTCGCCGGCGGCGCCACCAATCAGGAGCTGTGCGACTCCGGCGCGACCGCCGCGTTCATCAACGTGTTCGGTCCCGTTCTCGGCAACATCCTCAACCTCTTCATCGCCATCTCCTGCATGGGTACGATGAACGGCCTGATGCTCGGCTGCTGCCGCGGTCCCTACTCCCTTGCCGCCCGCGGCGAGGGCCCCCACCCCGAGCTTTTCAGTCAGGTGGACAAGGTCTCCAACCTCCCCAACAACTCCGCCATCCTCGGCCTGTTCTACTGCGCCGCCTGGGGCCTCTACTTCTATCTCTCCAACCTCGCCGGCACCTGGAGCCATGCCGTCGCTTTTGTCGGCACGCCGTTTGAAAGCGTCATTTTCTTCTTTGATCCCACCGAGCTGCCCATCATCACCATCTACGCCCTCTACATCCCGATCTTCATCAACTGGATGAAGAAGGCGGCCGACGAATCCGCGCTGCGCCGCTACGTCATTCCGACGCTCGCCATCTGCGGCTCGATCTTCATGGTCATCGCCTGCCTCATCGGCCACAAGATGGGCAACTTCTGGTACCTGCTCACCTTCGCGGTCATCATGCTCATCGGCAAGCGCTTCGCCAAAAATAACGCCTGAGCCCGTCTCATTCACCGGATACCCTGAAGCAAAAGCGGGGCAGAGAGCCGTTCAGCCCTCTGCCCCGCTTCCTTTATTCCCTGCCCATCATCGGCTTTTTCCCGTGAAAAAAACGACCGCTCCCGCGGTCGTTTTCGTTTTCTGTTCGGTTTCAGTTCAGCGCCTCGGCGTTGAGGTCAAAGAGCTCGCGCACCCGCGCGTGCAGCGCCGGGTGTCCCTCCAGCCTCGGGTCGAGGGCGAGCAGCGCCTCCGCCGCGCCCTGCGCCTCATAAAGCAGCTCCATGTCGCAGGCAAAGTCCGCCACGCGCAGCGTCGGCAGACCGTGCTGCCGTGCGCCGAAGAAGTCGCCCGGGCCGCGCAGCTTCAGATCCTCCTCCGCCAGCGCGAAGCCGCTCTGCGTGCGGCGCATCGCGTCGAGCCGCGTTTTGTTCTCCTCGCCGCGGTTGTCGGAAACGAGGATGCAGTACGACTGCCATGGCCCGCGCCCCACGCGCCCGCGCAGCTGATGGAGCTGCGAGAGCCCGAAGCACTCCGCGTTCTCGATGAGCATGACCGAGGCGTTCGGCACGTCCACGCCGACCTCCACCACCGTGGTGGAAACGAGCACGTCGATCTCGCCCGCGGCGAACGCGCGCATGATCGTTTCCTTTTCCTTCGCTTTCATTTTTCCATGCAGAAAACGCACCGTTCGGTTCGGAAGCACCTCTTTCTGCAATTTTTCCGCATAGGCGGTCACCGCCTTGCGCTCGTCGGGCAGCTCGCCGTTCTCCTCCACCATCGGGCAGACGATGTAGGCCTGCCGTCCCTCCGCGAGCTGCTTTTCGAGGAAGGCGTAGATGCGCTCATGGTAGCTCGACGGCACAGCGTAGGTCTCGATGCTCCGCCGCCCGGGCGGCAGCTCGTCGATCACGGAAACGTCGAGGTCGCCGTAGATCATCAGCGCCAGCGTGCGCGGGATGGGCGTTGCGGACATGACGAGCAGGTGCGGGTTCTCACCCTTGGCGCCCAGCGCCGCGCGCTGGTTCACGCCGAAGCGGTGCTGCTCGTCGGTCACGACCAGCCCGAGGTTCTGATACGAAATGTCCGGCGAGAGCAGCGCGTGCGTGCCGATGGCAAGGTCGATCTCCCCCGCCGCGAGCTGCTCTAAGATCGACCGCCGCGTTTTCGCCTTGGTCGAGGCCGTCAGCAGCGCGCAGCGCACGCCAAGCTTTTCCAGCAGCGGCGCGAGCGTGTGATAGTGCTGCTCGGCCAGAATTTCCGTCGGCGCCATCAACGCCGCCTGCAGGCCGTTTTTCGCCGCGAAGTAAATTCCCGCCGCCGCGACCATCGTTTTGCCGCTGCCCACGTCGCCCTGCACCAGCCGGTTCATCGGCCGCTCCGCCGTCATGTCGCGCAGAATATCGTCCACCGCGCGGGCCTGCGCGCCGGTGAGCGAGAACGGCAGCGCGCCGAAAAACGGCGTCATATCGACCGCCGCGCAGGTCTTGCCCTTTACGGTCGTCCGCCGTGCGCGCAGCAGCCGCAGCCCGAGCGTGAGGAAGTACAGCTCCTCGAACGCGAGCCGCCGCCGCGCCGCGGCCAGCGCCGCGTCGTCCGCGGGGAAATGGATATTCTCATAGGCATACCGCACATCGCACAGCCCATGCTGCCGCCGCAGCTCCGCGGGGAGCAGGTCGGGCAGCCGGTCCGCTCCCTCGTCCAGTCCCTGCCGGATGGCGCGGTGGAGCAAGCTCTGCCCCACGCCCGCCGTCAGCGGATAGACCGGCACGATGCAGCCGGTGACGGCGTGCAGCCCCTCCCGCTCAAAGACGGGATTCGTCATCGTCCGCCGCAGCAGCGTCCCCTCGACCGTGCCGTAGAACGTGTAGCTCTCGCCCACGTGGAACGTGTTTTTCAGGTACGACTGGTTGAAGTACGTCAGCTCCAGCGCGGCGCTCTCATCCACCACGCGCAGCTTGACGAGCTCCAATCCCTTTCGGATGCGCGAGAGCTTCGGCTCCGACGCCACCATCGCCGTCACGCAGGCGCGCTCACCGACCTGCAGCTCCGCGATGCGGCGGCTCTCCCGCCGATCCTCGTAGGCGCGCGGGAAATAGGAGATGAGACTTTTCAGGTCTGTGATGCCGAGCTTCGCAAGGCTCTTCGCCCGCGCCTCGCCCACTCCCCTGACAAAGCGCACATCGGTATTCAGCTCCGCCACGGCCCTCGCCTCCTCTCAGAAAATCTTCCTTCATTATACTCGTTTTCTCCGCATTTGAAAAGGGCCTTACGTTCTTCGGACGTAATCGACATAGCGGAAGCGCAGGCCGTTTTCCTCCTTCCATTCCCCCACCGTCTCCGCCGTCCAATCGGGCGCGGCGTCGAGGTTCGGAAAGAAGGCGTCCGCCCCCTCCGCCGCGGCGTCCACCTGCGTCACCAGCACACGCTCGCAGCGCGGCAGCAGCGCGCGGTAGAGCTGCGCGCCGCCCATGAGCACGGCGTCCTCTCCCGCCAGCGCCGCGGCCTCCTCGATGCTGCGCGCGACCTCCACACCCTCGCGCGGCGCCATCGTCGTGCTCACCACGAGGTTCCGCCGGTCCGGCAGCGGCTTAGCCCCGGGCAGGGAAAGCAGCGTATTCTTTCCCATCACGACGGTCTTTCCCGTCGTGAGCGCTTTGAAGCGCTTGAGGTCGGCGGAAATATGAAACAGCAATGCGTTGTCCCGGCCGATGGCCCAGTTTTTGTCCACGCAGACGATGGCGGTCATAGCGTTCTCCTTTACACCGCGATGGGAATTTTCGCCTCGAACGGGCAGGGTTCATAGCCCTCGAGCCGGAAGCTGTCCTTTGTGAAGGCATAGAAATCCGTCACGCTCGGGTCGATGAAAAACGCCGGCGCGGGCTTCTCCGGCTCCGAAAGCATCTGCTCGATGATGGGCACATGGCGGTCGTAGATGTGCGCATCCGCGATGACGTGTACCAGCTCGCCGGCCTTGAGGCCGCTGACCTGCGCCATCATGTGGACCAGCACCGCGTACTGCACCACGTTCCAGTTGTTCGCCGCCAGCATATCCTGACTGCGCTGGTTCAAAATGGCGTTGAGCGTATCGCCCGACACGTTGAAGGTCACGGAGTAGGCGCAGGGATAGAGCGCCATTTCATGCAGGTCGGCAAAATTGTAGAGGTTCGTCAGAATGCGCCGTGAGGCAGGATCATGCTTGAGGTCATAGAGCACGCGGTCCACCTGATCGAACATTCCTTCTTTATACTGGTGCTTCACGCCGAGCTGGTAGCCGTAGGCCTTGCCGATGCTGCCGCTCTCGTCCGCCCACGCGTCCCAGATGTGGGAGGAGAGGTCGTGGACGTTATTGCTTTTTTTCTGCCAGATCCACAAAAGCTCGTCCACCGCGCTCTTCCAATAGGTGCGGCGCAGCGTGAGGATGGGGAATTCCCTTTGCAGGTCGTAGCGGTTGACGATGCCGAATTTCTTGACCGTGTGCGCCGGTGTTCCGTCCTCCCAGCGCGGACGCACGGCAAGCTCCGTGTCCCACACGCCGTTTTTCAAAATGTCCTCGCAGTTCCGGCGAAAAACCTGATCGGCATAGCTCATATCCTGACCTCCCGGGATCGTTGTTTTTTCTATCTTACCACAGCCGGCGGACAGCTGTCACTTCTTTTTTCATTTTTTCGCAAAATTCGCCTTTTCCTGCATTTCGCGCCGAAAAAGCATACATCTCATACCCTCGTTTCCCAATTTTTGGAAAAAATTGCTATGCTTGGTTCCAACGATAAAATCTGCAGAAAAAGGAGTTGAAGCCGATGCCGTCGTGGGTCGCCTGGCTGATCGCCGCCGTGAGCACCACCGCCTTTCTCGTCCTCTGGTTTTGGGAAGTACGGCGCGTCCTGCGCAGCCGCCGCAGCGTGGTGGAAAGCGCCGCAGCGCAGCTCTCCGCCTGCCGCCGTCAGGCCGCCGGCGTGCGCTACGATCCCGAACTCGCCCATATCCTCGCGCGCAGCGAGAGCATCTACCGGCAGGCCGTTGTGCACTACAACGATACGCTTTGCAAGCCGTGGTGCCGTCTGCCCGGCCATCTGCTTGGCTTCGACCGCGACACCGGAGAGGATGACCTCTGACCGCCGCGCCGCCGAACGATCTCATGCAAAAAGAAAGTGAGCCGCTCACAGAGCGGCTCGCTTTTTGCTTACTTTTTCCCCTCCTCGGCGGGCGCGGCGGGCGCCTCGGCGGCGTGCTTGGCCTGCTCCTCTTCCTCCAAAACGCGGTAGGCGACCTTGCCGACGAGCGTCTTGGGCAGCTCGTCGCGGAACTCGATGTCGCAGGGCATGGCGTACTTGGCGATGTGCTTGGAGCAGTAGCTCATCAGCGCCTGACGGGTCGCATCGTTCGCAGGGATGCCGGCGGCGAGCTTGACGAAGGCCTTGACCTTCTGCATCCGGTAGGCGTCGGGGATGCCGATAACGCAGCTCATCTGCACCATCTCGTTCGCGTCGAGGATGTTCTCGATCTGACCGGGATAGACGTTGTAGCCGGACGAGACGATCATGCGCTTGGCGCGGCCGCGGAAGTAGACGAAGCCCTCCGAGTCCATCGTGCCGAGGTCACCGGTGTAGACCCAAGTGAGGCCGTCGGCGTGACGGCGCAGGGTCTGCGCGGTCTCGTCAGGGTGCTTCATGTACTCCTTCATCACGGTGGGACCGGCGAGCAGGATCTCGCCCTCGGTGCCGTAGGGGACCTCCTGATCGGTGCCCGGCTCAACGATCTTGATGTAGGTGTCGGGGAAGGGCACGCCGATCGATCCCTCCTTGAACATATGCGGCGGCGTCAGGCAGCAGGCCGTGACGGTCTCGGTGGTGCCGTAGCCCTCGCGCACCTGCACGGGCGCACCGTGGGCGTAGAGGAATTTATCCAGCTTCTTCTTCAGCTCGATCGACAGGCTGTCGCCGCCGGAGAACACGCCCTTGAGCGAGCTGAGGTCCGCGCCCTCCATGCTCGGCAGACGCAGCAGCGCCTCGTAGAGCGTGGGCACGCCCGCGATGAAGTTGCAGTGATACTTAGTGATGAGCTTTGCATAGCTCTTGGCGGTGAAGCGCGGCACGAGGATGCAGCGCCCACCCTGCGAGAGCATGGTGTGGATGCACACGCCGAGGCCGAAGCCGTGGAACAGCGGCATGGCGGCGAGCATCTTGTCGCCGGGGTTGAACATCGGGTTCGCCGCGATGACCTGCTGGCCGAGCGCGTTGAAGTTCCTGTTCGTCAGCACGATGCCCTTGGTCGTGCCGGTCGTGCCGCCGGAGTAGAGAATGACGGCGGGGTCGTCGCCGGTGCGCTTGACGGAATAATTCCAGAAGCAGGCCTTGCCCATGTTCATGAATTCCTTCCAGCGGATGACCGGCGCGTCCTTCGGAATCTTGGCGATCTTGCGGCCCTCGGTGAGCATATAGCCCGCGCGGACGGGCTTGCTCAGCTCATCCTTGACGCTCGCAATGATGATGTTGACGACCTTTGTGTTCTGGCGGATGCTCTCGAACTTGTTGTAGAACTGGTCGAGCGTGATGGCGGTGACGCTCTCGGACTCGTTGAGGTAGAACTCGATCTCCTTCTCCGCCGAAAGGGGATGGATCATGTTTGCGATGCCGCCGACGAGGTTGACGGCGTAGAACATATAGATGGCCTGCGGGCAGTTGGGCATGGCGATCGTCACCTTGTCGCCCGCGCGCACGCCGATGGTCTTGAGGGAGCGGGCGCACTTCTTGATCTCCTCGATCATCTGGGGATAGGTGGTGGGCTTGCCCATGAAGTCGAACACGATGTTCCTTGGGTACTTCTTGGCGACCAGCTCGAGCGCCTCAAACATCGAACCGTCAAAATAGTCCAGATGCAGCGGCACGTCGCCGGTGTGACCCGCCCACGGGGTCTTGGCAGTGATCTCAGTCATAATCGACCTCCTGTTCAAATGGCAGCTCGAGCAGCTCGGGGTGCGCGAGCAGATGCTTGAAGAGCCGGATGCTCTTGGAATAGTAATAGCCGTCGGCAATGCGCTCGTCGACCGTGAAGCCGAGGTCGACCGTCTCGCGCATGGCGACGAGGCCGTTCTGATCGTAAAGCGGCGTCCACTTCTTCTCGCCGATGACGCAGAAGAACGAGCAGGTGCCCCAGTTCGTAAGATGGTGGTAGCCGCTGCGCAGACGGATGGAGCCGAGGTTGGAGAGGAACACCGAGGCGTAGTTCGGGTCGGCTCCGATGAGGAAATCTGGACACCAGCCGTGGCGGTCGAGCCAGCGGATGAAGCGGATCGCCGCCTTGGAGAGAAAGCGCGGCAGCTTGTTGAGAATATCCATGCTGTTGTCCGTGGTGTTCAGCTTCTGCTCATGGCGCGTGGCGTAGACGCGGCGGCGGATCTCCTCGTGAACGGTGTCCACGGTGTCGGTCGGCGCGGCGTCGAGCAGGGCGACCGCCTCCTCGCTGCCGTCGGAAAATTCCTTCTTGATGATAAAGCCCGCCGTAACCTTGTTGCGCTGGTAGTAATTTTCGTTCGCGTAGAAGCGGTTGAGCTTGGGGCGCAGGGTGATGGTCTTGACCAGCGCTGCCACGATGACGTGGAAGAAGGTGTACTTGAACTCGATGCCCTCGACGTTCTTTTTCGCAAGGTAGGCCTTGATGGGCTCCAGATCGATGCGCTCGGCGATGTAGGCTTCGTTGTCGGCGCGGTGGGGGTAGATGATGCCCATGATAAAGTGCAGGGCGTCGGTCTCGCGCAGGAGCACCGCGTCTCTGCGGTCGCCCCGGCGTCTCTTCGAAGTCTCGCTCATGGAGTGTCCTCTTTTCTTTCTGATTTTCTCTCTGCTCCGTCCGGGTCGAAGCCCTCGAAGATCGCCTGCGCGCCCTCGCGCTCCGCGGCCTTCAGGTCCTCATAGGTGCGGACGGTCCAATAAAACATATGCGCGCCGTAGAACGCGCGGCAGATGCGCGGCGCGAAGCGCCGGCGGTCCTCAAATTTATAAGCGATAAAGTCGGGCGCGGTGAAGGCGTTGAACAGGAGGTTCGAGAGCAGGAAGCCCACGAAATGCTCCCAGCCCCGCGCGTCCTTGCGGAAATTTTCGGAGAGCTGACCGCGGATGATCTCGGGCCGGAAGGCGCGCAGCCACATCAGGCAGCGCGGGTCGAAGCTCTCCATACAATAGGGGATCTGATATTTGTCCAGCTCCTTCGCCGTGCGCTCGGCGAGCGCGCGGTGGTTGCCGCGATAGCTCTTGAGCTCCACGACGAGCGGCAGGCCCGTGCCCTCGTAAAGGGAAAGTACCTCACACAGCTGTGGGATCGTTTCCGGCGTACCGGCAAGATGGAGCGCGGCAAGATCCTGCGCTGTGCAGTCCTCAAGCACGCCGGTCACGCCGGTCATGCGCTTTAGGTCGCTGTCGTGAAAAACGGCGAGCGTGCCGTCGCGCAGCAGATGCACATCCAGCTCCGAGCCGTATCCGTGCCGGATGGCGCGGCGAAAGGCCGCAAGGGAGTTTTCCGGCACGCTGTCGGCGCTGCAATGCAGCCCGCGGTGGGCGTAGCGCCGATGCTCCAGCGCCGCCCAGCTCGGATGGTTGGCACGGCTGTTGAGAAAAAAGAGCCAGACGGTGAGCAGAAACAGTGTGAAAAGGATAACTAATTGTAGAGTCTGCACGAAATATCACTTCTTGTTATCGGAAATTGCCGAATTCAGTCGTCCATATCCTCAAAGGCAGCCAGGCCGCTCTTGGCCTCGGCTCTGGAATCGCCGTGGCGCACGAAGCACATCGTGACAAAGGACGCGCCGACGAAGAGCGCCGCGTAGGGAAAGAGCACGCGGTAGCTGATATGACGCATCAGCGTGCCGGCAAGCACCGGCGTGACGACCTGCGCCGCCATGGAGAAGGTGTAGTAATAGCCGGTGAATTTGCCGATGTCGCTGCCGCGGCACATCTCCAGCACCATCGGGAGCGAGTTGACGTTGATGGCCGCCCAGGCAAAGCCCACGAGGGCAAAGCAGACGAACATGACGGGATGAATGGTCGAGTAGAGCGTGGTGAGGAAGTAGAAGGTCAGGAACATCGCGGCGAGCAGGGCGCAGCCGAAGAGAATGGTCTTTTTGCGGCCGATGCGCGAGGCGAGCTGACCGATGGGAATGTAGCTGACGACCGCGCCGGCGGTGGCAATGAGCAGACAGGTGGACGCGCCGCCGAGTCCCTGTCCCATGACCGCGCCGACGTAGGTGGACCACCAGGTCGTTACACCGTTGTAGCCGATGTACCACAGCGCGATGGACACGAGCAGAAAGACAAGGCTCCGCTTGACGGGCTTAGGCAGCACCTCATTGCCGCTGCCGTCGTCCTCGGTGAGGTCCCACTCAGGATGCTGCGCCTCGAGCGCGCGCGTCTCCGCGGCGAGCCTCGGCTCCTTCACCGTCAGGAACAGCACCGCGACGCTCACGAGCATGACGGCGGAAACGACGAGGAAAAGCGGCTGATAGTTGACGTGGGCGAGGCCCGCGATCTTGGTGTTCGGGTACATCACCGCCGCGACAGCCAGATAGATGATGCCGCCGATGGCGCCCATGAGGTTGATGATGGCGTTCGCGCGTGAGCGCAGGGGGTTGGGCGTCACGTCCGGCATGAGGGCGACGGCGGGCGAGCGGTAGGTACCCATCGCCACGAGCAGCAGGCCCAGCACGGCGGCAAAGCCGACGAGCTTCCCGGTCGAGGGAGCTGCGGCGTAGCGGTTATCCAGCACCGGCAGCAGGTTCATCAGCACGGCGGCGCAGGCCGTGCCGAGGAGGATGAAGGGCATCCGGCGGCCGATTTTGGTGCTCGTGCGGTCGGAGAGCGCGCCGAACAGCGGCAGCAGAAAAAGCGCCAGAATGTTGTCCAGCGCCATGATCGCGCCGGAGATCGTCTCATTCAGACGGAACGTTTCGGTCAGGATCTTAGGGATAACGCTGTCGTACATCTGCCAGAACGAGCAGATGGACAAAAAGGCGAGGCCGACGAGGATCGTGCGGCGATGATCGAGCTTCATGCGCAGGGTCTCCTTTTGTAGCTTTCTCGGGAGAAACGCGGCGGCCGGGGCAGAAGGGGAAGGCCCTTTCCACCTTGACCACCCGTTAGGATAGCATAAAAACGCGGCGTTGACAAGCGCCGCGTTTCCGTTTAACACTTTTTTAAGATTTCAGCTCGCGGACCGATTGCCCGGGGAGCCGACGTTTTGCGGTCGGAAGTCCCTGAGGGGCTGGGAATGGCCGCTGACCTCCAATGCGTGCATGCTTTCTTTCTCTTTCTCAATAGACCTTGTCATAATGCCAGTAGAATACGGTGTAGAGCAGCCCCTGCAAGCAGGTCAGGCCGCAGAGCACCTGCCCGACAAGCGGCTGCTCGAACACCAGGATCGCCAGCAGCGCCGCGGCGAGCTGAACGTAAACGCAAATGAAGAAGGTCATGCTGCGCGCCTTGTTGGCGACATACGCCGTGCGCTCGTCCTTGAGCGAGGCATCGTAGTCCGCTGCCTTCTCCGGGTCGCGGCTCAGGCGACGCACCCGCAGCAGGCGAACAAGGCCGACAGCCGTCAGTCCGCCGCCGAAGCCGCCGATGTAGCTGCCGTATTCTGTCTCCCCCAGCAGCAGCCCCGCAAGAAAGAGCGCCGCGCCGATGCTGAGCCACAAAATGCCGAATTTTTTCTGTTCCTTCAATTTCATACTTCTTCCTCCTCAAAAAGAAAGATGTCCTCGATCTGCGTGCCGAACAGCCTTGCGATGGCGTGGGCGAGCAGGATGGACGGATTGTATTTCCCGTTTTCCAATGAGATGATGGTCTGGCGCGAGACGCCGAGCGCCGCGGCAAGCTGCTGCTGCGTCATGCCCCGCTCCTTCCGCTTTTGTTCAATGACATTTTTCATGCTGTGCTCCGTTCTTAGAAAGTCAAGCTTGCTTTACATTCGTGAGCATAACACCTCATCGGCAAAATGTCAAGTATCTTTTACATTTTTATTTTGCGATTGATTTTAGGCGCGGCCTTTGCTACAATAAATTGAATCTGTTTTTTCACAGGAGGCTGCCGCCATGAACATCAAGATCGCACCGTCCATTCTCTCCGCCGACTTCGCCAACCTCGAGCGGGACATTCGGAAGATCGACACCGCCGACTACGTCCATGTGGACATCATGGACGGCGAGTTCGTGCCGAATATCTCCATCGGCATCCCGGTGGTCAAGGCCATCCGGCCCGTGACCGGGCTGCCGCTGGACGTGCATCTGATGATCACCAAGCCCGTGCGCTACGTTGAGCAGTTCTGCGACGCGGGCGCAGACCTTGTGACCGTCCACGTCGAGTCCGACTTTCCCGAGAACATCCACGCCGCGTTGGAGAAAATCCACGCGAAGGGCAAGCGCGCGGGCATTGTGCTCAAGCCCAACACCCGCGCCGAGGCGGCGCTGCCGTACCTCAAGGAGTGCGACATCGTGCTGGTGATGACGGTCGAGCCGGGCTTCGGCGGGCAGAAGTTCATGGCGGACATGATGCCCAAGGTCGCGCAGCTGCGCGCGATGCTCGACGAGGTCAACCCGGACTGCGAGCTGGAGGTGGACGGCGGCGTGGACACCGCCACGCGCGACGCCTGCGTGAATGCGGGCGCGAACGTGCTGGTCGCGGGCAGCGCGGTCTACAAGGCGGCGGACATCCCCGCGAAGATCAAGGCTTTGAGAGAGGGTTAACAAGGTATGGAGTATTTTCCCGCAGCGCTGGAAAAGCTGGTCGAGCAGTTCGCGCGGCTGCCGGGCATCGGCGGCAAGAGCGCGCAGCGGCTGGCGTTCCATGTGCTGAGCCTGACGGACGCGGAGGCGCAGGAGTTCGCCGACGCCATCGTGGAGGCGAAGAAAAAGGTGACGTGCTGCCCCATCTGCCGCAACCTGACGGACGGGGGGCTCTGCCCCATCTGCGCCTCGCCCAAGCGCGACGAGCGCGTGATCTGCGTGGTGGCGGACGCCCGCGATGTGGCGGCCCTTGAGCGCTCGCGCGAGTACAGCGGGCGCTACCATGTGCTCCACGGCGTCATCTCACCGATGAACCACGTCGGTCCCGACGATCTGGAGATCAAGTCCCTCGTCGAGCGCGTCGCCGCCGGTGGCATCGACGAGGTCATCATGGCGACCAATCCCGACACGGAGGGCGAGGCCACGGCGATGTATCTCGCACGGCTGCTGCGCCCCTTCGGCGTGAAGGTCACCCGTCTCGCCTACGGCATCCCCGTGGGCGGACATCTGGAATTTGCCGACGACGCGACGCTCATGCGCGCGCTCGAGGGACGGCGCGAGATCTGAGGAGGACAGAGCTATGACCGCAAAGTTAGAGCTGTACCGCGTATTCCGCGAGGTGGCGGAGACGGGCAATATTTCCGCCGCGGCGCAGAACCTTTACATTTCGCAGTCCGCGGTGAGCCAGAGCGTCAAGCAGCTCGAGGGCGCTTTGCAGACGCGGCTGTTCATCCGCTCCCCGCGCGGCGTGACGCTCACGGACGACGGGCAAATGCTTTTTGAGCACGTCCGCAGCGCGATGGGCCTTTTGGAAACGGGCGAGGAAAAGCTCGCGCAGACGCGCGCCCTGCAGATGGGCAAGCTCGTCATCGGCGCGAGCGACACGGTGACGAGCCAATTTCTGCTGCCGCACCTCGACTCGTTCCACAAGAAGTACCCGAACATCCATATTCAGATCATCAGCGGGCGCAGCCACAAGGTGCTCGGCCTGCTGCGCTCGGGCAAGGTGGACGTAGCGTTCGCCTCGTCGCCGAGCGAGGACGAGGGACTGAGCTGCGTGCCGTGCTTTGCGACGCACTCGTGCTTCGTCGCCGCGGCGGACTATCCCTGCGACTTTGAGCGCGCCTATTCGATGCAGGAGCTTGCGGCTCTGCCGCTCATTCTGCTCGAGCGCAAGGCCAGCTCGCGCGTGTATCTGGAAAAATACTTCCTCGCGCACGGCGTTTCCCTTTCGCCGGAGATCGAGCTGGGCGCAAGGAGCCTGCTCGTGGACCTCGCCCGCATCGGCTTCGGCGTGGCGGGCGTGACGCGGGAGTTCGTGACCGCGGAGCTGGAGAGCGGCGCGATCCGCCAGCTGAAAACAGACTTTGAGATCCCGCCGCGCTCCGTCGATATGTGTACGCTGCGCGACGTGCCGCCGAGCGCGGCGACCGCGCGCTTCACGCAGGAGGTCGCGCGGCGGGTGCAGGCCGGAGAAAGGGGCTGACGAACCATGCGGAGATTTGATACCGTCCTATTTGACCTTGACGGGACACTGCTCGACACGCTCGAGGACATCTGCGATGCGGCGAACCACACGCTGCGGGAGCTGGGCTATCCCGAGCGGACGCTCGCGGAGATGCGGCGCTTCGTCGGCAACGGCGCGGAGATGCAGATGCGCCGCTCCCTCGGCGCAGACGCGGACGAGGAGACCGTCGCGAAGGCGCTCGCGCTTTACAAGCCTTACTACGCCGCGCATTGCCAGATCAAGACGAAGCCCTACGCGGGCGTTTTGGAGCTGATGGCAGCGCTCAAGGCGGAGGGCTTCCGCCTTGCGGTGGTGTCCAACAAGCCGGACGAGGCGGTGCGTCCGCTGGTCGCGGAGCACTTCGGCGCGCTTGCCGACATCGCCATGGGCGAGACGGCGCAGCGCCGCCGCAAGCCCGCGCCCGACATGGTGAACGACGCGCTCGCGGCGCTCGGCGCGGACAAGTCCCGCGCGGTCTACGTCGGCGACAGCGAGGTGGACATCGAGACGGCGCGGAACGCGGGCATCCCCTGCATCTCGGTGACATGGGGCTTCCGCGACCGGGAGCAGCTGCTCGAAGCGGGAGCAGCCGAGTTGGCCGCCGATGCAGGCGAGCTTCATGCGCTGCTGGAAAAATGAACAAAGGCACAAAAAGCGCAGACCCGAAACGGGTCTGCGCTTTTGCTCTGCACTTTTATTCTTCGGTCTTTACAGATGCAGCACGCGCTCCTTGATCTCCTGCGTGCGGCCCTGGTTCCAGAACTGGGTGCCGATGTAGCCGCAGGTGCGGCGGGCGACGTTCATCTTGTCCTGATCGGTGTTGCCGCACTTCGGGCAGCGCCAAATGAGCTTGCCGCCGTCCTCGACGATCTCGATCTCGCCGTCCCAGCCGCAGACCTGACAGTAGTCGGACTTGGTGTTCAGCTCGGCGTAGATGATGTTGTCGTAAATGAACTTCATCACCTGCAGCACGGCCTCAAGGTTGTTCTGCATATTGGGGACCTCGACGTAGCTGATCGCGCCGCCGGGCGAGAGGTGCTGGAACTGCGCCTCGAACTTGAGCTTGGTGAAGGCGTCGATCGGCTCGGTGACATGGACATGGTAGCTGTTGGTGATATAGCCCTTGTCGGTCACGCCCTCGATGATGCCGAAGCGCTTTTGCAGGCACTTGGCAAACTTGTAGGTCGTGGACTCCAGCGGCGTGCCGTAGAGGGAATAGTCGATGTTCTCGGCAGTCTTCCACTCCTTGCACTTGTCGTTCATCTTCTGCATGATGGACAGGGCGAACGGCGTGGCGGCGGGGTCGGTATGGCTCTTGCCGGTCATGTACTTCACGCACTCATAGAGTCCGGCGTAGCCGAGGGAGATGGTGGAGTAGCCGTCGTAGAGCAGGCGGTCGATGGGCTCGCCCTTTTTAAGACGGGCGCAGGCGCCGTACTGCCAGAGGATGGGCGCGGCGTCGGAGAGCGTACCGCGCAGGCGGTCGTGGCGGCAGCGGAGCGCACGGTGGCAGAGCTCGAGCCGGTCTTCAAAAATATCCCAGAATTTTTCGATGTTGCCGCCCGAGGAGAGCGCGACGTCGGGCAGATTGATGGTCACGACGCCCTGATTGAAGCGGCCGTAATACTTGTGCTTGCCCGGCTCGTAGTTGCCGGCGTTGGCGATGTTGCCCACGCCCGCGTCGGTGAAGCGGTCGGGCGTGAGGAAGCTGCGGCAGCCCATACAGGGATACACGTCGCCCTTGAGCTCGAGCATTTTCTTTTCGCTGATGTAATCGGGCACCATACGGCGCGCCGTGCATTTTGCGGCGAGCTTCGTGAGATAATAGTAGGGTGAATCCTCGTGGATGTTGTCCTCCTCGAGCGTGTAGATGAGCTTGGGGAAGGCGGGCGTGACCCACACGCCCTGCTCGTTCTTCACGCCCTCGTAGCGCTGGAGCAGCATCTCCTCGATGATGAGGGCAAGGTCACGCTTCTCCTGCTCGCTGCGCGCCTCGTTGAGGTACATGAATACGGTGATGAAGGGGGCCTGTCCGTTCGTAGTCAGGAGCGTGACGACCTGATACTGGATCGTCTGCACGCCGCGGCGGATCTCCTCGCGCAGGCGCTTTTCCACGATGCGGGCGATCTTCGTCTCGTCCTGCGCGACACCGAGCTCCTCGATCTCGGCAAGCACCTGCTTGCGGATCTTCTGACGCGAAACGTCCACAAAGGGCGCGAGGTGCGTGAGCGAGATGCTCTGCCCGCCGTACTGGTTGCTCGCCACCTGCGCGACGATCTGCGTGGCAATGTTGCAGGCGGTGGCGAAGGAATGCGGACGCTCGATGAGCGTTCCGGTGATGACGGTGCCGTTCTGCAGCATATCCTCGAGGTTCACGAGGTCGCAGTTGTGCATATGCTGGGCATAATAGTCCGTGTCGTGGAAGTGGATGATGCCCTCCTCATGCGCCTTAACGATCTCCTCCGGCAGGAGGATGCGGTTCGTCAGGTCGCGGCTGACCTCGCCCGCCATGTAGTCGCGCTGGGTGGAGTTGACGACGGGGTTTTTATTGCTGTTCTCCTGCTTGGCCTCTTCGTTGTTGCATTCGATGAGGGTGAGGATCTTGTCGTCCGTCGTGTTGCTCTTGCGCACGAGCGAGCGGGTGTAGCGGTAGGTGATGTAGCGCTTGGCGACCTCGAACGCACCGTGCGCCATGATCTGATGCTCGACAAAATCCTGGATCTCCTCGACCGTGGGGGCGCGGCCCAGCCCTTGGCAGGCCAGCTCCACGCTCTCGGCGATGCGCTGGATCTGGACCGGCGTCATGCGCGCGTCCTCCTCTGTGGCGGCGTTTGCCTTGGTGACGGCGGCGATGATCTTGACGATGTCGAACTCGACCTCCGCGCCGTTTCTTTTGATAACCTTCATGGCTGGCAGCTCTCCCTTACTCTAAAATATCCGATAAAATCTATCCTACAACACAATATCTTGTGGCAGTTGACCGTCTGCATTTCAAATTATGGCATACTCTCGCGCACAATGCAAGAGGTTTTTGAAATTTTCTCACAATATCTTGTGGTAGACGAAAACAAGTATAGACTAAATGTGGTGGAATTGCCGTAGCTTTTGCAACAAAGCCGATAAATCGCGGCACTTTTTTCCCGTTTTTCCGCCGCACAGAAAATTTACCTTGCAAAAAGCGAACACTTCTGGTATTATATCAGTCTGTGGGTCTTTGCTTGAGCCCGCAAGAACGAAAGAAGCCTTTCGGAGGTCATGATAGATGGCAGCAAAAAAGAACGATCCCAGGCGTGAGGCGCGCATCGCCAAGAATAACCGCAACCTGAACAGCGCCCTGACGCTCTTCACCGCCGGTTTCATTGCAGAGTTTTACCTTCTGCTCATCAACCAATACTTTGTCAAGGGCTCCGTCGATCAGGTCGTTGCGATCGCAGGTTATCTTGAGGTCATGGCCATTGTCGGCGCGGCCGCGTTCGGCGCGGGCGTTGTGCTCACGGTCATGCGCCGGAAATGGACGCGCTTTGCCGCGGCCGGCAAGTGGCTGCTGGGCCTCGGCCTGTTCTTTGGCGTGTCCTCTCTCCTGATGCGCAGGGTCTACCCGATGGGAACGACGGTCATGTGCATTCTCGTGCCCGTGCTGATGCTGCTGGCGGTTGTGTTCCTGCTCTATCAGCACGAGTTCGCCGTGCAGACCATCGCCCTGACGCTGGCGATCGCCTCCGCTGTTCTGCTCAATCACGGCAGCTCCTCCATGCCCGCTCTGGTGACCGCCTTCTGCTGGGCCGCTATGGTGCTCGTTGCCGCTCTGCTCGTGCTGACCGTGATGCTGCAGAAGCATGAGGGTTCCTACAAGGGGACTGTCATTTTCCCCGCCAAGACCAATTACGCGCTCACCTGCGCGGTGCTGGTGTTGAGCATCGCCGCCATCGCGGTGTCGCTGTTCGCGGGCCTCGCGTACTATGTGATCTGGGGCGCGGCGGTGCTGCTGTTCGTGCTGGCCGTGTTGTACACGGTAAAGATGCTGTAAAAACCGAACACAGAGGAGGGACGCGCGGGCGTCCCTCTTTCTTTTTTCCTCCGCTTGCATTGCCGCGGGGGATTTGCTATAATCATATCACTGTTTTTCCAATTCATTTCGTGAGGTGTTTTTTATGCATGAGCTTGAACGTCAATATCATATCCACTGCGCACAGGGCGAGGTGGGCCGCTATGTGATCCTGCCCGGTGACCCGGGCCGCTGCCCGTCCATCGCCGCGCTGTTCGATAATCCCGTCAAGGTCGCGCAGAACCGCGAGTACACCACCTACACCGGCACGCTGCTCGGCGAGAAGGTCTCGGTCTGCTCCACCGGCATCGGCGGCCCCAGCGCGTCCATCGCGATGGAGGAGCTGCATCAGCTCGGCGCGGATACCTTCATCCGCACCGGCACCTGCGGCGGCATCGACATCAACGTGAAGTCCGGCGACGTGGTCGTCGCCACCGGCGCGATCCGCTACGAGCACACCTCGCTGGAGTACGCGCCCATTGAGTACCCCGCCGTGGCAAACTTCGACGTGACGCTCGCGCTGCGTCAGGCGTCGGAGAACCTCGGCTACCGCACGCACACCGGTGTCGTGCAGTGCAAGGACAGCTTCTACGGGCAGCACAGCCCCGAGAAGAGCCCCGTCTACTATGAGCTTCTGCAGAAGTGGGAGAGCTGGAAGCGTCTCGGCGTCAAGGCCAGCGAGATGGAGTCTGCCGCGCTCTTCGTCGTGGCCGACGCGCTTGGCTGCCGCTGTGGCTCGTGCTTCCATGTGGTCTGGAATCAGGAGCGCGAGAAGGCCGGTCTCGATCAGGACATGAGCGAGGACACCAGCTCCTCCGTCAAGGTCGCGGTCGAGGCACTCAAGCTCATCATTCGCCGCGACCACGAGCTCGCGGCGCTGCCGAACCATGAGCAGAAGCTGCTGGACAAGTAAAACCGCTTTCCGGAGGACTGTACCATGAGCAAAAAAGTCATCGGCATCCTCGGCGGCATGGGGCCTCTGGCGACCGCCGACCTCTTTCAGAAGATCACGCTGCACACCGTTGCCGCGTGCGACCAGGCGCATCCGCGCGTGTGCATCGACTCAAACACGGACATTGCCGACCGCACGGCGGCGCTGCTCCACGGCGGCGAGGACCCCGTGCCGGAGATGATCAAGAGCGCGAAGCGGCTCGAGAGCATCGGCGCGGATTTCCTCATTATGCCCTGCAACACCGCACACAACTACTATGAGCAGGTCTGCGAGGCCGTGACCATTCCTGTGCTGCACATGATCGCGCTCACGCGCGACGCGCTGAAGGCGCGCGGCGTGAAGTGCGCGGGCCTGCTCGCGACCGACGGCACGGTGCAGACCGGCATCTACCAGCGCACCTTTGAGCAAAGCGGCGTGGAGCTTCTCACGCCGGACAGCGCCGCCGATCAGGCCGCGGTGATGGACGTCATCTACAACGGCGTCAAGGCCGGCGACCTGACGCACGACGTCGCCGCGTTCCGCGCGGCCTGTGAGCATCTGCTCGCGCGCGGCGCCGAGGTGCTGATCCTCGGCTGCACGGAGCTGCCGCCCGCGTTCGAGCTTTACCATCTCGACTATCCCAACGTTGATCCCACGCTGGAGCTGGCGCTCGGCGCCATCCGCGCGGCAGGCTGCGAGACCAAATAAATGTTCAGGACCCCGCTGCGCGGTCTGCGCCGCCGTGCCGGCCGTGCCGGCTGTTCCTTCGCTGTGCGGCCGGAAGGAGATATTTTTTCATGGATGAGAGAAAGCTGCTGATCGCGGACGATTCCGAACTGAACCGCGCGATCCTTGTGAGCGTGTTGGAGAAGAACTTCGATATTCTCGAGGCCGCCGACGGCAAGGAGGCCATCGCCACGCTCGCGGCGCACGAGGGCAATATCGCCGCGCTGCTGCTGGATGTTGTGATGCCCGAGGCGGACGGCTTCGAGGTGTTGGAGGAAATGAACCGCCGCGGGTGGATCGACGAGATCCCCACCATCATGATCTCCGTGGAAACGGGCGGCAGCTACATCGACCGCGCCTTTCAGCTCGGCGCGGCGGACTATGTCAGCCGTCCCTTCGTGCCCAATATAATCCGCCGCCGCGTCATCAACGCCATCCTGCTCCACACCAAGACGCGGAAGCTGACGGGACTCATCGCCGACCACTTCTACCGCCGCGAGCGGAACACCGACATTCTTGCCTCCATTCTCGGCTACGCGGTGGAGTTCCGCAGCGGCGAGAGAGGCACGCACATGACAAATGTCAGCCGCATCACGGGACTGCTGCTGCACCGCCTGCTGGAACGGACGGACCACTGCCCCATCGGGCCGGAAGATATCGAGACCGTCTGCATCGCCTCGAGCCTGCACGATATCGGCAAGCTCCTCATCCCCGAGGACATCCTGACCAAGCCCACCGCGCTCACGCCGGGTGAGTTCGACATCGTCAAGCAGCACACGCGGCTGGGCGCGAAGATCATCTCCGACCTGCCGATCTATCAGAATGAAACGATCATCAAATACGCCCTTGAGATCTGCCGCTGGCACCATGAGCGCTGGAACGGCGAGGGCTACCCAGACGGCCTCAAGGGCGAGGATATCCCCATCGCCGCGCAGGTCGTCTCTCTTGCCGACGCTTACGACGCGCTGACGAGCAAGCGCTGCTACAAGGAGGCGCTTTCCCACGAGAAATCGCTCGAAATGATCCGCGGCGGCGAATGCGGCAGCTTCAACCCGCTGCTGCTGGAATGCCTGAATGACATTGCCGACACCCTCAAGCACAGCGCAGGGACCGAGGCCGCCGTGAAGCCGCCTGCGTACCGTTGGGCGAAGGAGCTCATCTGGAAGCCGGACGACAGTCGGCAGGAGCTCTCCTCTGCGCGCATGACGAAGCAGGTGGAGCAGGAGCTGTCCAAGCGGCGCTTTTTCAGCGACCTGACGGAGGAGTTCTGGTTTGAATTTACCCGCCATCCGGACGCGGTCGCTCTCTCTGCCGGCGCGGCCCGCCGCACCGGTCTGCCGCGCGTCATCGTCGGCCCGCTCAGCTGTACGCAGCTCTGCTCGGTCGTGAGCGCAGACACGATCCAAGCCATGCGGGACCGCCTGCTCTGCGCCGCCTCCGACGAGACCTATTTGGAGTTTGAGACTGAGCTGACGCTCGACGGCCATCCCAGTCTCTGCCAGATCGCCATACAGATCACCCGGGCCTCGGACGAGCCGGGCCGCTTCAGCAGCCTTTTCGGCCGGGTGCTGGACATTGGCGAGCGCTGCCGCCGGCTGGAGGATTACCGGCAGGCCTTTGCCGCCCCTGTGCTTCATCCGGCGCTCCTGCCGGTCACAGTGGGCGCGGACCATGTGCTGCGCATCACGGGCGAACAAGTCATCGGCGTGCTGGAGAGCTGCCGCAGTATGTTCGACACCGTCCGCCTTGTGGACCCGGAGATCTGTATGCAGCTCACCGACACCTCAGACGGCGCGGTCGTGGAAAAAAGCGAGCACTGCTATGCCATCTGGAACAAGACGCAGCGCTGCGAGCACTGCATCTCGCAGGAGGTCATCCGCACCAGCCGTGCCCAGACAAAGGTCGAGGCCGTGGGCGACAAGGTGTTCTACGTCCACGCCGTATGCGTTGAGGTGGACGGAACGCCCTACGCACTCGAGCTGGTCAGCCCCATCCGCATGGAGGACCTGCGCGGCGACGAGGACGCGAGCGTGCTCAACCAGCTGCTTCTGCGCAACCGGCAGGTCTACATCGACTCGGCCACCCACGTCTACAACCGCCGCTACTTCGACGACCGCCTGCGCGATTTGGACGGTGAGTTCACGCTCGCCATGCTCGACCTGGACCATTTCAAGCGCATCAACGACACCTATGGCCATCTCGCCGGCGACGCCGCGCTTTCCCGCGCGGCACAGGCCATCCGCTCCGCGATCCGCACCGGCGACGAGCTGGTCCGCTACGGCGGCGACGAGTTCCTCCTGCTCTTCCACGGTATGCCGCGGAACGCGCTGAAAAAGAAGCTGGAAAGCATCCGCGCCGCGGTGGAAAGCCTTGAATTTCCGGAATACCCCGGCCTGCGCATCACCGTGAGCATCGGCGGTGCACACGCCGTCGGTCCGCTTGCCGACACCGTTCAAAAGGCGGACCAGGCACTCTACCATGCCAAGGCTGCCAAAAACTGTACTGTGCTCTACAAGGAGGACCTCCAATGACCATCCGCGAATTTTACACGCTCGTCGGCGGCAGCTATGACGACATGTCTGAGCGCTTCCCGAGCGACGCGCTCATTCTGCGCTTTCTGACCATGCTCCCGCAGGACGGGAGCATGGAGCTGCTTGCCCGCTCGATGGACGCCGCGGACGCGAAAACCGCGTTTCGCGCGGTCCACACGCTCAAGGGCGTCGCGCTCAATCTGGGCCTGACCGCGCTCGCGGGCGTCTGCTCCGAGATGACCGAGGCGCTGCGCGGCAGCGATACGCTGCCCGCCTCCGCGCCCGCGCTCTTCGAGGCCGTGCAGCGCGAATATGACAAAGTGACCGGCGCGCTCGTGCAGCTCACCGCATGAGCGGCACGGAACGGCCCGCCCGCATCGAGCTGATGGACGCCCTGCGCGGCCTTGCCGTGTGCCTGATGGTGCTCCATCACTTTCTCTATGACCTGTGCGCGTTTCTCGGCGCGCCGTGGTGGCTGTTCACCAACCCGGTGTTCGACGTGCTGCACTACTTCTTTGCGGGGCTGTTCATCTTCCTCTCCGGCATCAGCTCGGATTTTTCGCGCAGCAACCTCAAGCGCGGCGCAAAGGCGATGACGCTCGCCCTCGGCATCACGCTCGTGACCTATTTTATGGACATGACCATCGTGTTCGGCGTGCTGCATCTGCTTGCAAGCTGTATGCTGCTCTTCGGCCTGACACGAAAGCTCTGGGAAGCGCTGCCCGCCTGGGTGCTGCCGGTCCTCTGTCTCGCGCTCATCTTCCTCACCGCGCCCTGCGCGGACGGCGTGACCACGCAGACGCCGCACCTGTGGCTCTTCGGCTTCACCACACCCGACTTCGCCTCGGCGGACTATTTCCCGCTGCTGCCGTGGTTCTTCGTGTTCCTGCTCGGCACCTGGGCAGGGCGCTATGTCAAGGCGGGCCGCCTGCCGCAGTGGTTCTACACAGCCAGAGCGCCGCGTCTCGCCCTCGTCGGGCGTCACGCGCTGCTCCTTTACGTTCTGCATCAGCCCTTGCTCTACGCGCTCACCATGCTGCTCCGGCTCATTTTTATCCGATAGGAGGTCCGCGATGTACTACGGAGAGATCAAAAACTGCGACATCGCCAACGGCGAGGGCGTCCGCGTGACGCTTTTCGTCTCCGGCTGCACCAACCGCTGCAAAAACTGCTTCCAGCCGCAGACCTGGGCGTTTGACTACGGTCAACCCTTTACCGCCGAAACGGAGGAGGCTCTGCTGCAAATGCTCGCGCCCGCCTATATCAACGGTCTCACGCTTCTTGGCGGCGAACCGTTCGAGCCCGAAAATCAACGCGGGCTGCTGCCTTTTCTGCGTCTTGTCCGCGAAAGATTGCCGGGCAAGACCGTCTGGGCCTTTACCGGCTTCACCTGGGAGCAGCTGCACACCGACGGCTCCCATCCCCGCTGCGAGGTCACGGACGAGCTGCTCTCGCTTGTCGACGTGCTCGTAGACGGGCGCTTTGTGGAGGAACTGCACGATATCTCGCTCCGCTTCCGCGGCTCGAGCAACCAGCGCATCATCGACGTACCGCGCACGCTGTCGAGCGGCTGCATCACACTCTGGGAGGATCAATAAATCATGGCTCAAGTCAAGATCAAGAAGTTAGACCCCAACGCGACCATTCCCACCAGCGGCTCCGCGTTTGCCGCCGGTTACGACCTCTACGCCTGCCTGAGCGGCGACGGCGAGGTGACCATCCCCGCGCACCACACCGTTATGGTGCCGACCGGCATCGCCGTGGAGCTGCCCGAGGGCACCTTCGGCGGCGTGTTTGCCCGCAGCGGACTGGCGAGCCGCGAGGGGCTGCGTCCCGCAAACTGCGTCGGCGTTGTGGACAGCGACTACCGCGGCGAATGCTTTATCGCCCTCCACAACGACACGGAGGAGCCGCGCACCGTCCGCACGGGCGAACGCATCGCGCAGCTCGTCCTGCTGCCCTATCTGCCCATCGAGTTCGACGAGGTCGCCGATCTGCCCGAGACCGCGCGCGGCGAGGGCGGGTTTGGCTCCACGGGCAGGTGAGCGCGTATGAACACAATGAACAGGGTCGCGCTCGTCACCGGCTCCTCGCGCGGCATCGGCCGCGCCATCGCCGCACAGCTTGCCCGCGAGGGCTATGCCGTCGGCATCAACTATTACGAGCGGCGGGATAAGGCCGAGGAGCTTGCCGCGCAGCTTGCCCGTGAGGGCTGCCGCGCGCTCGCCGTGCAGGCAGACGTTTCGAAGCGTGACGAGGTCAACGCGATGGTCAAAAGAGTCGAGGAGGCTTTCGGCCCGATCTCCGTGCTGGTCAACAACGCCGGCGTCGCCGGTCAGGCGCTCTTTCAGGATGTGACCGACGCGCTGTGGGAGCGTTACTTCGCCGTCAATCTCAACGGCGCGCGCAACACCATTCAGGCCGTTCTGCCGCATATGCTGCACGAAAAGGCCGGCGTGATCGTCAACATTTCCTCTATCTGGGGCCAGCACGGCGCGAGCTGCGAGGTGACCTATTCCTGCACGAAGCACGCGCTCATCGGTCTCACGCGCTCACTCGCGATGGAGCTTGCTCCCAGCGGCATCCGCGTCAACTGCGTCGCGCCCGGCGTGATCGACACCGACATGGTGCAGGTGCTCGGGCCGGAGGTGCTGCATGACCTCGCCGAGCAGACGCCTCTCGGACGGCTGGGCACGCCGCAGGACATCGCCAACGCGGTAGCGTTCCTCGTCTCGGAAAAGGCATCCTTCATCACCGGGCAGGTATTGACCGTGGACGGTGCGTTTGTCGGATAACCTCAACGAATGAAAGCAGGGGAAGCGAAGCCATTTCATGGCTTCGCTTCCCTTGTTCCCTCTCTGCCGCAAAAAAGCGACGGTCATAGACCGTCGCTTTCATGTTGGCGCTACCTATCTTTCCGGGCCGTTTCCAGCCAAG
>ENA-UONS01000127-UONS01000127.1-human-gut-metagenome-genome-assembly--contig:-CS19-NODE-127-length-99816-cov-22.283718_pt1 | contig 99816 bp, 69 predicted proteins | sample MGYA00242458_ERZ724005 | MGnify/ENA metagenome assembly ERZ724005
GCACGCCAAGTCTCTACTAGGGGAAGCTTTGCGTCGTTGAACTTTTCACCATTGGCGTGAAATCATGTATAAGAGATAAGTTTCACCGAATTCCGTTTGTTCTCAAATATTTATCAGCATTGTGAAGGTGTGAAACTTCTTTGAGGGACATTCTTTTTAAGTGCTGTGCTGCGGCATGCAGCTGAAAAAGGGGGTATGTCTTATGCTGAAAGATGCTATTTTCCGGTTTCTAAAGAGGGACTTTAGGGAGCTAATGTTAGACTTTGGAATGCTGAAGAGGGACTTGACGAAAACAGATACGGCTGCTTCAGGTTACTCAGCCGTATCCATCGGACAACGCAGCCGCAAGTGTAAGTCAATGCAGCCGTAAGCGTGGATGATAGCAGTGGACACTTTGCATGATAAGAGTTAACTCCCAACACGATAGTAGTCTACTGCTATCATGTTGGGAGTTAACTGCTATGTTGCTGCGAGTACACTGCTATCAGCAGCGTTGCAGGTTATTCATATACTTCCAGCTCGTAGATACGTGTAGCTTGTCCATCGGGAGTCTGCACGGGTTGAGCTACCAGTAGGCGAAGGAAGCGCACGCGCTCCGTCTTTCCCAGACGACGGTTCAGCACATTGCGTTTGTTGCCCGTCACGCAGTCCAGCGTACGCCATTCTTCGTCGGCACGATTCTTGCCTTGCAAGAAGCAGGTGGCGGTGATGTAATCGCTACTTTCCCGGGCGGCACCAACGAGTTTCCAACCGCTGACTGCCTTTTCTGCACCAAGGTCGAACTCCACATAGTTGGGCAGGCGCGAAACGTCGCACCACTTTGTTGTCTCGTCACCGTCGGTCAGATTCTCGGGACGCTCACGGTCGTTAACAAAACCTGTGCAGGCCGTAAGTTTGGCCGTCTTCAGCAGGTTGGTCTTGGACGCTTCAGGCACCGGCTGACCGGATGCTGCAGAAGCATTACCCGTGCGGAAGAGAGGCGCGGCCGGTACTACCGACTGAAGAGGCTCAGCAGCCAAGGTAGCGGCAAAGAGCACAACGCCACGGTCGGCAGGCAATACAACTTCGGTGGTCTTCGGCGTCAACGGAATGGCCAGCTTGAACATATAGGTAAATTCGTAGGGATGATCGCCCTGAGACGAATGACGGTGCGTACCTACGTGAGCCACTTGTGCCGTCTTCAGATAGCCGTCGGTATGTCCCTCGTGCCCCCATTGGCCAATAAAACCTGTATAAGAAGGTACGGCCAGCACACAGCTGTCTTTTCCCAGACGGAAGGTAGCGGCCAGGTCTTTATCGACCGTAGCGGCGGCAGCCAGCAGGTAGAGGCGGTTGTAGCCCTTCCCGGCCGGAATGCGCAGCGTGTCGCCCTGGCAGGTCATGCCGTTCAGCTCCTCACCGGTGGCCAGGTTGAAGGGAATGCCGTCTACCGTCAGCACCTCGGGCAGCAGTTCGCCCGCATAAGAGTAGCCCGACTCAAAGTCGGCCTCGTGAGTAAAACCGTTCCAACTGAAACAACGCTTGTCATACTGCAACGGCAGGGACTCGGTATGGACAGCTGACAGAGGCTTTGTAGCTACGCGGATTTTGTAGGTACGTATGCCGTTGGGCTGAAGTTCTACCTGCAACCGACGTCCGCTGAAACGGGCCGGACCGATTTCCTTCTCGGTGCCGTCGGCCTCAACAGCCGACACCAGGTCGGAGGCAAACGTCAACTCTGCCTGCTGGGCTTCGTGACCACCGGTTTCGTAGACGCGCACCACGTATTCATCGCTTGCCTCAGCCTTCTTCAATGCCTTAATCAGCACGTTGGGATTGCTGGAAGAAGCCAGCGAGAAACTCTTACCCAGTTCGCCGCGGTGCTTGGAAGCCACAAAGGCCTTGACACGCTGGTTCAGCAGCTCGGCATCCTCGCAGAGGGCGGCCTTGTCCAGGCTTCCGGCGTGAGGCAGGAGGCTGTAAGTAAAGGTATGATATCCCCAGTCCTGACGGTTCTGGTAAGCATAGCCATTGCGAGTTTCGGGCGTGTGCAACAGGGTCAGACGCAGGGTATTGTCATTTGGCTTGTCCCAACCATACTTGCAATCGTTCAGGATGGACACGCCGTAGCTGCCGCTGCGGTCGGTCAGGTCGGCCCAATACTGGGCATAGACTTCGTAGGCGGTAGGCGTATTGTTGCCGCGCTCCACACTGCCGATGCCCAAGTCGTAGAGAGCCTTCTCATTGGCCACACTCAAGGGAAATTCGGCTTTAAGCAGGGCTCCCGTCTCGCGCCAGTCCACTTCATTGTAGAAGTCGATGCGGCGTGCAAGAGCACCTTCATAGAGGCGGATATACTGACGGAAAGTAGACTGTCCGTGCTGCTTCTCCACGCAAAGGGTCTTGCGCAAGGCGCCGTCCTCAACCAGCGTGGCGCGCACGTTTCCGCTGATGGATATGGGAGTAGCATCGATGGTTTCCTTCAGTACCTCCCAAGCCGGCCAAGCGTATGATTTGTTGGTGGTAAATAGAGCCAGACGGATAGGCTGGCCGTCGGCTACCAGCTCCCGACTGTTGGCCTTGTCAAAGAGGGACGTGATGTCGCCGTTGGCGTCGAGTGTAATCTTATATACCGAATTCTCCACCGACGTACCGGCCACAGCTTGTGAGGCTTCCTTGCCCCTGCCCGACAGGCGTACATCGTAGACGGCATAGCCGGCGGCAGGTACCGTAGCCTCTACCAGCAGGTGTGCCCGACCGTCGCTATAGCCCAGCACCTGCGAGCGGACTTTCCGGCCTTGGTCATCACTGACGGTGGCTTCCTGCGGCAAGCGGGTAGCAGGAACAGATACCTCGACCACATCGGTAGCGGCAAAGCCCAGCGGATTGTAGAACACGACCGGCGTACCCTTGACACGCGTGTCGAGTTGGGATGAAAGGGCATTGACCGAAGAAGTCAGTATATCGCCAAACTGCTTCAGCGACAGCAGCTCGTCGTTCCAAGAGAACTCGTAGGCACGGGGTATGCTGGTACCTGTCAGGTCGTCGTGAAACTGATGGAAGATGAACCTGCGCCACGACTCCGTCAGACTGCTGCCAGGGTAGTCGGCAGTACCCAGCCACTCGGCGGCTACTGCGGCACGCTCGGCTGCGTCGCCCAGCAGTTCGTTCTGACGGTTGTAGAGTTTCATGGCGGCCTGCGAGGTGTAGCAACCGGTACCGTGTACATCCATCAAGAGTTCGCCGCTGTAAACCGGCAGTTCGGGATGGGCCGAGAAGGGCTGATAATCCTTAAACAGGCGGTCGCTGGTGGCACTGATGACCTGAAGCGGGCCGCTGCCTTTCATGCCCTTTACCACCGACTCTACCGAGCCCTGAGTAGGCGAACCGCCGACATCACCCGTGCCGTAGTAGCGATAGACGGTATTGAGCGGTGTGCGTGTGGCCAGTTCAGCCAGTTCCTTGTCTTGCGAAAGGTCAATGTTGTTCCAACGCTTGCCGTAGTCATAGCCGTGAGCCAGCATCACGGCCGAACCGTCCACACCCTTCCACAGACCGATGGTGAAGGGATGCTTACTGTCGCCATGGAAAGGCCGATGGCGCCAGTCGAGCTTCTGCGAAGAAAAGCCGATAAGTCCGCAGTGGGCAGCAATGGTGGGCAGTGTCCAGCCGAAGCCAAAGCAGTCGGGCAAGAAGATGTCGGTACTTTCCACTCCGAACTCCTGACGGTAGAAGGTCTGTCCCAACAGGATGTTGCGTATGGCTGACTCCGTAGAAGGAACCAGCGCATCGGTGGCATCCCAACTGCTGCCGCTGATATGCCAACGTCCGGCCCTTACAAAGGCTTTCAGCTGCTCGTACTGGGCAGGATAATATTCCTTCATCCACGAGTATTTTACGCCACCCTCAAAATTGAATATGTACTGCGGATAGCGGTTGAGCAGGTAGAGGTTCCGGCTCAGAGTATTCCATACATACTCTTTGATGGTGGTCTGAATATCCCAGTTCCACTGGGTGTCGAGGTGTGCGTCGGCAACGGCATATACTTTGGCCTGTTTGCCTTCCGCAGGCTGTGCACCGGCCAAGCCTCCGCCCAGGGTCAGGGCAAACGCCAGCGTGCAGAGCCGTTTCATGGTCAGAATAGTGTTTCGTTTCATGGATTTTTGTTTGTTTGTGATACATCTGTGCTTCCAAATTTAAATCATATTTCTGTAAGTTCAAGCAGACAAAATGCAGAAAGACAAGCGTATGACAGAAAATGACACAATAATGACAGGAATGTAGAAAAAGATAATCCCGTCATGCCGTAATTTTGTAGCAGCAAACTATAAACATTCATTAAAAACAAGAACACACAAACCATGAAAAGAACTTTTGCATTTGCATTGGCCTTGTGCTTGGGCTGTACAATCATGGCACAGAAGAAGTATGAACTGACCTCGCCCGACCGGCAGGTAAAAGCTACCGTCAGCGTGGGCGAACAACTGACATACAACCTGGCCTACGGAAACGAGACATTGCTGGACAATTGCACGCTGGGTATGGAAGTCGGCGAAGAGAAGCTGGGTACAAATCCCAAAGTAGTACGAGCCAGCCGCAAGAACGTCAGCGAAACAATCACTCCCGTCGTTCCCCTGAAATATGCCACTGTAGACAATCACTACAACCAACTGCTACTGAAATTCAGAGGTGGCTACAGCATAGAGTTCAGAGCCTTTGACAACGGATTTGCCTACCGCTTTATAACCGACCGGAAAGGCGAAATGGAGGTAAAAAACGAAACCTTCGGTCTCCACTTTCCCGGCGACTACCTGCTGCACATGCAGCAACCCGGCGGTTTCAAGACGTCTTATGAGGAGGAATACCGCCACGTGGAAAGCAAGGAATGGAAAGAGAGCGACCGCATGGCGCTGCTGCCGCTGCTGATAGATACACGCAAGGATTGCAAGATATTGTTCAGCGAATCGGACCTGAGCGACTATCCGGGCATGTTCCTCAAAAGTAGGGGAGCCAACAGTGTGGAAGCAGTGTTTCCGCGCGTACCGCTTGAGTTTGGCGAAGACGGCGACCGCAGCCAGAAGATTCTGAAGGAAGCCGACTACATAGCCCGGACAGAAGGGAAGCGTAACTTTCCCTGGCGCTACTTTGTCATCGCCCCCAACGACGGTGAACTGATAGAAAATACCATGACCCTGCAACTGGCCGAAAAGAATGTGCTGGACGACACGTCGTGGATTAAGCCCGGACAGGCCAGCTGGGAGTGGTGGAACGGTGCCACTCCTTACGGCCCTGACGTGAACTTCGAAGCTGGTTGCAACCTGGATACTTATAAGTATTTCATTGACTTCGCTGCCCATTATGGCATCCCCTACATCATCATGGACGAAGGATGGGCCATGAGTACACGCGACCCTTATACGCCCAATCCCAAAGTAGACGTACACGAACTGATTCGCTATGGCAAGGAAAAGAACGTAGGCATCGTGCTATGGCTGACCTGGCTGACGGTAGAAAACAACTTCGGCCTGTTTGAGACATTTGAGAAATGGGGCGTGAAAGGTGTGAAGATTGACTTTATGGATCGCAGTGACCAATGGATGGTGAACTTCTACGAACGGGTAGCCAAGGAAGCAGCCAAACATCATCTGCTGGTCGACTTCCACGGCTCATTCAAACCATCGGGACTGGAATACAAATATTCTAATGTGATTTCTTACGAAGGAGTTAGAGGTATGGAACAGATGGGTGGCTGCCGCCCCGACAACAGTGTCTACCTGCCTTTCATACGCAATGCCGTAGGCCCCATGGACTATACACCCGGTGCCATGCTGAGCATGCAGCCCGAGGTTTACCGCTCAGAGCGGCCCAATTCGGCCAGCATAGGTACCCGCGCCTACCAGATGGCCTTGTTTGTCATCTTCGAAAGCGGCCTGCAAATGATGGCCGACAATCCGACCCTCTACTACCGCAACGACGAATGTACCCGCTTCCTGACGCAAGTGCCGCAGACTTGGGATGAAACCATTGCCCTGAAAGCCAAGGTTGGCGAATATGTCATCGTGGCCAAACGCAAAGGAGAAAAGTGGTATATAGGCGGCATGACCAATAATCAACAGAAAGAACGTACCTTCGACATCGCCCTTGACTTTCTGCCCGAAGGCAAGGCTTGCAAAATTACATCGTTTGAAGACGGCATTAACGCCAACCGTCAGGCCATGGACTACCGGAAGAAAGAACAGACGCTGAAGAAAGGAGGCATACTGCACGTGCGTATGGCACGTAACGGAGGGTTTGCAGCAGTGATAGAATAAAATAGACTGCATCAAAATACAGAAAGGCACGCAGATAACGCAGACTTAACAGATGGATACAGATAGTATTATCTGACAAACAGATAAATATACCTGTGAAAAATCAGTTTTAACCTGTGTCATCTGTGTACCTTTCATTATGATATTGTTGCATCCTCTTGCCAATGTTTCCAAAACTTTACCTTACCTTTACGACCTGAAACAACACCCATACCCATGAAAAACAACTGCCTTGCACATCATATAATCAGCCTGCTCATACTATGGTTATGCAGCCATATCTTACCTGTAAATGCCTACAATCTGCGACAGTTTTCCAATAAAAACGGCTTGTCTAACAGTGCCATTCTGTCGCTCTACCAAGATGAAAAGGGGGTGATATGGATAGGGTCGTGTGACGGACTCAATATCTATGATGGCAACAGTATCTACCTTTATCATACAATCAATACTACCAATACACTGCTTTCGGGCAATCTGATTAACCAGATAACGGGAGCAGAGGAAAACATTCTGTGGATACAAACCAATTATGGTCTGGACCGACTGGATACTCAACAACAGACCAGCCAGACTTTTGCTGACTTCAAGGATAACAATTTCATGGTCAACAGTAACAACAACACCTTCTTTATACTGAAGGATGACGGCCACCTCTACTACTATCAGGCAAGTCGGCAAGCTTTTCAACAACTGAACATTCCGGCTGTGGACTTCTCACAAGTGCTCTCCATGATTATAGACGCCAATGACGTGCTATGGATATTCTGTACCAACAACGATACACGCAGCTACAGCATTATAAAGAAAGGAAAGGATACAATAGAGCTGAAGGCAGAAAAACTGTTCAAACATACCAACATGCTACGCTGGGCTTTTGCTGAGAAGGAGACTGCCTATTTCATTGACGATACATACGGATTTTACGAATATGATTTTGCCAACCGCCAGTCTTACTACATTGCTGACCTGACTGACGAAATAAAGGCACGTGGCGAGGTTTCTTCTGTCATTAAGCAACAGAACGACTACTACATAGGCTTCAAGAACAGCGGACTCATCGTGCTGAAACACATGCCCGACCAAAAAATAAAATACCAAATCCAACCAACGGAAATTCATACGGGAATCTTCTGCCTGATGAAGGACAGGTTTCAGGACATCGTATGGATTGGTACGGACGGACAGGGCATGTATATGTACTCAAACAGCGAATATTCTATCATCAACAACCGGCTCGACAATCCGGTTTATCAAGTCAATAACCCGGTAAGAACCCTCTATTATGACCAAGAACAAACCTTGTGGATTGGTACCAAAGGAGGCGGTATGTTACGTATCCCCAACTACCGCCCTGATGGCAGCCCCGCAACAACAGCCTTCGAACGCATCAATACCGGCAACAGTTCTCTGACCGACAACTCCGTTTACTGCCTGGCACCGGGCAACAATGGCATTTTGTGGATTGGCACCGAGAACGGACTGAACTATTACTCCTACCGCGACCGCAACATTCGGGAACTGCGCATCCATGCAGACGGAAAACGGGTGAAATATATTCATGCCATCAACCAGCTGAATGACACCACGCTATGGATATCCACCGTAGGAGAAGGCATTGTCAAAGCCATACTTAACCCGGCCACCAACGGCATACCAAGCGTAAAACATGCCACACGTATCGTCATGGACAACGGACGAATGGCCGCCAATTACTTCTTTACCTCCTTCCTGGAGAACGACTCCATACTGTGGTTTGGCAACCGGGGTTACGGAGCCTATCGTATGAACGTACTGACCGAACAACTGACTCCCTATAGGTTTGACGACATTGTAAACAGTCAGACGGTTAATGACATCTTTGCCATTTACAAAAACCAGGAGGGCTACTGGCTAGGCACAAGTTCGGGCCTGCTACACACTGATAACCGGTACACCAACGCCACCTTGATGTCGGCCAACACCGTACACGGCATACTGGAAGATTATCGAGGCAATCTGTGGATAAGTACCAACCAGGGACTGATACGCTTTAACCAGAAAACACATACCAGCCAGTCCTACACCTACGACAATGGACTGGACATCAATGAATTTAGCGACGGAGCATTCTATAAAGACCCACAGACCGGAAACCTGTTCTTCGGAGGTATCAACGGATTTGTTGTCATCAAGCCAAACTCATACATCGCCGAAGAATACATGCCGCAAATAAACCTGAAAGGAATCTCGGTATTCGGAAAGGAATGCAACCTGCACGATTTTCTGCACTACAGAAAAGGGCAACCTACCCTGCAACTGGACTATAAGCAAAACTTCTTCCAGCTTACCTTCATGGCTGTTGACTACATCAATGGCAACAATTATTCCTATTCCTACAAACTGGAAGGTGCCAGCGACAACTGGATAGAAAACGGAACATCACCCAACGCCTCATTTTCAAATCTGGCTCCCGGAGAATACACCTTGCTGGTGAAATACCGAAACAACAGTAACGGAAAAGAAAGCCTGCCTGAAAAGTTCATCATACGCATCAATCCGCCCTGGTACCTCAGCCTGTGGGCATACATAGGCTATTTCAGCCTCTTTGTATTGCTCTGCGCCAATACTGCCTATAAGTTTGTCAGGAAATATCGTCGTCGTCAACACCGACTCATAGAAGAGATGAACAGACAGAAAAAAGAGGAAATCTATGAATCGAAGCTGCGCTTCTTCACCAACATCACACACGAATTCTGCACACCATTGACACTGATATACGGACCTTGCGAGAAAATCATTGCGTACACCGGCAGCGACTCTTACGTGCAGAAGTATGCCCGCATGATACGCCAGAATGCTGAAAAGCTGAATGGCCTCATCCTGGAACTGCTGGAGTTCAGACGACTGGAAACGGGACACAAAGTGCTGTCCATCCAGCCCCAACCTCTGTCTGAAAAAACCGAGAACATAGCTGAATCGTTTGCCGAAATGGCCGAGAACCGACAGATGGACTACCGTACAGACATTGCTCCCGGCATCAGCTGGAATACTGACTTGAGCTGCTTCAACAAGATAGTAGCCAATCTACTGTCCAATGCCTTCAAATACACCCCCGACGGCGGCACCATCAGCATCACACTACGCGAAGAAACCGACCATGTATTGCTGCGTATTGCCAATACCGGAAAAGGTATAGCCAAGGAGGACATCAGCAGTATATTCGACCGCTACAAAATTCTCGACACTGTGGAAATGAATGGTAAGAATGCCCGCAACGGCCTGGGACTGGCCATCTGCAAAAGCATGACTACTTTGCTGAAAGGTGAAATCAGCGTGGAAAGCATACCTGGCCAGACAACTACATTCACCGTCAGCCTGCCCCGGCTGGATGCCGAAGCACCGACTGCCGGTACTCCCCTTACCACTTACGAAGCAACCTCACTGCCACAGACTACCGACGAACCCGCCACACCACCTGATAAAACGACGCAAACCTACGATGCAGCCCGCAAAACCATTATGGTGATAGATGATGACCCATCGATGCTGTGGTTCGTATCTGAAGTATTTACCGACAAGTATAACGTACTCTCCTACAACAATGCCCGCGAAGCTCTCGATAGCCTGGAACAAAGACAGCCAGACATCATCGTCTCCGATGTCATGATGCCCGGCATCGACGGCCTTTCCTTTGCCCGCAAAGTAAAGGAAAACAAGCAGTGGAAACACATCCCACTCGTCCTCCTGTCGGCCCTCCATCACGAAGACGACCAGGTGAAAGGCATCGAATCGGGTGCCGAAGCTTACATTACCAAACCCTTCAACACCAAATACCTGGAACGAATAGTCAGCCGACTTATCAGCCGCGAGGCCGAACTGAAAGACTATTACAGTTCTGCCTTCAGTGCCTTCACTGTGGAAAACGGACACTGCCTGCATAAGGAAGACCAAGATTTTCTGGACCGCATGTTGGAAATCATAGAAACAAACATTGCCAACCCTGACCTGCAAGTGGAATTCCTGAGCAGCGAGATGAACTACAGCACCCGCCAGTTCTATCGCAAACTGAAACAGATAACCGACAAGTCGCCTGCCGACATCATCAAGGAATGTCGCCTCACCATGGCCGAACGCCTGCTGGTAGTGAAGAACCTGACCATTGAAGAAATCATGGACCAAACAGGATTTACCAATCGTAGCACCTTCTACAAAGCCTTCTCGCAACGCTACGGCATGCCGCCGCGCCAGTACAGGGAGCAACAGAAAGATACTGTCAAAAAGGAAAGAAACGATACACCGTCAACTAACTGACATGCCCGTAGCCGGTATCGGCAACCAAACGCATAGTCGGGATTACGACCGGTGCCCGATCGGGCACTGATATGGTGCGCGTTCGGGCACCGCACTATCATCCGAGTAGGATGTTTCTGCAAGCTGCCGGAGGCGATGAAGGACACAGGCTGTAGACAGCATCTCCCAATAAAAAAGGGAAGCTTATCACTTCCCTTTCAATATCCGTTTAATGTCGTTCAGCTTGTTGAGCGCCTCCAGCGGAGTGAGGTTGTTGACGTCGAGATTCAGAATTTCATCGCGTATCTGGCAGAGGACAGGGTCGTCCAGCTGGAAGAAACTGAGCTGCATACCACCGCGTGTGCCGCCTACTTCAGCCAAGGGCTTTCCCGAGACGCCGGTCTGGCGGTTGTCGGTCTCCAGCTGCTTCAGTATCTCGTTGGCACGCTTCACGATGCTGCGCGGCATGCCGGCCATCTTGGCCACATGAATACCGAAGGAATGCTCGCTGCCGCCACGCTCCAGCTTGCGCAGGAAGATGACCTTGTTGTCCACCTCTTTCACCGATACGTTGTAGTTCTTGATGCGACCGAAGCTCTTCTCCATCTCGTTCAGCTCGTGGTAGTGGGTGGCAAAGAGGGTGCGCGCCTTGGCTTTGGGATGCTCGTGTATGTACTCCACGATGGCCCAGGCTATGGAGATACCGTCGTAGGTAGAGGTACCGCGGCCCAGCTCGTCGAACAGCACCAGGCTGCGCGGCGACAGGTTGTTCAGGATGTCGGCGGCTTCGTTCATCTCTACCATGAAGGTAGACTCACCCACGGAGATGTTGTCGCTGGCGCCTACGCGGGTAAATATCTTGTCCACCAGCCCGATGTGCGCACTCTCGGCAGGCACGAAGCAGCCTATCTGCGCCATGAGGGTGATGAGCGCCGTCTGACGTAGGAGAGCCGACTTACCGGCCATATTTGGACCGGTGATGATGATAATCTGCTGCGTCTGGCTGTCGAGCATGACATCGTTGGCAATGTATTTTTCGCCAATGGGCAACTGCTTCTCGATGACCGGATGGCGTCCCTGATGGATGTCGAGCACATCGTCGTCGGCTATCACCGGACGTATGTAGTTGTTCTCGCGCGCCACGTTGGCAAAGGACAAGAGGCAATCCAGCCGGGCTATCTGGTTGGCGTTGGTCTGTATGGCCGGAATGAACTCGCTGATGCCCTGCACCAGCTCGGTATAGAGCTGCGTCTCCAGCACCAGTATCTTGTCCTCGGCTCCCAGTATTTTTTCTTCGTATTCCTTCAGTTCCTGCGTGATGTAACGCTCGGCGTTGGCCAACGTCTGCTTGCGTATCCACTCCTGAGGCACCTTGTCCTTGTGGGCATTGCGCACCTCGATGTAGTAACCGAAGACGTTGTTGTAGCCAATCTTCAGGCTGGGAATGCCGGTCAGGTCGCTTTCGCGCTGCTGAATCTGCAGCAGGTAGTCTTTGCCTGAGAAGGCTATCTGGCGCAGCTCGTCGAGTTCGGCACTGACGCCGCTCTTGATGACACCGCCCTTGTTGACCAGCAGCGGAGGGTCGTTGTTGATTTCCTTCTCGATGCGGTCGCGCAACAGCTGGCAGAGGTTGAACAGCTCGCCAATGTGGTTCAGGCTGGCATTGTCGGCCTCGGCACAGGCCTGCTTGATGGGTTCGATGGCCCGCAGGGCTACCTTGAGCGCCACCACCTCGCGAGGCGACACACGGCCTACGGCGGCCTTGGAGATGATGCGCTCCAGGTCGCCTATCTGATGCAGCTGCTCTTCTATCAGTTCCTTGAAGTCGGGATGGCGGAAGAAGTACTCCACCACGTCGAGGCGGTCGTTGATAGGGCGCACGTCTTTCAGCGGAAACACCAGCCAGCGCCTCATCAGGCGCGCTCCCATGGGGCTGATGGTCTTGTCGATGACGTTGAGCAGCGAGCTGCCGCCATCGTTCATGCTGCCCATGAGCTCCAGGCTGCGGATGGTGAACTTGTCGAGACGTACGTACTTGTCTTCCTCGATGCGTGCCAGCGAGGTGATGTGCGACGTCTGCGTGTGCTGCGTCATGATGAGGTATTGCAGGATGGCGCCCGAGGCGATGATGCCGTTCTTCAGATGCTCCACGCCGAAGCCTTTCAGGTTTTTCACCTCAAAGTGCTTGAGCAGCTTCTCGCGGGCGGTGGTTTCGGTAAACACCCAGTCGTCCAGCTCGAAGGTAAAGAACTTGTTGCCGAAGTTGCCCTCGAACATGGGGCGCTTGCCGCGCTCGAAGAGTACCTCCTTGGGGCCGAAGTTGTTCAGCAGTTTGTCCACGTAGTCGAAGGGGCCTTCGGCGGTGAGGAACTCACCGGTAGATATGTCGAGGAAAGCCACGCCACACGAGCCTTTGCCAAAGTGTACGGCCGCCAGAAAGTTGTTCTCGCGGTAGTTCAGCACGTTGTCGTTGATGCTGACACCCGGCGTCACAAGCTCGGTAATGCCACGCTTCACCAGTTTCTTGGTCAGCTTGGGGTCTTCCAGCTGGTCACAGATGGCCACGCGCTTGCCGGCTCGGATGAGCTTAGGCAGATAAGTGTCGAGGGCATGATGGGGAAAGCCGGCCATCTCGATGGTCTGTCCGGCCTTGCCGTTGTTTCGCTTGGTCAGCGTGATACCCAGTATTTCGGAAGCCACAATGGCATCGGTGGAGTAGGTTTCATAGAAGTCGCCACAACGGAACAGCATCACGGCGTCAGGGTGCTTGGCCTTGAGGTCGAGAAACTGCTTCATCATGGGGGTAAGGACTATATCTTCGTTCTTCATTGCGCGTGGAATCTTAATGTCTTAGCTTACTTGTCTTAGCATCGGGCAAAGATAAATCTTTTTTAGCAAAAGCGTATCGGACAGCTTATAATCCTTAGTAACCCTTAACAGGTTTGTACTCTCTTCCCTACAGGCATAATACCTCAATTTCCCCACCAGATATTTAACAAATATGTAAAGCCTCTAAAGCTTGTTATAAAACCGCCGTTTTCGCACACAAAATTTGCAGCATACCCAAAAGTCCGTACCTTTACAGTGTGTTTTTCATAGTATTAGATTTAAGGTTAACAAAGGTTGGAGTACAGCGGTACTCCTTTTTTTATACCCATAACCGAGAGAAATCTCCCCTACTCTACATTTGAAACCAGCAGTTTACCCGTATCAAAAAGCAAGTTCTTTGCCCAACGTACAATGACTAGCGAACAAACGAATGCCACCAGTGTATCTATCCAGACAATATTCCATATCATAGCACACAACAGACCAAAAATAGCTCCCAAACTGGTCAATGCATCAGCCAGTACATGCAGATAAGCCGAATGGCGATTATAATCGCCATGTCCATGCCCGTCGTGCAAAGCAAACGCACAGATAATGTTGACCACCATGCCTATTGCAGCCACAATCATAGCCTCTCCATACCGAATCTCAACCAAAGGGATAAAGAAACGTTCCACTGCTTCCACTATAATGAACAAGGCAAATACCAGCAACAGCACCCCACTTGTATAGGCCGACAGGGCAAGTACTTTGTTCCTGTCCAAAGTGTGAACATCTTTTTCCTGCAAACGACGTACCAGTACATACGCCCCCCAACTCAATCCAATGGCAAGCACATGCGACCCCATGTGTATGCCGTCGGCCAACAAAGCCATTGAATTTGAAAACAAACCGAAAACTATCTCCAACACCATAGTCACGGCTGAAAACGTGACCACAAAAGCCGTCCGCTTCTCGCCACGGCTCTTTACGCTACCATGTTGATGTTTCATTGCTCTTATATTCTGAATGATTCTGCCGCAAAATTAGTCAGTCCGAGCAGGTGAAACATTATACAAAATCTTTCATCTTTGGTACATTTCATTCATTGTTATACGAAAAGTATGAGGCGTCTGCCCAGTATACCGCTTGAAGAAGCGTGAGAAATAAGACAATTCATTAAACCCCATACGAAAAGCTATCTCTGAAATACTATCGTCTGTACGTAATAAAAGACGCTTTACTTCTAAAATCAGACGGGCATTGATTACATCCAATGCCGATTGTCCCAAAGTCTTCTGCACCAGCACGTTCAAATAATTAGGCGACACGCCCAGCAGCCGGGCATATTCCTTTACCTGATGGAGAGAACCGTAATGCTCATCTATCAATTTCCTGAACCTTTCCACCATATCGGGCAACGCAACAGACCCGCTATCAAGAATACCCCCCACACGTCCCAACTCCAACAACAGTGTACCTATTTCTGAACGCAAGACAGCCGCTGAAGCAGTCAGACCACTGACTGATTCAGCACATATCTGATGGAAAAGCAGACGCAACCGTTCCTGCTCTGCAATATCAAGGTCATTGCAGGTAGATATCTTGAGTAACCACTCATCACTTCTAGACCAAGAAGCAAAAGGCAACATGAATTCTTCAGTAAATTGTATGGCCGAATAACGCGTGCCTGAGTTGGCGCAAAAGAAATGTACTTGCTCTGGCCTTATAAAGAAAATCCTGCCGGCACAGATGGCATAATCCTTAAAATCTATGATATGTACCCCGTCCCCTTCATGAATCCAATAAACGGCATAGAACTGATGGCGATGCGAAAAAGGCGCTTCTATCCTCGTATCACCAGCCACAACCTCATATCTCACTTCCACCTCCCTATCCCTGGCCAAAGAATGTCCTATTTGCAAATTCTCAGCTTTTACCATAAGCCCCTAGTACTGTCATTTAAGTTCGAAATAGCTCAAAGATACATCAGATAAAATTTACTGCCAAACCCATAAAGGCTTTTCTATACAGCCCTCAAATAAAATCAGATTCTAGTTAATATGTTAACAACCCATAGAAGCCTCTAAAGCTTGTTATAAAACTACTGTTTTCGCACACAAAATTTGCAGCCTACCAAAAACTCACTACCTTTGCAATGTGTTTTTCATAGTATTAGATTTAAGGTTAACAAAGGTTGGAGTACAGCGGTACTCCTTTTTTTATACCCATAACTCAACAAACGCTATCAATCCATAGATAAACAACATAAACTGTCATGAACAAGAAACTGTTTTTCAGCGCTTGCCTTCTTCTGCTGGCAGCCATCACTCCTTTAAAAGCACAAACCGAGGCCGACTCGCTGGCCATCGTATCGACACAATGGGAAACCACATCCCCCCGGAAAGGCATCGTACAGAAGTGTGCCGCCATTCCTTTGCTGTTCGACGGACCTCAGTACATTTCCCTCATCGAGATAGACCCACGCCAGGCTCGTGTAGAAGCCGGCATAGCCATGGCTGACTCCATGACCCAGACCAGCCGCATAGCCAAAGCATACAATGCCATAGCCGCCATCAACGGCTCTTACTTCGACATGAAGCGCGGAAACTCCGTCTGCTACCTGCGAGTAGGAGAAACGGTAGTAGATACCACCACAGCCAGCGAATTCAAGCTGCGGGTGACCGGAGCCATCCGCGTGCACAAAGGCAAACTGGAGATACTGCCCTGGAGCAAACAAACGGAGAAAAACTACAAGAGCCGGAAAGGCATCGTGCTGGCATCAGGACCGCTGATGCTGAAAGACGGGCAGACGTGCGACTGGAGTGCATGTGGACAAAACTTCATCAAGACACAACACCCGCGCAGTGCCATAGTCACCACCCCCGACGGCAAAGTCTGGCTGCTGACCGTTGACGGCCGTGCACCGCAACATGCGCAGGGCATGAGTATTCCGCAGCTGGCTTACCTCATCAGACTGCTGGGAGGCTCGGACGCACTGAATCTGGATGGCGGCGGCTCTACCACCTTGTGGCACGCCGGCCAAGTGGTGAACCACCCCAGCGACAACAAGCAGTTTGACCACGAAGGCGAACGCCGCGTACCCAATATCGTCTATTTTACACCCAAGAAATAGTAAACAAAACTATAAGTCCTCTAAAACATGTTATAAAACACTTGTTTTTATTTGCAAAGTTTGCAACTCACCTAAAAGTCCGTACCTTTGCAATGTGTTTTTCATAGTATTAGATTTAAGGTTAACAAAGGTTGGAGTACAGAGGTACTCCTTTTTTTATGCCCATACCCAAAGGAGGAAACAGGCAGATATTGCAGCACCGAATCACAAATACACACACAATAAAAATATTCTCAAACCGAACTGCTCATTTACCTACTCCGTAAATCATCAACCACCCACTCTGATACCCTATCCAACAAAAGGTCAAGACTGAGCAGCATTTATATACACACCGTCACGACTCTAAAAGAAGCAGAAAATTCTCCAGTCTGAACAGAGCAGACCCATCATCAGCAACAAAAGGTATAGTCTATCCCTTCCCGAACGAAAAAAATCGAGGAACAGCGTAACTATTAACCCGCCACAACCGACTAACGAAGAAAAAAGAACAGAAATGACGGAGACAAACAAAGAAAAAGAATTCACCGACCTGCTGCTGCAACACCAGTCCATCGTCTACAAGGTGTGCCTGCTGTATGCGCAAGACAAGGAAGACCTTGCCGACCTCTATCAGGAAACGGTGTACAACCTGTGGAAGAGCTACGGAGCATTCGAAAACAGAAGCAGCTTCGGCACCTGGGTCTATCGCATCGCACTGAACACCTGCATCACCGACCTGCGCCACAGGAAGCACCACGAACACGTGCCCCTGCGCCCGACGGAAATCGACCTGCCGGACGACGACCCGCAGGACGAAATGCAGAATGCCCTGTACAGCCTCATCCGCCGCCTGAACAAGCTGGACCGTATGTACATCGTCCTCTGGCTGGACGGAAAAACCTACGAGGAAATAGCAGAAATCGTAGGTACCAACCGCAATCAGGTGGCCATCAGGCTACACCGCATCAAAGAGAAACTGAAAACCATGTCCAACCTTTAACAATACATCATCATGAATCTGGAAGAAATGCAACAAGCGTGGAAAGAACTCAACGAACGGGTCGCACGCAACGAAATCCTACACCGGGAAGAAATAAAAAGAATACTGAACACACGCAGGAAAAGCCAATTGGAAAAACTGGTAAGGCAGGAGAAAACAGGACTGCTCGTCATTGTGGCCTTATGTCTGTTCTGTATCTATGCCTGGACAACAATACCCCGCTACAACCTGGCCACCGACCTCACAGCAGCCCTTTTGCTCGTCAGCAGCTTTGTCCTGCAAGCAGTCCGAGTACGTAAGCTGACTAAAATCAAGCAGGAAGAGAATCTGGAAATGCAAATCAAATACACATTGCGCTACAAAGTTACCTACAACCGTACCTATCTGGTTCTCTACCCGATTATCATCTTATTTGTCATCCTGCTCCTCGTCAACTTCCACACACTGTTCAATCGCACCCTTATCCTATTGTTGCTGGCAGCCGACATCATAGCCGACTATTTCATATTCCACTACACGCACGACCGGGTAAAGCAAATGATTGACGCCAACCGCGAACTCAGGCAGATAGAAGAGGAATACGGAGAGTAGAACTAAAGCGAAAAAAGAGTACAGACAAGGCAGGGCTACTGATGCCCTGCCTCACCCTTTATTGCAGCTTCAGAAAAAAATGCCGAAAAAGCAGGTAAAAGGCTTAACAAATCTGCAAAGCTTCTAAAACATGTTATAAAACAGCTGTTTTTATTTGCAAAGTTTGCAACTTATCCAAAAGTCCGTACCTTTGCAATGTGTTTTTCATAGTATTAGATTTAAGGTTAACAAAGGTTGGAGTACAGCGGTACTCCTTTTTTTATGCCCATACGTCTGGCATGCCATCCTTTTCCCAACATACACCTGACATTTATCCGACCTCGCGCCTGCATACAATAAAAGCCGTCATCCCCTTCCTTCTGATGGTCGGGTACAACGGCTTTCCGTCTGCTTCTGCTCAACTGGTTATGGAATTTATGCTTTTGGTTCCGGCTTTTTCTCCGGTTTCGGTCCCGGTTTTTGGCTGATACCCAGCCACTGGTCGTACTGAGCCTCGGTCAATATCTTCTTCATTTTCTTGTTTTTCTTTTCTATACGCTTCTGTATGTCCTCAGCCGTTTCGGGTTTCGGAGCACCTCCCATAGGCGGACGGTGCATGCCCATTCCCGGTCCTTCAGGACGACCTTCGCCCATGGGCGGCATGCCCTCGTGAGGCGGAAAAGAACCGTTACCCGGACCTCCAGCCATCAAGGGCGGCCGCTGCATGCGCTTTTCAAACAGCTCACGCTGTTCTTTCAGAATCAACTTATAGACTTTCTTATATTGCTTATCGCTCAATTTCAAGACATCCTTCAGCCTGTCTGTTTCCTGCTGGGCTATTTTTTCAGGATTGGGCACTTCGCGGGGCAGTTCCTTCTTCTTCTCCGGTTCACCTTCGCTTGCCGGCTGAGCCTGCACTTGCAAGGTAAACAACGAGATACATACGCACAACAGTGCACACTTCATGTTTAGTTTCATATCAGTATCCTCCTTGGTTTTATAAGTATTCCAACGCAAATGTAAACCGGGAATAGCGAACTGAAAAACAGAATAGACAAACCGAGTTTTTTTGACGATGAATCCTCTTTCAATGTCTCTTTTTCCAGATACTACAAACGCTTTTCCATGAAAGAGAAAATAAATAGCGTTCCAGTTGCAATATATCGTCTTCCTGCGCGACAAATAAGAAAAAAACACCGCCTGCGATGATAAAACAAGACTACCTGCTGAGAATGATTCAGGAAATCATATCCATGATTGTAGAAACCCTACTCTACAAAAAGAAAATCAGGAAAAAAGACTGGGACGAGTACGACCACCTGACCCGACAGATACTGGATATGGACACCCGCCAACTGCTGAACACCAGTGCCGAAGAACTCATTGCCCGACATGCCGCCACCCCCGACGGACTGAACAAACTGGAGCTGGCAGCCGTCAACATGCTCAAACTGGCCGAAGACGTAGAGGACAACAACCTCCTGCTCAAATCCAAGCTACGTCAGGAAAGCGTCAGCCTGCTGAAGTACATACAGCAACACAGCACCAGCTACTCCCTGCAACGCGACTGCCTCATCAATCTGCTCGAAATAAACAAATAGCCATACCTTTTTAACCACTTTCCCCTCCAAACCTGTTAAAGGATATGTTAAACAGATAAAGCATGTTATAAAACAGCTATTTTTATTTGCAAAGTTTGCAACTTACCCAAAAGTCCGTACCTTTGCAATGTGTTTTTCATAGTATTAGATTTAAGGTTAACAAAGGTTGGAGTACAGCGGTACTCCTTTTTTTATGCCCATACCTCAACTACACTTCACTCTAAACGCATTCACATTTAATTGATATACAATAAATTAATCCATCTTCAATCTATTTTCAAGTACTGTTTCCGTCCCAGTACAACGCAGCCCGGTATATAAACATACAGCCCCTTCCCCGGAGCTGTATGTCCGAAGAAGGGGCTGAACCCTATAAGCATCCCGTTGCCGTCAAGCAACAACCCGCCGTTCCTACATCAGGAACTTAAACGAGAACAGGATAGCCAGTATATACATACCCAGCGTCAGCTTCTTATACTTACCGCTAATCAAGTTTACCAGCACATAACTCATCAGTCCCAGCACGATGCCAGCCGAAATGCTGTAAGCCATCGGCATGAACACAATGCACAGGAATGCCGGAATAGCTTCCGAATAATCCGAGAAATCAATATTCTTCACCGATGAAATCATCATCAGTCCTACCAATATCAGCACCGGTGCCGTAGCTGCCCCAGGCACAGCCAGGAAGAAAGGAGCCAGGAAAAGCGCAATCAGGAAGCATACGGCAGTCACAAAAGCCGTCAGACCGCTGCGACCACCTTCGCCCACGCCCGCAGCACTCTCTACAAACGTAGTGACCGTACTCGTACCCAGCGCAGCACCCATGGTCGTACCGATGGCATCCACCATGAACGCCTGTTTCAGACGAGGTATCTTACCCTCCTTCGTCACCATGCCTGCCTTGGTAGTCACACCCACCAGCGTACCTATCGTATCAAACAAGTCGACAAACAGAAACGTGAAGACTACAATCACCATCTCCTTGGTAAAAATATTGTGCCACTCAAACTTACAGAAAATAGGTTCTATCGAGGGAGGAGTGCTCACCACACCGTTAAATTGCGTAATACCCAAGGGAATACCTATCAGCGTAGTCAACAGAATGCCTATCAGCAAGGCACCTTTCACCCGCTTCACCAGCAGCACCGATGTCAGTATCAATCCGATGATGCCCAGCAAAGCCGTACCCGAAGTGATGTTGCCCAGCCCCACCAGTGTAGCGTCATTCTTCACAATGATACCCGCATTTTGCAAGCCCAGGAAAGCGATAAACAATCCGATACCACCACTGATGGCATGCTTCAGCGTCAGCGGCAGGCAGTCCACTATCTTCTCCCGCAGGTTGGTCACAGTCAGCAAAATAAAAATAAGTCCTTCAATCAGCACCGCCGTCAGGGCAAACTGCCAGCTATAGCCCAAGCCCAGACATACACTGTAGGCAAAGAATGCATTGAGCCCCATGCCCGGCGCCAGTCCGAAAGGCAGCTTGGCATAAAAAGCCATCAGCAACGTAGTCAAGGCCGAAGCCAGCACCGTAGTAGTAAACAAAGCACCCTTGTCCATACCTGTGGTGCTCAAGATGTTGGGATTAACTGCCAGGATATAGGCCATCGTCAGGAACGTGGTAATTCCCGCCATCACTTCCGTGCGCACAGTTGTAACGCGCTCATCGAATCCAAATAATTTTTTCAGCATATTGTGTCATTAAAAATTAGTAAGTCATACTTCCATCCCGGGAAACACAGCTTCCATCCTTCCGGCCATCACCTTTTCCCCGCAACCCGTGTTGCCGTGCAAAAGTAACCCTTTTGCCGGTTTCTCCGAAATGTTTGTTACCAATTCTTAACTTTTCGAGAAAAATCAGCAATATAAGCCTCTCATATTATTAAATTGTACATGTCGACAACTAAACAAAGCAGCAAACAAGAAAATTATATTATTTTACATTTTATATTCTAAAACTCTTCTTCCACACCTATATTCCTGTCCATTTTTCCGAATTTTTTCTATCCCTTCACACCCGCCCTGCTACCTACCCCAATCGCTTCTCAGACGCATCTGCTTCGTTACTCCTTCGAATAAAGGTACCCAAAAGCGAAGAAAGAACGAAGAAGGAACGAACAAAGTAAGTCCTGGAAAGGGGAAAACAGGAGAAAATGAGAAGAAAAGTGATTATGAAAAGAAGAAAGAGGAAAAGGGAAAAAGAAAGAGAGGAAAATACAGGTACAAAATGATTACAAATAATCATTCATTAAAAAAATGATACAGAAATAGACCAGGAGAAAAGGAAAGTGCCTAATGGCTGGCCAGATAAACCCCGCACAACACACAAGCTGCACCCAGCAAGGCTACGGGAGTAAGCGGCTCGCCCAAGAAAAGGAGGGCGCCGACGGAGGTGAACAGTGGATTGAGGTAGATGTAGTTGGAAGCGCGGACGGTGCCCAGACGCTTCAGGATGACGTTCCACACTACAAAACACACCAGCGATGCCAGCAAACCCAGAAAAAGCAGGTTGAACAGCACTGAAGGAGAAGAGAACGACGACAAAGGAAACTGCCAGGGGTGTACCAGAAAGGCGGGCAGGATAGTGAGCAAGCCGTAGAAAAAGACCTTGCGGGTGATGAAGACCGTGGAATAACGGTCGGACACACGTCGCATAATGAGGCTGTAGACAGCCCAGGCCAGGGAAGCCGTGAGCGAAAGCACATCGCCCAACGGAGAAAGTTTCAGCACGAAATTGCCGTTGAATATCACCAGTCCTACACCCAACAGAGCCAGCAGTGAACCAATCCACAAGCGGGAAGTGGCTTTTTCGCTGCGATAGAGCAGGCGCGAAAGCAAGAGGGTGAGCAGAGGCGTGCTGCACACGATGAAGGCCACATTGGTGGTAAGCGTCACTTCGAGGGCTGTATTTTCGGTCAAGAAATAGAGCGAACCACCTGTGACACCGCTCAGCAGCATCCAAAGTTCGTCGCGCCAGTTGTCGCACCACAGTTTGCGCGGAGATATGAACCAGATGCCTATATAGGCCATGAGGAAACGGAGCAGAAAGATTTCCTGCGGGGTAAGCCCGTTTTCAATCAATACACGGGTGGATATGAAGGTCAAACCCCATATTCCAACTACCACAACGGCCGTCAAGTGCCAGATGTAATCCTTTTTCTGTTCCATCACTTCCCTCCTACTCTATTTGTCAGTCTGCCTGTTTGACCTGCTTGGAGGCCTTATAGGCTTCCATCTCGGCACGGCTGCGGCTCGACGTCACGAGGTAGACGCCTCCGAAGATAAGCACAACAGAAAATACCTTACTTACACTAAAGCTATCCATCCCCCAGCAGACAGCCACAATGGTGGCTACCAACGGTTGCACATAGTTGTACATGCCGGCCACGGTGGGACGCAGGTTCTTTTGTCCTACAATGATGAGAATGTAGCACAGGAAAGTGGAGCAGACCACAATAAACAGGATGGAAGCTATCTGCTGCCAACCCAGTGCCAGCCAGTCGGTAGCCAGCAGGCTGTTGTAAGAGAATGGCAACAAGCAGATGAAGGCATAGGTGAACATCCATTTCATCACCGTGACTGCTGAATACTTGACTACGAAATTCTTGAACAATACGAAATAAAAGGCATAACTGCACTGTGCCAACAGTACGAAGATGTCGCCCAGAATGGGATTGTCGCCACGACTGGTGACAGCCCCGGCCTGTGAACTTCCCACGATAAGCAGCAAGGCTCCCGACGCGCCTACAGCAATGCCAAGAATTTTCTTGCCGGTAATAGGTTCTTTCAGGAAAATGGCTGCCAGAATCATGGCAATGAGCGGCATGCTGGTAGTGATGATGGAAGCGTCGACAGGCGACGTCAGACCCACACCGAAAATATAGCTGCCCTGGTTGAAGACAATGGCCAGCAACGAAGCAGCAAACAGCTTCATCAGGTCTTTGTGTCCCACATGTTCGGGCTTCTGGAAAAAGGAGAATAGCCAGAATAGAATCATTGCGCCGAATACGCGCAAATCGGTCATCACCAATGAGCTGACAGCACCACCCATCATGACGAATTTGGCCAGCGGAGCCATCAGTCCCCACATGCTGTTGGCCGCCAGCATGGAGGCATGACCTTTCAATTTTGCTGTGTCCATAAAGTTTCAACTTCTTGTTCAGGGCGCAAAATTACGAGAAAAGTGAGCAACATATTACTATAAGCCAATGTTTTTTATGTTCTTAGTAGCCAAATCTGAAAATAAACGTGTAAATTTGCCACGGTTTATTAACATGGATATAAACCGGAAGAAAGGATATATCAACACGTTTTCAACAAATTATTAACAGATATCAGTATGGAATACAATTTCAGGGAAATTGAAAAGAAATGGCAGAAACGATGGGTGGACGACAAGACCTACCAAGTGACAGAAGACACTGAAAAACCCAAGTTTTATGTACTAAATATGTTCCCCTATCCCAGTGGTGCAGGACTGCATGTGGGACATCCGTTGGGCTACATTGCTTCGGACATCTACGCACGCTACAAACGACTGCAGGGATTCAACGTACTGAACCCTATGGGATACGATGCTTACGGACTTCCCGCCGAGCAGTATGCCATACAGACCGGACAGCATCCGGCCATTACAACCGTCAACAACATCAACCGCTATCGCGAGCAGTTGGACAAGATAGGTTTCTCATTTGACTGGAACCGCGAAATACGCACTTGTGACCCCGAATATTACCACTGGACACAATGGGCTTTCCAGCAGATGTTCCTGAGCTATTATGACAACAAGCTGCAAAAGGCACAGCCCATCAGCCAGCTGGTGAAAGCTTTTGAAGCCAACGGTACCGAAGGACTGGACGCAGCCTGCAGCGAGGAGCTGAGCTTCACGGCCGACGAATGGAAGGCCATGAGCGAAAAACAGCAGCAGGAAACGCTGATGAACTACCGCATTGCCTACCTGGGCGAAACAATGGTGAACTGGTGTCCGCAGCTGGGTACGGTGCTGGCCAACGACGAAGTGGTAGACGGCGTGTCGGAACGCGGTGGATATCCGGTAGTACAGAAGAAGATGCGCCAATGGTGTCTGCGTGTATCGGCTTACGCACAGCGTTTGCTCGACGGGCTGGAGACCATCGACTGGACCGACTCGCTGAAGGAAACACAGCGCAACTGGATTGGCCGTTCGGAGGGTACGGAAGTGCAGTTCAAAGTGAAAGACAGCGACCTGGAATTCACCATCTTTACAACACGTGCCGATACGATGTTCGGCGTGACCTTCATGGTGCTGGCACCCGAAAGCGAACTGGTGCCGCAGGTGACTACCGAAGCACAGAAGGCCGAAGTGGAAGCTTATCTGGACCGCACCAAGAAGCGTACGGAACGCGAGCGCATCAGCGACCGCAGCGTGAGCGGTGTGTTCTCAGGCTCGTATGCCATCAACCCGTTCACAGGCGAGGCAGTGCCCATCTGGATTAGCGACTATGTGTTGGCCGGATATGGTACGGGTGCCATCATGGCCGTACCGGCACACGACTCACGCGACTATGCGTTTGCCAAGCATTTCGGATTGGAAATCCGTCCGCTGGTAGAGGGTTGCGACGTGAGCGAGGAAAGCTTCGACGCCAAGGAAGGTATCGTATGCAATTCTCCGAAAGCCAGTGCTACTCCCTACTGTGACCTTTCATTGAACGGACTGACCATCAAGGAAGCCATTGCCGCAACCAAGAAATACGTCAAGGAACATCACCTGGGACGCGTAAAGGTGAACTACCGCCTGCGCGACGCTATCTTCAGCCGCCAACGCTACTGGGGCGAACCGTTCCCTGTGTACTATAAGGACAACATGCCCTACATGATACCTGAAAGCTGCCTGCCGCTGGAATTGCCCGAAGTGGCCAAGTTCCTGCCTACCGAGACAGGTGAACCACCGTTGGGACACGCTACGAAATGGGCCTGGGACACGGTGAACAACTGTGTGGTAGAAAACAGCATGATTGATAACCAGACCATCTTCCCGCTGGAACTGAACACCATGCCGGGATTTGCAGGCTCCAGCGCCTACTATCTGCGCTACATGGACCCGCGCAACCACAAAGCACTGGTTGACCCGAAAGTAGACGCATACTGGCGCAACGTAGACCTCTACGTGGGTGGTACGGAACATGCTACGGGACACCTTATCTATTCGCGTTTCTGGAACAAGTTCCTGCACGACCTGGGTATTTCTGTAGTGGAAGAGCCGTTCCAGAAACTGGTAAACCAGGGTATGATTCAGGGACGAAGCAATTTCGTTTATCGCATCAAGGATACCAATACATTCGTGTCGCTGGGACTGAAAGACCAGTACGACACTACCCCACTCCACGTGGATGTAAACATTGTATCGAACGATGTGCTCGATGTGGAAGCTTTCAAGGCATGGCGTCCTGAATACAATACGGCCGAATTCATTCTGGAAGACGGCAAATATATTTGCGGCTGGGCTGTGGAAAAGATGTCGAAGTCGATGTTCAACGTGGTAAATCCCGATATGATTGTCGAGAAATACGGTGCCGATACATTACGCATGTATGAGATGTTCCTTGGCCCGGTAGAACAGTCGAAGCCTTGGGATACAAACGGTATTGACGGTGTGCACCGCTTCCTGAAAAAGTTCTGGTCGCTGTTCTACGACCGTACAGGCAATTATCAGGTAACAGACGAAGCTGCCAACAAAGATGAGTTGAAGTCGCTGCACAAGCTCATCAAGAAGGTGACGGGCGATATAGAGACATTCTCGTATAACACCAGCATCAGTGCCTTCATGATTTGCGTAAACGAACTGGCTTCGCTGAAGTGCTACAAGAAGGAAATCCTGAATCAGCTGGTCATCGTGCTGGCTCCGTTTGCTCCTCACGTATGCGAAGAGTTGTGGGAAACCATGGGTAATCAAGGTTCGGTGTGCGACGCACAATGGCCTGCCTTCAACGAGGAATATCTGATAGAGAATACCGTAAACTACACCATTTCATTCAACGGTAAGGCACGCTTCAACATGGAATTCCCGGCCGATGCTACTTCGGAAGCCATCCAGAGCGCAGTGCTGGCCGATGAACGTTCGGCCAAATGGATAGAAGGCAAGAACATTGCCAAGGTCATCGTAGTGCCGAAGAAGATTGTGAATGTAGTAGTTAAATAAGACATATATACTTTCAGTTATGGCAATCACAGGTTTGAAAAAAGCAGCCCTACTTCAGGAAGTGAAGGACTATACCCTTATCACCATAGGGCTTATCAGCTATGCATTAGCATGGGCAGTGTTCCTTATCCCCTATCAGATTACAACGGGAGGAACTACCGGTATAGGAGCCATCATTTACTATGCTACAGGGTTTCCTATACAGTATTCCTACTTCATCATTAATGCAGTACTGATGACCTTTGCCATAAAAATACTGGGACCCAAATTCAGTATCAAAACCACGTATGCTATCATAGCCCTGACACTGCTGCTCGAATTCTGTCAATGGCTGGTAAAGAATCCGGATGGAACTTTCCCGCAGGTCTTAGGACCGGGACAAGACTTCATGGCATGTCTGATAGGCGCCAGCATGTGTGGTTTTGGACTGGGTATTGTGTTCAACCAGAACGGTAGTACAGGAGGTACGGATATCATCGCTGCCATCGTGCACAAGTACAAGGATGTGACACTGGGAAAGATGATTATGGCCTGTGATTTCCTGATTATCAGCTCCTGCTACTTCATTTTCAACGACTGGCGCCGTGTCATATTCGGCTTTGTCACCCTGTTCATCATCGGTTTCGTGCTGGATTACGTGGTAAACAGTGCCCGCCAATCGGTTCAGTTCTTCATATTCTCCAAGGAATACGAGAAGATAGCCGACCGCATCAACAAGGAAACACATCGTGGTGTGACCGTGCTCGACGGTATTGGCTGGTACAGCAAGAACCATGTGAAAGTGCTCGTCGTTCTGGCCTATAAACGCCAATCGGTACAAATATTCCGACTGGTGAAGGACATAGACCCCAACGCTTTCATCTCGCAAAGTTCAGTTATCGGCGTATACGGTGAAGGATTTGACAGACTGAAAGTGAAGTAAAACCAACCGGAAAACAAGCAAATGACCTGCAAAAGGAAACAACCGACACGATAATAACCAAACAAAGAAAACACCAAACTACTACTAAAACATCATGTAAGAAGATTCTGAACAAACCATCGTCAGAACAAACAGGAAAAGAATGCAGGACTAACAGAAGAGTAAACCAGGAAAAACGCATTGAAAGAGAAAAACGGATGCTCTCAACAATTTGATTAGATCACAACTAACGGACCTATATACAATGAAAAAATTTGTTTTTGCAACCAACAATGCACATAAGCTGGAAGAAGTAAAAGCCTTGCTGGGCGACAAGATAGAATTGCTCAGTATGAAGGACATAAAATGTTCGGCCGATATTCCTGAAACAGAAACCACACTGGAAGGAAATGCGCTGCTGAAGGCAAGGTATATTTACGAAAATTACCACATAAACTGCTTTGCCGACGACACGGGCCTTGAAGTAGAAGCACTCAACGGAGCTCCCGGCGTTTATTCGGCACGCTATGCTGGCGAGGAACACAATTCGGAGGCCAACATGAAGAAACTTCTGCACGAACTGGAAGGAGTGGAAAACCGGAAGGCTCAGTTCAGAACCATCTTCGCACTCATCATTGAAGGCAAGGAACACCTGTTTGAAGGCATTGTTAAGGGAGAAATCATCAAGCAGAGAAAAGGAAACGCCGGATTCGGCTACGACCCTATCTTTGTTCCCGAAGGATACACGCAGACATTTGCCGAAATGGGAAGCGAAGAAAAAAACAAAATCAGTCACCGGGCCAAAGCCGTAGGAAAACTGTGTAAATTCCTGCACACACTCTGACATTGCGGAAAAGACTGCCACCGGCAGACAACATACACAGCTGCTGAAATCTTGCAAGTGCCCGGGCTTAACCGGCCTGGCACTTGCAGGAATCGGCAGAAACCTACTTCCTCATTTACCTTGATTCTACCACACACCTCTACCCTGTCCCACTCTACTGCTGTCAGCCATGAAACAAACCGTCCTGTTTTGTATCCTGCTTCTGTCAATCGTATTGCCCGTAAAAGCACAACGTGCCATCGGAGACTGGCAAACACACCTCTCCTACCACAACCCTACCCGATGTGAATCTGCCGGACACCGCCTGTTCATACTGGCCAACGGTGGCCTGTACAGCTACGACCAGGAAGACAACAGCCTGCAAACTTACAGCAAAGCCGCTCCGCTGAGCGATACGGACATCTACTTCATAGGCTGGCAGCCGGAATACAGCACGCTGGTCATCGTCTACACCAACGCCAACATTGACCTGCTGACCGGCAACGAAGACGTATACAACCTGCCCGAATTCAAGGATAAGACCAGCCTGACGGCCAAACAAGTGAACCACATCTGTTTCCTTCACGAACGTGCCTACCTTTCTACCGCCTCGGGCATACTGGAAATAAACCTGAAAAAGAAAGAAATCAGCAACTTCTACAACTTCGGTTGCAACGTGGCCGCCTGCGAGGCTAGCGACACCCAGCTCACGGCTGCTACCGAACGCGGCCTGTACAGCGGACAACTGACCGACAACCTGCTGGATATGAACAACTGGACCAAACTGGGCGATGACACCAGTGAATTCCTGGCCCAACATCCCGATGTTCCCTTCAAAGCGGAAGTGCCTGAAGGAATTACCCCCGACAGCCCCCGACAGAACTGGCCTTATTGGATGAACTTTACCGGAGAAAAACTGTTCATTGCCGGCGGTGGACACATTGCCGACCGACTGCGCAGGACAGGTACCATCATGACGTATGCCGACGGACACTGGGACAGCTTCCAGGAGGAAGGTATCAGCCAGCAGACCGGACAAGCTTACCTTGACATCAACTGCGTGGTACAGGACCCGCAAGACGAAACTCACCACTTTGCCGCATCGGCCGGCGAAGGCATCTATGAATTCAAGGACGGGAAGTTTACCAACTGGTACAGCATGCACAACAGCCCGCTGGAGACTGCCCTGCCAGGCTATGAAGCCGAACAGAACTATGTGCGCATCAACGGTCTGATTTACGACAGTGAAAACAACCTGTGGATGGTGAACAGCGAAGCCCGCCATGCCGTACACGTGCTGAAGAACAACGGCGAATGGAAGAGTTTTGAATTTCCCGAAGCATCGTCAGCCAGCAACTTCGGGCGTACTATCATAGACCGCCGCGGATGGCTCTGGGCCACCTCCTCGCGCATAGAATCGGGCGGATTGTTCTGCCTGGACTATAACGGAACCATAGACGACGAATCGGACGACCAGCACCGTTTCCTCACGCGCTTTACCAACCAGGACGGTACCTTGCTCGACCAGCGGGCCGTCTACTGCATAGCCGAAGACCGGGAAGGCAGCATCTGGATTGGTACCAACAAGGGACCGCTGGTGCTCGGCAATCCGTCACGCTTCTTCGACGATGACTTCCGCTGTACGCAGGTCAAGGTGGCACGCAACGACGGCACCAATCTGGCCGACTACCTGCTGGAAAACGAAACTGTCAATGCAATTGCCATAGACGGCGGCAACCGAAAATGGATAGGAACCGAAAGCAGCGGACTCTACCTGCTCAGCGAAGACGGTACAGAGACCATTGAACACTTCACAGAGGACAACAGTCCCCTGCTGTCCAACAGCATCACTTCGCTGGCCATTCATCCACGTACGGGCGAAGTATTTATCGGCACGTCGAAAGGGTTGGTTTCTTATCAAAGCGACGCCACTGAGGGCGCCAGCTCGTTCGAGGAAGGGCAGGTGAGGGCTTATCCCAACCCCGTAAGGCCGGAATACAGCGGTCCCATTACCGTGACCGGCATGATGTACGACAGCGACGTGAAGATAGTCACCGTGGCCGGACATTTGGTCTATCAGGGAACTTCCATAGGAGGACAATTTGTGTGGAACGGTTGCGACAGCCGGGGCAGGAGAGTGCCCTCAGGTGTCTACATGGTGCTGGCCAGCAACCAGGAGGGAAAGGAAGGGATTGTGACGAAGATTGTGGTTATCAGATAAAAGCAGCGGTAAGCAGTAAGCAGTTAGCGGTAAGTGGTTAGTGGTAAGCAAAGGAAACTTGTAGCTCTACTGACCATTTATCACTGACCGCTAACCACTTACTATTAACTGCTTACCACTAACCACTTACCGCTAACCGCTGAATCACGCCACTTACCGCTAAATTACTGAATTACTTGCTCAGCTCCAGCATCCGTTTGATAGGTCTCACCGCCTTTTCGGCCACTTCAGGGTCTACCGTAATCTCCGGAGTCTCATTCTTCAGACAGTCATACAGTTTCTCCAGCGTGTTCAGGCGCATGTAGCTGCATTCGTTGCAGGCACACGTGCTGTCGGCGGGTGGGGCAGGGATGAAGGTCGTATCGGGGCATTGTTTGCGCATTTCGTGCAGAATGCCGGCTTCGGTAGCCACAATGTATTCCTTCTCAGGATGAGCCACGGCATACTTCAGCAGCGCCGCCGTAGAACCTACTACATCGGCCAGCTTCAGCAACGCACCCTTGCACTCGGGATGAGCCAGCACCACGGCACCCGGATGCTCCTTCTTCAGTTCCACAATCTTTTCCACCGAGAACTGTTCGTGCACATGGCATGCACCGTTCCACAGCAGCATATTGCGGCCTGTCACTGCGTTGATATATCCACCCAGGTTGCGGTCAGGACCGAAGATTATCTTTTCGTCCTGCGGGAAACTTTCCACAATCTGACGTGCATTGGTCGAAGTCACTACCACATCGGTCACCGCCTTTACGGCAGCCGTTGTGTTGACGTATGAAATCACCGTATAGCCCGGATGTGCCTTTACAAACTCGGCAAACTCATCGGCCGGACAACTGTCGGCCAGTGAACAGCCGGCTGCCATATCGGGCACCAGCACCTTCTTGTCGGGACAGAGCACCTTGGCCGTTTCACCCATGAAGTGCACACCACACATCACGATGATGTCAGCATCCGTCTTGGCCGCCCATTGCGCCAGCGCCAGGCTGTCGCCCACAAAGTCGGCAATATCCTGAATCTCGCCTCTCTGGTAGTAATGTCCCAGAATCACTGCGTTCTTCTCCTTTTTCAGTTGCTTGATAGCTTCTTTCAGATTATCCATAATTCTACGTTTATATATACCATATATTGTTATCAACACCTGTTCATAATATGCAAAGTTAATAACTTTAGCAGAATAATACCTACAAATAGGACTGATTTACAAAGCTTTTTTATCTCTTATTCACCAAACAACCTACTGGTTATTCACCAACAATTCACAATCTATTCCACCATCGATATCTCCGGTTCCCTAGTCAGGCAACTCAAACACACAGATTTTCAACAATCGAAATTCCCACCACAGCAGCCCTATATTCTCATCTGTCCTCCCAACTAACAACGCAATCCTGCCCACAGATTCTCCTTGTCCCCCCATATTTCACCACCAAATCCTCCTCTCCATCAAATTCTCTTCCACAGAAAACTTCCATCCGGCCTGCAGAAAGAACCTCACACCCTCTGGCTCCTTTTAACTTCACCACGTTCCTTCCAGCTTCAACGCAACCTTTTCCCTTTCACTCTCCATCCTCCTCTTTTAAACATCCATTTATATATTTCTTATTTCTTTTTTTTAAAGAAAAACTCTTTAATGCTGATGATAGCCTGTTAATAGTGTGGACAAATAAATCCGTTTTTTCTTGCCCATGAAGTTATTAGTCACAGAGCTTTTGTTTTCCCATTCTTATCCACCGGCAGTTTTGCCGGCTTAATAGCTGGTTACAAGGATTTGCCGTTGCTTCTCGGCTGTTTGATTAACATCTTGTTTATAACTTGTGAGGTTAATAACTTCCTGTCCTTTTTTCCTTGTTTTGCTACTGAAAACCATGTTGAATCTAGCCTTGAAAGTTTTCCGTAACTTATTTGTAATGTTCGTTACATGCTTCTATTAGGCGTTCTTTTCAATTCTGCAAATATTCTTTTCATTTTTCTTTCCCCAGCCTATTGACACACTTTCCACCGGTTATTAACATCCCTGTTAACGGATTTCCGCCTCGAGGATGCTGTTGTGGGTGGATTGTGCAATGTTTCTGTTGCAGTCCTGCATAAATCCGATTGCGTCATATTCCTATGTATTGTGCATGTATATTCTCTATCCGGGTCATGTTTTCCGCCTTATTATATAAGGTATATTGATGCCTCGATTCAGTTCTGTCCGTGCCTGTTTGTAGCTGTCCAAACGTTATGAGCAGACAGGGTAGGGGTTATCAACTTGTTATCAACTGCCTGCTTTGACTGTTTTCAGCTTGGAAATAAGTAAATAAACCCTGTTTTGCCATATATTATTAACATGATGTTTATAACTACCATTGTTAATAACTAGCGATAGGATTTCAGATTTTAGATTTCAGAATTCAGCGTTTAGAGTCATGAATGCAGAGCTATGATTGATAGTTTTATAATCCTGAAATCATAAATCATAAATCTGAAACATGAACTAAAGTTACTCCTTTCCTGTCATCTTTGCAACTCCGTTTTTTCAACCGCTTATTAACACCTATGTGAATAGAATGGTGTATCTTTTGATAAGATAGGATGCGGCTCGGCAGTACCTTCGCTCAAAAGCAAGCTTTTGGCTTGGTACTACGCTCGCCTTTGCCTATCTTTGCCCGCAAAGTCGGAACAAACAATATTAGATAGTCTTGAGATGGATACACACCGTAAACTGAAAATCAATGAGCTGAACCGCATCAGCGCCGAAGAGTTCAAGAGAGTGGAAAAGTTGCCGCTGGTAGTGGTGCTCGACAATGTACGCAGCCTGCACAACATCGGTTCGGTGTTCCGCACTTCCGACGCCTTCCGTGTGGAGCGCATCTACCTGTGTGGCATTACGGCCACTCCGCCCCATCCCGAAATGCATAAGACTGCACTGGGCGCAGAATTCACCGTCGACTGGACCTATGTTAATAACGCAGTGGAAGCTGTTGAAAACCTCCGTCGCGAAGGCTATACCGTCTATTCCGTAGAACAGGCCGAAGGAAGCATCATGCTTGAAGACCTGACGCTCGACCCCTCTGGGAAATATGCCGTAGTGATGGGCAACGAGGTGAAAGGCGTGCAGCAGGAAGTGATAAACGCCTCGGATGGCTGCATCGAAATTCCGCAATACGGCACCAAGCATTCGCTCAATGTGTCGGTAACGGCTGGCATCGTCATTTGGGACCTTTTCAAGAAGTTGAAGTTCCATTAACAACGTTTTCCACCGCTTCTGTTGAAAACCTCCGGGTTACTTGATTTATCTCTTAAGACATTCTTGCAGTATGCCATGTCTTCATTAAGTTTCCGCATCAAGTGTGGGATGGCGGTCTATTATCCGTTTGAAACTTGGAGATGCGGACTATAAGCCGAATGTTAGCAGTGAACTACTATCGCGTTAGCAGTGGACTGCTATCGTGTTGGGAGTACACTGCTATCGGGAGAGGAGTTAACTGCTATCACGTGAGGAGTACACTACTATCAAACAGGCTTTAGAAGGGTGATATTAAACAGGCTGTGCACTTCCTTGCAGAAGGGCTGGGTAGGGGGGCAAAATATTTTTTTGAAAAAAATCGTTTTTCTTTTAGGGGTTATTTTCTTCTTGCGTGTCTATTTCATAAAAGCACTGCTATGGAAATATACACATTGCTATCCAAATATTTTGCTAACGAAGCTACCGACCGGGAAAAAGCCGAGGTAGATGCCTGGCGAGGGGAGAGTGCGGACAATGAGAAAGAGTTTCGCGCCCTGGCCGAGAGCTGGCAATTGGCACGTCGTACGGATGCCTCGTTTGTGGCACCCGACAAGGAGAAGGTGTGGAACCGCATCGTAGGTGGTATTGCCCGCCTGAAGCCGGTGAAGACTTATTCGCGCTCGTTCATCTATCGGGCTGTGGGCATTGCAGCCGTTGTAGCCCTGCTGATAGGTGTTTCGCTGCCGTTGCTCTACCAGGCTGTGTCGGACGAAGGACACCGGCAGGTGTGTGTAGTGGCTCCGGCCGGACAGAAAGCCGAGGTGAGCCTGCCCGACGGCACACACGTCTTTCTCAATTCAGGTTCCATACTTACCTATTCTACCGGTTATAGCCGCGACAACCGTTCTGTCAAGCTTCAGGGGCAGGGTTTCTTCGATGTGACCAAGGACAGCCGACATCCGTTTACGGTACTGGCGGGCGATGTGAAGGTACTGGTCAAGGGAACTTCGTTCGACGTCAATGCCTATACTGACAATGAAGCGCTGGAAGTGACTTTGCTGAGCGGACGTGTCAGTGTGTTGTCGGCCTCTACCGACAAGCTGATAGCTGACATGCTACCCAACCAGAAGGTGACAGTGCCTTACGATAAAGGATTGAAGCCCGCCTTGCAGACGTGCGATGCCGAGGAGGAAGCTTTGTGGCGGCTGGGCAAGCTGAAGATTGTGGGCGAAACGCTGCCCGAAGTGGCCCGTAAGATGGAACATTGGTATGGCGTACACATCTCGCTCCATAACATTGATGCAGGCAAACGCTATTGGATGACCATCAAGACCGAATCGCTGAAAGAAATGCTAGAGATAATCAACCTAATTACACCAATCAATTATTCAATAAACGGAGAGGAGGTGAACATATCGTGTAGATAAACCCGCGTGGGAAAGAAACGGGCACGGAAAGACTGCCATCTTGCCGCGCCCCAAGAGCAAAATCCCGACCAAAAGGAAAATAATTCCTCTTCGCACCAAGAAGAGGGTAGGGGGCATTCTGCCTATTACTCAGGATGCAAAGGTAATAATTAATATTCTATTAACCTTAAACAACTTTACAATGTTGAAACTTAAACAACTATTATGTAGCATTATGCTTTTGTTCTGCTTGTGCTCTTATCAGGGAGTGTGGGCGCAGGAAAGCGGCCACGTCAGCATTCCGGCAGGACAAATTACATTACAAAACTTAATCAGACAGATAGAAAAACAGACAGACTACTCGTTCGTGTTCGACAGCTCCATCAATCTGGAGCAGACACTTACGCTCAAGAGTACATCGGGCAAAGATGTGCAGACGGTGCTGAAGCAGGCTTTGAGCCAAAGCGGCATTACATTCAAGGTTGCCGGCAGCCAGATTATACTGAAAGGTGCTGCGACCGGTAAGGAAAAGAAAGATATCAGCGGAGTCATTACTGATGAAAACGGTGAGCCTGTGATAGGTGCCACCGTCAGACTGAAAGGTTCGGGAAGCGGTACCATCACTAACATGGACGGGCAGTTTGCCCTTACCGCTTCGGCCGGCGAAGAATTGGAAATATCATACGTAGGATGCATAACACAAAATATCAAGATAGGAGATAACAACAGTTTTAAAGTAGTATTGAAGGAAGATGCCCAAAACCTGGAAGAGGTGGTAGTGGTAGGTTATGGTACACAGAAGAAGAAAGACCTGACAAGTGCCATCGCTACTATTGGTGGTAAGGAACTTTCCAACCAGACGGTGAGCAATGCCGTAGCTGCCATGCAGGGACGCTTGTCGGGTGTGCAGGTCACCAATAGCGGTTCGCCCGGTTCGTCGCCTTCCATCCGCATTCGTGGTACGGGTTCTATCTACAGCGCCAACCCCATCTACGTGGTCGACGGAATGATTGTAGACGATATCAGCTACTTGGGTCCCAACGACATCGAGAGCATGTCGGTGCTGAAGGATGCTTCGGCTTCGGCCATCTATGGTGTGCGTGCTGCCAACGGTGTCATCATGGTTACTACCAAACGTGGTGCCAAGGAAGGCAAAATAAAAGTGGACTTCAATGCCTATGTGGGCGTAAAGACCCCTTCGCATGTTCACGAACTGATAAACGGTCCTGAATACGTGACCCTTTACAATGAATACATGGAAATGACGGACAATCCGCAAGCTGTGATTGACCCGAACAACTTTACAACCAGCACCAACTGGTTTGACGAAGTGCTGACCAGCACCTTTACTTGCAATGAAGACATCACTATTCGTGGTGGCAACGACCGTTCTACATTCAGCGTGGGTGTCAATCACCTGAAGGAAGACGGTCTGGTGAAGAACGACAACTATGAGCGTCTGGGTCTGCGTGCCAACTACGATTTCAAGATAAACAAGAGCATCACCACGGGACTGAACTTCGTGGTTTCTTCTACCAAAGCCAATCCGGCTCCCGGCAGCCTGTTGTCGGGTATTTACCGCACTTCTCCGCTGCTTCCTACCCGCGAGCAAAACGGTGGCGAATTTGGTAACCCGGAGAATGTGAACGGTTTTGATACACAAGGCAACAATCCTGAAGTGACTTTGTATTACAATCATCAGTGGAGAAACAACATCAAGGCAGTCATCAATGGCTTCATTGATATCAAGTTCCTGAAGAACTTTACCTTGCGCTCTACGTTAGGCTTCAATCCCTCTTACGGCACAAGCGTGAACTACCAGCCGAAATACGAGATTAGTTCCAAACTGAAACACGCTACCAACGACTTGAGCAAGTCGTCGAGCAACAACATGGCGCTTTCTTGGGACAATACGCTGACTTATGAAAAGACCTTTGCACAGGCCCATTCACTGAAAGTCATGGTGGGCTATTCTTATCGCGAAACCAAGACCAACTCGCTGACTGGTTCGGCCGAAGATATTATAGACATTCCTGAAATTAACCAAAGCTATCTGTTCCTTACCATCGGCAAAGGAGCCAACTATACCATGAAGGTGTCTGACTCGGGTAGCAAGATTGTGCAGATTGGCTACTTGGGACGTATCAACTACGACTACAAGCACCGCTACCTGCTGAACGCTACGTTGCGTGCCGACGCTTCGTCCAAGTTCCCTGCCAACAACCGTCGTGGCATATTCCCTTCGGTAGGTTTGGGTTGGGTCATCTCTGAAGAACCCTTCATGCAAGGTTCGGGCATTGACTTCATGAAGCTGCGTGCCGGTTGGGGTTTGCTGGGTAACGACAATATTCCTTCCAACCTCTATCAGCTGAGCACTTCAAACGGTACTTCTATTATCTTTGGTCCTGAGCAGAATTCAGGCACGGGAAGTGGCGTGTCGAGTGCGGTGACGGTGAACAAGCAGTACAATCCCGATTTGCGTTGGGAGGTAGTGAACGAAACCAACATCGGTTTGGATATGAATTTCTTCTCCAACCGTCTGTCTACTTCTTTGGACTGGTACTACAAACTGACACAGGATGCCATCTTTGCCACTACGGCATTGGGTAGCTCTGGTTTGAGCAGCAGCGGTGTATGGGGTAACTTTGCCGACATCCTGAATACCGGTTTTGAAGTAAGTGCTTCGTGGAGCGACCGCATAGGCGAATTCTCTTATAACATAGGCGCTAACTTTACTTTCAACAAGAACGAAGTGAAGAAAATCAGTGCTGCCGGTGCCAGCTACTACGATAAGGGCGACTCGGGCAACAACATTACTCCGCTGACCCGTACACGTGTAGGCCATGCCGTTGGTGAGTTCTTCGGTTACAAGGCTATCGGTGTGTTCCAGAACGAGGAGCAGATAGCCAGCACTCCCCACATGAGCAATACCAAGCCCGGTATGCTGATATTCGAAGATATAAACAAGGACGGTGTGATTGACGCCAACGACCGTACAGCGTTGGGCAGTCCCAATCCGCCTTTCATCTATGGTTTCAATCTGGGCGGTGAATACAAGAACTTTGATCTGAACATCTTCTGTCAGGGAGTAGCCGGTAACAAGATATTCAACGAAAACCGCATCTTGATGACCAATGCACGTATGTATGACAAGGAATTCTACGAAAACCGCTGGACAGGCGAAGGAACATCCAACACATATCCTTCGGTAGTGTATAGTGCAGGCGATGCTCGTACGCCCAACTCATTCTTTGTAGAGAGCGGCAGCTATTTCCGCATCAAGTCCATACAGTTGGGATACACGTTGCCCAAGACAGCACTCGAAAAGCTGCATATTGAGAAACTGCGCCTTTATCTGAACGCTGAGAATCCGGTTACTTTCTTCAAATACAACGGCTTCTCGCCCGAGGTTTCTTCAAGCGACCCTCTGCTGACGGGTGTTGATAATTCAGTTTATCCATTGTCTTCGGTTTATAGCCTTGGAGTTAATGTAACATTCTAAATATCATGAATATGAAAAAGCTCAATAAATATATAATGTGTCTGGCAGTGGCAGGCGGCCTTGTGTCCTGCGAAGACAAAATGGATTTTGCCGATTACAATCAGTTGCCGCAAGAAGAGTTCTGGTTGACTTCTGAACATGCCATGCAGGCCCTTACTTCCTGCTACGGTTCGTTTACTTCAGACTGGAGTTATTTTGACCCTACCATCATGGGACCGGAAGAAATGGCAAGCGACAATACGTCGAAAGGCGGTAGCGGCGGTACGCAGGGAAACGGTGACCTGAATACGTTCATCGACTTCAGCTTTACGCCTTCGCTGGCACGTTTCAACAGTCTGTGGAAGTCGCGTTACAGTACCATCAACCTCTGCAATCAGGTGTTGAGCAACGTTCCCAAGATTGAAATGAACGAGACGGAGAAAAACGAAATCTTGGGCGAGGCTTCTTTTATCCGTGCCTGGTGCTACTTTGAACTGGTGCGCCTGTTTGGCGAAGTGGTTATCTATGACGGTCTGCCCAGTGGCGGTGCTTATGATATTCCGAAGTCTTCCGTAGAGGATGTTTATAAGTTCATTCTGAAAGACCTGGAATTTGGTTTCAACAACATGCGCAAGACTGCTTGGGAAGACCAGTGGAAAGGCCGTGTAACGGCTTGGGCTGCCCGTGCATTGGAGGCCAAGGTGAAGATGTACATGGCTTCGGGCGAGAACTTTATGGAGAACGGACAGGCCATCGGCGGTGTGACTTGGGCAGATGTGGAAAAGGTGACGACTGACGTGATAGACAACGGTATCTACGACTTGTTTACCGAGCGCGGCGACTTTAGCTTTTACTATCTCTATCGCTTGCAGTATGAGAACTGTGTGGAATCCATCTTTGAATCGCAAAACTCTGTGTCGGGCGACCGCCGTGCAAGCGGTTCGGCATACGCTTACAACAGCTGGATTAAAGGACCTTCAGACGGAGGATTCGGCTACAGCGTACCGAGCGACAAACTGGTGGCTGAATGGCAGGAACGTTATGACACACAGAACGACTTGCGCTACCTGTATTCGATCGTTTGGGATGGCGAGCGTCTTGTAGATTATCATGACAAGGACGGAAACCTGGTGCAGGATATTGTAGAGGCATTGCCAGTGATTGATGGTATTACGGGTAAGGCACGCTTCAACAAGAAAGTATACATTCCGCGCGATGAGCGTTGCGATTATAAGAAAGACTGGTATCTGACTCAGATTGAACAGAATCAGCGTCTGTTCCGCTTTGCCGACATCCTGCTGATTGATGCGGAAGCCAAGCTGAGAAACGGAAACGAAGGTGGTGCCTTGCAGTCTATTAACCGTGTACGTCAGCGTGCCGGTGAACCCAAATTGGAATCTCTGACGTTGAAGCAGATTTGGGATGAGCGCCGTTTTGAATTTGTATTCGAGAACGACCGTTATTTCGACCTGGTACGTACGGGCGAAGCCAAAACCGTATTGGCTTACAAGAACTGGAGCTATCCTAAGAATGTGTTCTATCCTGTTCCGCAAGACCAGATAGACCTGTCGAACGGTGCACTGAAGCAAAACGTACATTGGGAATAATAATTCGACAGTAATCCTTATCTTTGCACAGAACGGTGTGCCGCTTTTCTTTTGAGGATTGACAGAAGCCGAAAGGATTTGCTGCCCACCGTTCCTGACACTACAAAACTATTAGTAAAACAAAACTGTTATGAAAAACAAAAAGACTTGCCTTGGCCTGCTGGCCTGTTCGCTCCTGTTCTCCATGTGCACGGGCAACAAAGAAAATCAGACTTATGTTCATCCTGTTCCCGAAGCGGCCGATACCAACGTGGTGTTGCCTCCTTCCTGGGCGTTTGGTGTACTCTATGGTAGCTATACCAACCAGCAGGAAACAGTGGAGAGAGTGGATGAAATCATTGCCCACGATTATCCCATTGACGCATACTGGATTGACTCCTGGTTCTGGGACCATGCCAACGAAGGCAAGGGACCGAAGAAGTACATGGACTTCGTGGCTGATACCATCGGTTATCCCGACCGTAAAGCCATGTGGGACTATTTGCAGAAACAGGGTGTAAAAGGTGGTTTCTGGGCTTGGGACTGCATCTTCCAGACCGGCAACGAGGAAGCTTTTGCCGATTTTGAGGAGAAAGGTTACTTCCGCAATACATACGTAGAGTCTAATCCGTGGCACAACAACAGCACTACTACCGCCATGTTCCAGACAGAAGGGGGCAGTAAGAAGGGTACACTCTGCGGAAACATTGACTTCAACAATCCGGAGGCTGTGGCTTACTTCAAACAACGCATGAAACATTTCTTCGATGAAGGTGCCGACTTTATCAAGCTGGACCGTACATCGGCCATCAACGTCTGCAAGGTGATGTTTGAGATGTCGCAGGAATTCGGTCGCGAAACCAAAGGACGCGGCTTCCTGCTGTCGCACACCGGTGGTGTGGAATCGGAGGAATTCAAGCGCTATCCCGGTAAGTGGACCGACGATACCCGTTCGGACTGGACCATTGAGAAACCGACCAAGAACTTCAACTCCTGGGTACCGGCTGTTGCCTTGAAAGAGAACATTGCCATGTTCAACGACACGGCGCGCAAGAGCAGCTGCAACATCCCTTTCCTGGCCAACGATATGGGTGGCTTTGACATGGGTATCACCGACCAACTGGACGAAGAACTCTTTATCCGCTGGTTGCAGTTCTCGCAGTTCAATCCTATTGTAGAGGCTTTCTCTCAGCCTGAGAATCCTTCTGCCAACCTGGCTTATCGTTATTCTGAGCGTGCCGACCGTCTTTTCCGCCAGTACACGCACCTGCGTATGGAGCTCTTCCCCTATGTTTACTCGTATGCACACAAGACGCGCCTTGAGGGTGAGCTGATGATGCGCAAGTTGCCCAGACAGATTTACGAATACCTCTTCGGTAACGAGTTGTTTGTGGCTCCCGTCTATGAACAGGGCGCTACGGAGCGCGAGTTTATGTTGCCTGCCGGCAAGTGGGTGAATTATTGGACTGGCGACGTGTTGGAAGGCGGACAGATGCAGAAGGTTGCTGCTCCCATTGAGCAGATTCCGCTGCTTGTACGCCAAGGTTCTATCATTCCCATGCGTGCCTATGCCCGCTCCATTGAACAGGGTACAAACGATGTGTTGACGCTGCATGTCTATCCCGGTGCCAACTCTACCTTTACCCTGATAGAGGACGACGGTACCAGCAACGACTACCTGAAGGGCATCTATGCCAAGACCGACATCAGTCTGAAGATGGAACAGGGTGGCATGAAGGTGGAGATTGCTCCTCTGCTGGGCTATTACGAAGGTATGAACCAGGAACGTTCATGGCGTGTCTGCATTCATGGCGGCGAAGCCGTGAAGGGCATTTCTTGCAACGGCACAGACTTGCAGGTGGAAAATGCTGAAGGCACAGTGACTTCTTCATTGTTCACTTCCGACAAATATCAACCGACAGTTTTCAATATCACATATTAATTAATTCAGGCATCGCCGGTTGGACTGCTTGCAGTAACAATTGGCGATGCTTTTATTGATGATAACTAAAAGCTTATATGAGATTCGCATTTCTATTTTTTTGCAGTCTGTTTTTCTTGGCTGCCTGTTCGGACAAGCATCCGGAACGGATACTGATACTGGGTGACTCGAACGGTGCAGCCAGTGACGGTTGGGCCGTGCAGTTGCAAAAGCAAGCTCCCGAATATACGTATTGCAATCTTTCTATTTCGGGCAATACCATCGGTTTCGACAACTTGGGACGTGATACACTCAACACCCTGAAGAACCTGCCCAGCTACTTGGAACGTGCCCGTCAGCAGATGGGAGACATTGACCGTGTCATTGTCTGGCTGGGTTCAAACGACTGCAAGGCCGTGTTCGATTCCCTGCAAGAGCAGGTTCCTACCAATCTGGATGCACTGCTGAGCGGCATTGAGCAACAGGCAGGAGTGAGTGGCAACCGTCTGTTGCTGGTTGCTCCCACACCTTACGCTGCCGATTCGCTGCTTGAGGCCAAGTATTGGGGTGGTAATGACCGCCTGAAACGCCTGGTACCCCAGTTTGAAGCACTTGCTGCCAAGCATCAGTGTGGATTTGTCAATCTGTACGATTCGCTCAGTGTGGATTTCCCACAGCTTAACAAGGACGGGTTGCATTTGAATGAAACGGGGGCTACGAAAGCTGCCAGAATCATTTCCAACTATCTGAGCAATAACTGACCATGAATAGAATTCTTTCCATCTGTTTCACTTTGTTCCTTTTTCTGGGTTTGCAAGCCCGGGAAGTGCGCAAACCGAACATAGACTATGTAAACCTGTTTATTGGAACAGCTTCCGACCGCGGACAGACCGACCCTGCCGCCACCGTGCCTTATGGCATGATAAAGGCAGGACCCGACTGCATTCCAGCCAGCCATGTGGGTTATGACTACCGTCGCACACTGATTTCCGGCTTTTCCATCAATCGGTTGGGAGGCGTGGGCTGTTCGGGTGCGGGCGGCAACCTGACCATACGTCCGGCTTTGCCTGCGACCGAGCTACACATTGTGAAACAGGGAGAGGAAGCCGTGCCCGGATACTATGCCACGTTGCTCGACAATGGTGTGCATGCAGAACTGACAGCTACCAACGAGGTGGCAGTAGAGCGGTTTACGTTTCCGGAACAGCCGGAAGACGTCCATCCGTTCCATTTCGACTTCTCTTCTTCGCTGGCGTCTTTTCAGGATTGCGATTACCGGCAAGTTTCTCCTTACGAACTGGAAGGATGGATTTCGGCACGGAATACCTGCGACAAGGGTTTGTATAAGTTCTATTTCCATTTGCATGCCACCGAACGCCTGGATTCGCTCCTGGAGCGTACCGACCGTGGTTTTACCTGTGCGGTAAGCACCCGCAACCGCAGGGTAGAGTTCCGCATAGCTGTGTCGCCCATCGGTACGGAAGAGGCCCGCAAGGCTTATGTCCGTCTGTCGGACTCTTCTTTTGAAGATATTCGCCAGGAGGCTTTCAAGCTTTGGGAAGAGAAACTTTCGGTCGTTGATGTGGAAGGAGGAAGCGAGGACGACAAGACCATGTTCTACACTTCGCTCTATCGCTGTTTCCTTTCGCCTTTCAATGTGACGTCGGCCGACGGATACTTTCTCAATTCACAGGGCAGGGTAGAGCGGGCCGAAGGCTATACCTACTACAGCTCCTGGTCGTTGTGGGACACCTATCGCACCAAGTTTCCTTTACTCACTTTGCTTGACCCCGGTGCTGTGTCTCATTTCTGCCAGTCGCTGGTCAGGTTGTACGAAACGGGCAAGGATGCCTGGTCCACCAATCACGAACCAGTGCCTACTACCCGTACCGAACATGCAGGTATTCTCTTGCTGGACGCTTTCCGTAAGGGAATAGACCGTGTAGACCTGATCCGTTGCTATCCTTACATGCAACGCGAGGCAGCAGCCATGGTTCCTCAAAGTCCCGACAGCTATCTGGAAACAGCTTACGATTATTGGGCTTTGGCGCAGGTGGCCGCTGAACTGGGACTGAAAACTGATGCCGAAGCTTACAGACAGCAGTCGGCCGATACATGGAAACCGGTATGGCGCGAGAAGTTCAGGGACATAGACCCGGAGCGTTTCGATGTGATGCACGGCGACGGTCTGTACGAAGGCACCTTGTGGCAATATCGCTGGGCTGTTCCGTTCGACTTGGAAGCCTTGTGCGGCGAGGCCGGTGGAAAGGAAAAACTACTTGGACAGCTGGAATACTTCTTTGAACACGAACTTTACAACCAGGGCAACCAGCCCGATATTCATGCTCCCTACATATTCGGCCGCCTGGGTCGTCCCGACCTGACTCGCCGATGGGTGAACAGATTGCTGACCCAGCCGCTCAACCACTGGTATGGCACTCACCGCAAGTGGGAGAAACCTTATCATGGAAAAGCTTTCCGTCCTGTTCCCGAGGCTTATGTACCCGAGATGGACGATGACGACGGCACCATGGCTGCCTGGTATGTATTCTCAGCGTTGGGCATGTATCCGCTTACTCCCGGTGAGCCAAGTTACGAACTGTTGCCGCCGCTGTTCACTTCCGTGGTCTTCCATTTGCCCGGAGGCAAGCGTTTTGCAATAGAGAAACCGGCCGGCATAGACCTGGAGAAACCGGTGACGGCATCGCTCAACGGACAACCGGCTACCGAAATGACGCGTATTGCCCACCAGACCATTGTGGACGGCGGTACACTGACTTTCTGTAACTGACCACTTGCCGGTCATTGCAGACCGGCATGGTGAAACATCTGAATTAATAACCATTAGACACAACAAAACTTATGAAACATATCAAAACCCTGCTTCTGTGCATGGCCCTTTCGGCTGGTGCGCAGGCACAAGATTTTATTGAACACCCGGCTCCCGGATTCGACGCCATGAAGTCGCCCGAAGCCATGCCTCTGCTCCATGCGGCAGGTACCGTGACCAAACAGGCGCTGGCCTTCGACCAGTCGGGCAAGAACAACGACGGTAACTACCGGAAAGCCTTTGTACAGTATGTGGACAAGAACGGTGAAGCCGTCATCTTCGACGAATACGGCCCCGGCTGCCTCTACCGCCAGCAGATGAACGTATGGGTGGGATACGGTGGTCCGACACTGCTGCTTTTCAACCCCGACGTGACCAATGCCCGCATCAAATACTACTTTGACGACGAGCCCCAGCCGCGGTTCAATGTCAGCATGGACGACCTCTTCGGTGCCCGCCGCGAACCTTTCACGGCTCCCTTTACCTTCCAGGACGACGGAACTTTCCCCATTCCGCCCCGCTACGACATCAACCGCGGCCGTTTCTCCATCATGTACTATCCGCTCACTTTCAAGAAGCGCCTGAAGATAACCTTCGTGCCCGAAAAGAACTGGGACTTCCGAGGCACTACCTGGTATCAGAACACCTTCCTCATCTATCCCAAAGGCACGGAGGTAGAGTCGTGGAGCAATACGGCCTTGGACTGCCGCGAGGTGCGCAAGCAGTGGAACAACGTGGGTACTGACCCCAAACCGACCGAAGGCAACCGCGTGCTGACACGGAAGGTGAGCGTGGGCAAAGGACAGACCAAGACCCTCTTCGAGCTGAAAGGACAAGGCTCCATCGCCAGCCTGAAACTGAACCTGAAGCCCTTCACCAAGGAAACCTTTTTCAACACCCGCCTGCAGATGTATTGGGACGGAGCTGACACGCCTGCCGTAGACCTGCCCCTGGGCTACTTTTTTGGTGGCGGCGGTAAGGACTATGAGATAGCTGACGACGTATGGCAGAAGAAACTGGCCAGCCTGTTCTTTGGCTACGACTGCAAGACGGGCGACCTCTACGCCTACTGGCCTATGCCCTATTGGAAGTCGGCGCGTGTGGTGCTGAAGAACGAAAGCAGTCAGAGCATCCGTTCGCTGGCCTGCGAGGTGCAGTACAAGGACGCTTCCGTGCTGGCCTATCCGGCAGGCAAGACGGGCTACTTCCACGCCAAGCGTACGGTAGACACTGACGACAAGACCACTCCCTTTACCACCGCCTTTCATGAGACAGGCCGCGGACACGTAGTGGGCATCCTCTTCTTTACCGAGGGCTACGACATGGACGGCGACGAGTTTACCTACATTGACGGCAGCCGCACACCGCAGATTCACGGCAGTGGCACCGAGGACGACCACAACCAGGGCTGGGCAGGCACCGCCTACCAGAAACCGCTGTGGGGAGCGCTGACCAACGGATATGCCTCGGCCTACCGCGTCTACATGAACGACAACTACATTTTCAACAAGGACATCACCATCAACTACGAGTACTCCAAGTGCAAGGGTTGGCCCAAGGGAGGCGACTCTGACGTGACAGTGTTCTACTACAAGGCTGCTGCGCCCGACGTGCTGAAGCTGACCGACGAACTCGACGTGGCCAACGCCGCTTCAGAACAGGCACACAATTACGCTATCAGCCAGCAGACCAGCCTGAAGACCGTGAGCAGTGCCTACGACGGCTACGAACAGAAGATAGACTATGATACCCTGACCGATGCCGGCCGCGGCCACTGCGGATACTCCGAATTTGTGATGAAGATTGACAGCAAGAACTCCGGTGTGAAGCTGCGCAAGCGCCTGAACCGCAGCGGCAATGGTGTGCAGACGGTACGTGTGCTGGTCGACGGTGAAGATACCGGCATGTGGCACTTCGTACAGTCGTCCTACGCTCCCGTCAGCCAGTCGTGGGTGGAATACGATTACGAGATTCCTGCCCGCTACACGTCGGGCAAATCCTCACTCCGCATCCGCTTGGAATACGTGCCCTCCGACGGCAACAACGGCGAAGTGAATGAATACTACTACTGGGCATACTGTTATCCTGAAAACTGGTAAAAAACAATGAAAAGAAAACCTGTTTTTCCCCTTCTTCTGGTGCTGGCTGTGGCAGGACTCCTGTCGTTCACCACGGCCCGGCCCAGGCTGTTCGTCATAGGCGACAGCATTTCTATCTTCTACGGCCCCTACCTGAAAAAGTACGTGGAGGGCAAGTTTGACTACGACCGCAAGCGCGACAAGGGCGAGGCCATGAAGAACCTCGACAACCCGGTGGGTGCCAACGGCGGCGATTCGCGCATGGTGCTTAGCTACCTGAAGGAACTGTCGGCCGACCCTTCGTTCAAGGCCGACGTGCTGCTGCTGAACTGTGGCCTGCACGATGTGAAGACCGACCCCAAGACGGGCAAGCGGCAGGTAGAGCTGGACGAGTATCGCAGCAACCTGGACCAGATTTGCCGTCTGGCTCGCAAGATGAAGCTCCAGCTGGTGTGGGTCAACTCCACACCGGTGAACGACTCCATACACAACAGCAAAGGCGTGGCTTTCCATCGCTACAACCGCGACGCCCTGCGCTACAATGCCGTGGCCGACAGCCTGTTCAGCCGCCACGGCGTACCGGTGATAGACCTCTACAGCTTCTCGGCAAAATTCCCTCTTAGTGCCTACATGGACCACGTGCACTATCGGGAGGAATACCGTGCCCTGCAGGCTGCCTATATTGCTGGGTTCCTGGAACAATTTACCAAAGAAAAATAAATTATATGAAAGGAAAGTTTTTGTTGTTTGTTATAACTTTATTTTTCCTGTTTACAGTTACATTACCGGTTGCGGCCTGGCAGCATAACTATCCATTACCTCAATCTAAAGATACTTTACGCATATTGGGAGTTGGTAATAGCTTTACGGAAGATGGCATGATGTATTTGCCTGATTTACTAGAAACTGCTGGCATAAAGAATGTAGTACTAGGTCGTTTGTTTTATGGTGGATGTAGTTTGGAACAGCATTGTAAGTTTTATGCCAAAGATACAGCTGCTTATGTTTATCATAAGTCTGTACGGAATAAATGGGAAAGAATAACTTATGGTATTAAGTTGAAAGATGCTGTTGCTGACGAACCTTGGGATGTAGTTGTATTACAGCAATCGTCCGGACTTTCAGGTATATATGAGTCTTATCATCCTTGGTTAGAGCAGCTTATAAGGATAGTCCGTTTGCATAGCACCAATGCAGCAGCTTGTTTGGCTTGGCAGCAGACTTGGTCGTATGCTATTAATTCTACACATAAATATTTTGGGAATTATCATGGACAAAGCTGGATGATGTATGAGTGTATAACAGGTGCTTTGAAATCATTGTTAAAGGATTCTTCATTGGAAATAATAGTTCCTACAGGTACAGCCATACAGAGCCTTCGTGTCACTTTTCCTGGAACACCTGGTGATTTTACTCGCGATGGATATCATTTAGATCTTTGCGAGGGACGATATACAGCTGCTTGTGCTTGGTTTCAGGCTATTATTGCTCCTGTTTTCAGAACTACAGTGAAAAATAATACTTTTAGGGTAAAGAAAAAAGATTCCCTAAAAATGAGCGATGAAGAAGCTATCATATGCCAGTTGGCTGCTCAGTTGGCTTGTATAGATATGTTTGAGCCTGTCAAATTGAAAGAATGTAAAGAGTGAGTTTTTTGTCTGGTTATTGGGAGATATGGATTGTTGTAGTTCTGTCGCATCAGCAGCATAACCGGCCTTAATGCCGGCCTACAGTCTGTTTATCAGCAGTTAAGTTTTTGTCAGGTAGCATCCGTTGCTACCGGGCAGAGGCTTAACTGCTATTTTATTGTGTGCAGATTGCTGCCGGTGGCGGCTTCGCTATGCCGGGCATAAGGATGTTAACCATCTGTTAAACAGTTGATTATTTATAAGATAAAGTGAAATCAGAATAAGTGGAAAATGGAGGATTCAGGGCGAAAATCTTGAGGTATGGGCATAAAAAAAGGAGTACCGCTGTACTCCAACCTTTGTTAACCTTAAATCTAATACTATGAAAAACACATTGCAAAGGTACGGACTTTTGGGTAAGTTGCAAACTTTGCAAATAAAAACAGCTGTTTTATAACATGTTTTAGAGGCTTTATAGGTTTGTTTACTAAATCTGTGCTGTGAATGGCTGTTTTTATGGTTGAAATGGCGGTGTTCTTGGTTTTGTTGTGTGGTGACGCAGTAGGGTAGGGTGGTAGGGGCGTTTGATGGTGGTTAGCTTTCCCGCCGATAGCAGTGCACTTACAATGTGATAGTGATTAACTCTCCATTCGATAACAATCCACTACTATCAAATAATGTTTCGACTCCTGTTCGATTCCGGGTAGACGCTAGTTGGCGGGCAATGATTCGCCGGTGTGGAAATATGGGGTTGAGAATAAGCGATGATTGGCGATGCAGAGGGTATCTCTTGAGGTATGGACATAAAAAAAGGAGTACCGCTGTACTCCAACCTTTGTTAACCTTAAATCTAATACTATGAAAAACACATTGCAAAGGTACGGACTTTTGGGTAAGTTGCAAACTTTGCAAATAAAAACAGCTGTTTTATAACATGTTTTAGAGGCTTTATAGGTTTGTTTACTAAATCTGTGCTGTGAATGGCTGTTTTTATGGTTGCAATGTAGGTGTTGTCGGCCTTGTCGGGTAGTGATGCGGCAGGATAGGGTAGTAAGAGGCGTTTGATAGCAGTTAACTCCCCACGTGATAGCAGTGTACTCCTGACGCGATAGCAGTTAACTCCTAACGCGATAGTAGTCCACTGCTAATAACCGGGTAGTCCACTGCTATCCCGTCTTCTCCGGGAAGACTGGATAACAGGCATTTACGCAATGCGATTGGAAGGGGATTGCCCGTATCTGATGAGGCTATCCGTGAATCATCCACATCAGCAGGCCGAAGGTGGCGGTAGAGAAGGTATCGCGCAGGCGCTTCAGGGCGATGCCCATTTGTGCCTCTACGGTCTTCACCGACAGTCCGAGTTTGTCGGCTATCTCCTTGTAGGTCAGTTGCTCGTAGCGGCTCAGCACGAATATCTCCCGACACTTGGGCGGCAGCTGGTCGATGGCCCTGTCCACCATGGCCGAAAATTGCTCCAGGTCGAAGCACTCCCGCCCTTTTCGTTCCAGCAGTTGCTGGTCCAGCCACCGTTCCAGCAGCTGGTGGCGGTTTTCTTCGTCGCGCAGGTGGTTGAGCACTTTGTTGCGGGTGGTATGGAAGAGGTAGGTCTTGATATGTTCCACCTCTAGCAGGTCGTGGTTTTCCCACAGCTTCAGAAAGACATCCTGCAAGATGTCTTCCATGAGCATCGTGTCCTGGGTGTAGAAGTTCAGGAAGCGGCACAGAGGCTCATAGAACAAGTCGTAGTAGTTTCTGAATTCGCTGATGGTCATATCGTGTGTTTTTCTTTCTATTTCTGTATGTTAGAAGTTCAGGTTACAAATGTAAGCAATATATCGCATATTCCCTTCTGCCTTCCTTTTAAATCTCCGTGGCGGGCTTGCCTTGGCTTTCTTGGCGGCTTGTTTTGCCTGTTGTCCGGGCCTTTCCCGGAAAAATCTGGGGTAGCGGTTGCGTATTTTGGGAGCTTTATACCTGCTGAATCAATTATTTCAGTATATTTGCTGCATATATATTTAAGCAAATACTATGGTAAAGACGGTGTACTCTTGGGCAAAGATTTTCTTGGGCTGCACTTTTCTGGCAGCCGGCTTTGTGTTTTTCATCAACCCTTATAACATTGTTCCGGGCGGAGTTTACGGCGCCAGCATTGTGCTCCACAATCTGTTTCCTTCCATTCAGGTAGGTACGTTTGGCTATATGTTCGACATTCCGCTGCTGTTGCTGTCCGTGTGGCTGCTGGGCGCCAAGTTGGGAGCCCGTACCATTGTGGCCGCGCTGACTACACCGCTTATCATGAACGTCATGTCGAAGCTGATTTATCCCACGCAGGAGGCGCTTGAACAGCTTGACCCGGCACAGATGCTGGGCGGCTGCCTGAACATGAGCGACCACCTGATGCTGACGTCCATCATAGGGGCGGTGGTGATAGGTATAGGCAGTGGCTTGGTGGTGTGCAACCAGGCTACGACGGGTGGCACCGACATTGTGGCCATGATACTGCAGAAGTATGCCGGCATCCGCTTCTCTACGGCCATCATGCTGGCCGACGCCACGGTGGTGTTGTTCGGTCTGCTGGTCATCGGATTTGGTATAGGTAGTGCCGAAGACGTCACACAGCCCTCGTGGCACCTGTCGTTCTACTCGCTCATATCCATCTTTGTCACGTCGAGGGTCATAGCCTATGTCATCAACGGTGCGAAGAACGATAAAATTATCTTCGTCATCAGCGACCAGAAGATGGAAGACCTGCACCGCTATATTCTGGAGGATATGGACCGCTCCGCTACGCGTATCAAGAGCAGCGGTCTGTATTCGGGCAAGGAAAAGGAGATGCTGTTCATGGTGGTGAGCTACAAGGAAGTGAACGGTGTGAAGCACAAGATTAAGGAAGTCGACCCGAAGGCGTTTGTGGTGGTGACCGATGCTTATGACACCTTTGGCGAGGGCTGGAAACAGTTGCCTTCGGCCAACGAACTGCAACCTGAATAAGGTAATCTGTGGGTGGAAAGGCGGGGCTGGCTCAGAGTTGTCCGCTTTCCACCATCAATACGATGCGCTCCACCAAGGCATCCTCGCCCGTGGGGTCGTATTGTTTCTTCAGACTGGCGCCGAAGAGTGCGGCAAAGGCCTGGTAGAATCCGGCTTTGAACGGACCCATGAAGGCGCGCACCAGCTGGAAGGATGTCTGGTTATTTTCCCTGTCCACCAGTTTGATGAGCAGTTTGCCCTGGGCAAAGGTGAGTTTCTTCATGCGGGGCGTATATTGTTCCTTCAGCCCCTTTTCCACGGCTTTGATGTGCCGGCTCCTTGCCTTTTCGTTAGGCAGGGTTTGCAGGAATTCGTAGGTTTCTATGATGATGCCGTTTATTTCCTTGGCAATGGGCAGCGTCTTTTTCACGTCGCGTATCAGCTTGTAGTATTTGGCCTCCGCACGCCTGTTCTTGAATTTCAGTGGCTTGAAAATGTAGACGGTGGGCAGCTTCACGTAGGGGATGGTGTCGCCCTGGTAGATGCACATAGACGTCAGGTAGACGCGCTTCTCTCTGGCAGGCGCAGGTCTTTGCTGTGCGTAGGTGGTGGCTGCACACTCCAGCAGCAACAGCAGAAAGATGACTATGTGGCTCCTCTTGTTCATACGGGCAAAAATACAGCTTCTTTATGACATGTTGCCGTTTTTACCTGTTTGTTAACTTATTTAAAGGTGCAACTGCCGGCTGCCTGCCTGTTTCCGGCTGGTTGACAGGCGGATGATGGCTGCCTGAGACGGGCGGAAACGTAGGCTGTCGGCGGGGAAAATAAAGACTTGCGGGCCGGGGAAACCGACCCGCAGGGGGCAGGAGGACGGTTACAGCCCGCCCTCTGCGGTCAATTCGAAGGTAAGGGTGGCTCCCTGTGCTATTTCGTGTTGGTAAATCCATCCTCTGTCCAGCACTTTTCCGTTCAGCGACACGGACTTGATGTAGCAGGCGTCGGGCGTGTTCTTCACGGTGTGGATGCTCAGTTTCTTTCCGTTCTCCATCAGCAGCTCCACGTCGCTGAAGGCAGGCGGCAGCAGGTAATAGAAGTCCTGCCCCGCATTGGGAAAGAGGCCGATGGAAGTGAACACGTACCACGCGCCCATGGCGCCGCTGTCTTCGTTGTCGGCATAGCCACGCTGCAGCGAGAAGTTGCTCTGCCTTATCTGGCGGACGTAGTGCGCCGCCAGGTCGGGCCTGCCGCAATGGATGAAGAGGAATGGGGAGAGGAAGCCCGGTTCGTTGTTCAGGCTGATGAGCTTGTGGTCGAAGCCGTAGGACAGGCGGCTTATCATCTCCTCGCGCCCGCCGCAGGCAGCTATGAGCTGGTCTGCCTGGTGGGGGACAAACAGCGTGTAGGTCCAGGAATTTCCTTCGTAGAAGTACTCCACCCACGAGCCGTAGTTCTTGGCGGGGTCGATGCCGACCCACTGCCCGTCAGGCTGCCGCGGGGTGACGAAGCCTTTGTAGCCGAAGCTTTCGGCCGCCGGGTTGAACAGTTGCTTCCAGCTGCCCGAACGCCGGGCCAGCCGGTTGTGCGTCAGGCTGTCGCCCATAAGGGCGGCCACCTGGGCGGTGCAGAAGTCGTTGTAGGCATATTCCAGCCCTGCGCTGCACGACATGATGCCCCCTGTCTCGGGCTCCCAGCCCAACTGTTGGTAGCCACGGCTACGCATGTGGAAGGCGTTCCACTTCATCAGCTCGTAGGCCTTGTCGCGGTCTATTCCCTTCACACCCTTCACGATGGCGTCGGCTATCACATTCTCCACATCGTCACCGCCCTGCTTCGAACCCCAGTCCAGCGAGCTGGTGAAGGTGGGGTTGCACACGCCGTTGTGCCGGAAGCGGTCGATGAAGGAGTCCACAGTCTTGGCCACAAAACTCTCTTGCAGCAGCACCATGAGCGGATATTTCGTCCGCCAGGTGTCCCAGATGCAGTAATGGTCGTCCAGGTGGCTGGCCGTGCTGTCCCATCCTGGGTTGTTGCCCGTGCGGTCGCGCGGCATCAGGAAGCTGTGGTACAGCGTAGTGTAGAACAGCCGCTCCTCGTCCTCACTGCCGCCCTGCACGCGGATGGCCGACAGCGTGCGGTTCCACGTCTGCCGTGCCGCCTGCTTCACGCTGTCGAGGTCTTTTCCCGCCACTTCCTCTTGCAGGAAGCGCAGGGCATTGTCCGTGCTCTTCAGCGAGATGCCTACCCGCAGGCTGACCGTTCCCGGATTTTCCTTCAGTCGCAGCCGGGCATACAGTGCACTGTCGCCACGGTCGGTCACCTGTGCCTCCTGCACAGAGCCGTCGGCTTCGATGGCAAAGTAGACCTTGTAGCGTTCGCCGCTGCCGAATCCGCCGCTGTATTCGCCCCATCCGGTCAGCAGTTGCCGGGCGTGGTCGTAGTTTATTTCTCCGCCATGAAAACGTCCCCTGACTTCGGGTACGATGTGCTGCGGTATGCTGTGGGCAACGTCCAGCAGTATGTTGCCCTCGTCCGTCGGCGGGAAGCTGAAGCGGTAGATGGCGCAGTGATGGGTGGGCGCCAGCTCGGCCGTGATGCCGTATCTGTCCAGTCTGGCCCGGTAGTAGTAGGGGCGTGCTTCTTCGTCGGACAGGGGCGAGTCGTGCCCGGTCTCTTCGGGGTTGAATCCCGTCTGCGGCGACAGCAGTATCTGCCCGTAGCGGCTCCAGCCCGTGCCCGACACGTGCAGTTGTCCGAAGCCCCGGATGGGTTGTCCGGTGACGTAGCCGCCATGTCCCCCGTTGGCCGTCTGTGGCGAGGGGTTGATGGAGCCGTGGGGCAGCTGTGGCCCGACGACGCAGTGTCCGGCTCCGTAGGTTCCCATCCGCATGTCCACTTGGTCGGCCGGCGATTGTCCTTTCAGGCCGAGTACGTTCAGAAGCAAGAGCAGGCATAAGCCCGATAGCTTGATTTTCATGGTATGTCTGTTTTTAAGGTGATACATTTCGTTCGGTGGTCCGATGCTACAAAAATAAGGGATGCGCGCCATGAATGAAAGCAAAACGCCGAATTTGTCCGCTTCATTTTGGCGGAACGCATGCCTTTGGCAGGCTTTGGAGAGGTGGTTTGATAGCAGTGGACTGCTATCGTCTGAGGAGTTAACTGCTATCGCGTTGGGAGTACACTGCTATCGCGTCAGGAGTTAACTGCTATCACGCTGGGAGTACACTACTATTGCGTGGAATGTTAACATGCTGATTAATAGTTGTATTAGGAAATGAAGCGGTGTGCGTAGTGCAGGTTGGAAGGGCGTTGCTGCCGATGGTGTAGACCAGCGGCTGCTGTCTGCCGGCAGTGCACAAAAAAAGGAAGGCCCGTCGTAGGTCTTCCTTTTTCTTGTCTGTAAGTTATGTCTGTTTACTTCGCAATAATCAGGTAGTAGTTCTTTTTGCCGCGCTGAACCAGCAGGTATTTGTCGTCCAGCAGGTCGGCAGTGCTGATTACCTGGTCGAAGGCAGCCAGCTTTTCCTTGTTCAGCGAAACGCCGCCACCCTGCACCAGCTTGCGCATCTCACCCTTTGAGGGGAAGACGGCGGCATTTTCTACGAAGAGGTCAACGGCCTTTACACCGGCAGCGAGGGCGTCGCGCGATACCTCGAACTGGGGAACGCCTTCGAATACCGACAGCAGTGTCTGCTCGTCCAGCTTCTTCAAGGCTTCGGACGTGCCGCCGCCAAAGAGGATGGAAGAGGCCTCGACAGCAGCGTTGTAGTCTTCCTCGGAGTGTACCATGATGGTCACTTCCTTGGCCAGGCGCTTTTGAAGTACGCGCAGGTGGGGAGCAGCTTCGTGCTCAGCTGTCAATGCTTCAACTTCTTCTTTGCTTAATGCTGTGAATATTTTGATGTAACGTTTGGCATCCTCGTCGCTTACGTTCAACCAGAACTGATAGAACTTGTAGGGTGAAGTATAGCGCGGGTCAAGCCAGATGTTGCCGCTTTCGGTCTTTCCGAACTTGCCTCCGTCGGCCTTGGTTATCAGCGGGCAGGTCAGCGCATATACCTCGCCACCGTTGGTACGGCGGATAAGTTCGGCACCGGTTGTGATGTTGCCCCACTGGTCGCTGCCGCCCATCTGGAGTTTGCAGCCTTTGGTTTCGTAGAGGTGGAGGAAGTCATAGCCCTGCAACAGCTGGTAGGTGAATTCGGTGAATGACAGACCATCACGAGCTTCGCCATTCAAGCGTTTCTTTACACTGTCTTTTGCCATCATATAGTTTACGGTAATATGCTTACCAACTTCGCGGGCAAAGTCAAGGAAACTGTAATCTTTCATCCAGTCGTAATTGTTCACCAACTCGGCATGGTTGGGTGCATCTGAATCAAAATCCAAGAATTTACTCAACTGTTTCTTCATGCCTTCCATGTTGTGACGCAGTGTTTCTTCGGTCAGCAAGTTGCGTTCGGCTGATTTGCCCGAAGGGTCGCCAATCATACCCGTGGCACCACCAATCAATGCCAGCGGCTTGTGTCCGCAACGTTGGAAATGACGCAGAATCATTACACTGCACAGGTGTCCAATGTGTAAAGAATCGGCTGTCGGGTCAAAACCAATGTAAGCAGTCACTTGCTCCTTGGCCAGTAGTTCTTCCGTGCCGGGCATCATATCGTGGAGCATGCCACGCCATCTGAGTTCTTCTACAAAATTCATCGAATGATTATTTGTTTAATGATTTGATTTATAGTGATACTTGCCGCAAAAGTACGACCTTTCTTTGAAGAAACAAAACTTAATGTTCAAAAAAGACTTGACACACGTTGGCCGCAAGGGCCTGACGGAGAGTGTCGACGTCGACCTGGCGCAGGGTGGCGGCCTGTTGGCAGAGCTGGCCGATGGGCACGAGGCTTTCGTCGGTCTCCAGCAGCAGGCGGTCGGTGGGGGTGAGGCGCAGGGCTTCGGGGTGGTAGTGCTGGCCGAAGGAGAGGTAGAAGCCGTGGCGCAGGTAGGCGTCGGCCATCTGGGGCTTGCCGCGGAAGCCGTGTATCACCCAGGGCATGGCGGGCTGCAGTTCGCGCTTTAGCGCTATCAGTTCGGCCTGCGCTTTTACCGCATGGATTATCAGCGGTTTGCCAACGGTCTCGGCCAGCAGAGCCTGACGGCGGAAGAGGTCGGTTTGCAGGGGCAGGGGTGCCTGCGCCAACCGGTCCAGTCCTGCTTCGCCCACGGCCAGTACTTGCGGGTGGCGCAGCAGTTGCACAAGCAGCTGTTCCCAGTTGTCGGCCTGCCATTGCGGGTCGCCGGCCTGCCAGGGATGGATGCCTGTGGAGTACCAGTGGCCGGGCTGCGGACAGAAGTCGGCGGGCGGCACGCTGACGATGGCTGTGCCGGGCACGGAGGGCAAGTGGTGGGTGTGAATGTCGAGCATGGCGTTTCCTTCTGTTGTTCAGCGGCAAAGATAATGTAAAAAAACGGTTGGACGGTTCATCGGGCGGCATGCAGTTAGGGTCTGTTCCTGCAAAAAATGCAGCAGACAGCTTGCCATATTTCTGTCAATGCGTATATTTGTTCAGTGTTAACCCTCCAGTCCTGCATGCCGGCCGGCATCCCCCTTCCGAAGGTACGCCGTCTGGCTTTCACAGGGACGGGAAATTAAATAAATCGTATACATGTTTTGGAGTAGAAAAGAAAATGTTTACAACGCACTTACGGTAGAAGGCTTGAAGCCGGGCGACAAATTCTTTATGATTGAGCTTGGAAAGGTCATAGAATGTAGAGTTGAGCAACTGGAGTTTGAACTTGGCTACCAACTGACTTATATCAAGTATCAAAAACCCATCTTGCGTAAATGGCCGAGAGAAGAGATGGATACTATCAGTGATAAGGTAGACCTTGACAAAGTAGAAGTATACCGTACCTTGAATGATTGCATGAACAAAAAGCCCATACCCAAAGTATTGTTCGATGCCGGAAAACTGCTGGAACAGAACGGCTGGGAAATTGAGAAAAAGCGGAAAGACGACGATGTGTTGTGGTACTACTATTGGGATGGTGCCAGCGCAGTGAAGGAGCCTTGCCTCATGAGACGTGTGCATTTTATCATAAGTGCGAATGGAGTCACCGTAAAAGGCAATCGTTATTCCCACCAGGCCTGTAGGACTCAAAAGGAATGTGAAAGCAGCAATGAAGTGAAAGTAATGAGGCTTAAATCTTAACTACCGGAGGTCATATTAAATCCGGTTAAATCAGGGACTTGAATTCTTAATTGTGCAGGACAGGAAAAGCCGGATACACCAGCTTCGCGGAAAAGAAATGGCGCTGCCCGGAAGAATGCTGCCCGTGCAGCAACGGCCATACAGCCACGAGACGGGCTGCAGCGTGCTTGTTCTTACAGCAGTTATGGAACCGGGTCGTAGCCCGAACCACCCCAGGGATGGCAGCGGAGTATGCGGCGGATGGCCAGGTAGAGTCCTTTGAAGGGGCCGTGCTTTTTGATGGCTTCCACGGCATATTGCGAGCAGGTGGGCGTGAAGCGGCACGAAGGGCCCAGCATGGGTGATATGCACCGCTGATAGAAGTAGATGGGGAGCAGCAAGAGCTGGGAGAGCAGTCTTTTCATGATTCGGACTGGGCGGATGATTGAGCCGAAAGCTGCTCGCTGATGCGGCTGAGGGCTGTCTTCATGCGCTCTGTTATCAGGCTGGAATCGGTCAGCTCGTCAGACAGGTAGATGAAGGCAATGGCGATATGCAGGTTGTGCTCCTTCAGGGTTTGCAGCAAGGGTTGTTTGTTCAGGCGGTAGGCTTCGCGTATCTGGCGTTTCACGCGGTTGCGCTTCACGGCACGCTTGAAGCGTCGCTTCGACACGCTGACCAGTATGGCGGCATGCTCGTCCTGCACGTTGTCCAGTGCCAGATAGACCACACGCAGCGGGAAGACCGAGAACGAACGCGCTCCGCCGCCAAAGAGTTTCTCTATCAGCTTTTTCTTGTCAAGTCTTTCGGACTTATGCAGGGAATTGGATTTCATAGGGAAAAGTCAGAATAACCAGGATGTGCCCGCAGGCAGCCTTGCCTGAAAAACAATACTATATATTATGAAAGTAAGAGGGAGAACAGGAACCTGACACGGAAAACAGATTATAAGGAAAACAGGCTATATGGAAGGTTCGACCCTTTCTGAGGGGTCTTTGACTTCTTCCATATAGCCTGCCCACAAGGATATTTTTCCCACACCGCAACCGGTGGCAGGAATGCTTATTTTCCTTTATTGTTTTCTTTGATGAACATATCGAGCGCAGCCGTCATGGAAGGTGCCTGTACGCTGGGAGCTTCCAAGTCGAGACGCAGACCGGCATCGCGCACAGCTTGTGCCGTGGTAGAACCGAACGTGCCAATCTTGATTTCCTTTTGTTCAAAGTTGGGGAAGTTCTTCTTCAACGAAGAAACACCGGCCGGGCTGAAGAATACCAGCATGTCATAGTCGAATGTTTCGTCGGGCGTGAAGTCGTTGCTCACCGTGCGGTACATCACTACCTCGGTGTGTTGCACTTTGGCCTTGTCGAGTGCGTTCTTTATTTCGTCGGTATGCACGTCAGACATGGGAACCAGGTACTTCTCGTTCTTATGCTTGATGATGGAAGGCAGCAAATCGTCGAACTTGCCTGTGTTGCCAAAGAAGATTTTGCGCTTGCGGTACTGAATATATTTCTGGATGTAGAGTGCAATAGTCTCCGTTACGCAGAAATACTTCATTGTTTCGGGTATCGTAACACGCAGTTCTGTGCACAGGTTGAAGAAGTGATCAATGGCATGGCGTGAAGTGAAAACCACTGCCGTGTGATCAAGAATGGATACTTTCTGCTGTCTGAATTCCTTGGCAGAAACACTTTCTACCTTGATAAATGGGCGAAAATCTATTTTCACTCCATACTTTTCTGCTATGTCGTAGTAAGGGGATTTTTCCGATGCCGGCTTAGGCTGCGACACAAGTACTTTTTTAATCTTCAAAGTCCTAAAATTTTATTATCAACAAATCGTTAAGATGAACCAAACCACGATACCACATAAGGCAGGGCGCGATTTCAAGGGCACAAAAGTATAAAATTAATAGTAATACGCCACGCAAATCGTCACAAAAAAGCTTTAACCACTTATAGAATATTAATATTTTAAGAAATATAGCCAAAATGGCTGCTATTATTAACGTTATATTCAGATTTAGATTGAAAAACACAACGAACAGAGACAGCAGAAATAGAGAAAAACCAAGGTAATAGAGCAGCGTAGAATAGGACTCAAACCAGATTGTTACCTTTCCGTTGTTAAAAAATATCCAACCCAGAGCTGAATAGAGAAGCCACTTGAAAAACAGGTAAAGAAGAGATACGCCGATGTAAATTCCCAACAAAGGGAAGGGCTGTACATGGGTAAGGAGAGCGGGATTGACTTCGCAAAAATAATTGAAAATACAAACGCCGCCCATGACGCACGTCTGGAAGATGAGCAGCAGCAGATAGCGCATGTCGCTCGAAGTGGAAGTGGCAAAAATGCTGGTGCGCTCGCGGTTCAGCAGGAAGTCTTTTGCCAGCTGGAGCAGGAACTTGCGGCTGCGCGAAAGCACGTAGGCCGACATGAAAAAGCAAGCCAGCAATACTACTGTCAGTCCGTCGTCCATGCGCGGATTGTAGGGAAGGGGGATGCCCTGAAGCCCCTGACAGACAGCCAACAACGAACCCAGCATCATAGCGCGGCAAATTTACGGACCGAAGCGTCCCATTGAGGCGTGTGGCGCAGCAGGTCGAGCGCCTCGGACGCCGTGGTGGCCACGTGCCAAATATCGCGATGGCAGGAACGCATGAAGTGCTCGTCCACCGCCTTCTCAAACATCTGGAGCAGCGGGTCGTAGTAGCCGCGCACGTTCAGTATGACGATAGGTTTCAGATACAGTCCCAGTTGCTTCCAGGTTATCACCTCGAGCAGCTCCTCCAGCGTGCCACAGCCGCCGGGCAACGCTACAACGCCGTCGCTCATACGTGCCATCAGCGCCTTGCGCTCGTGCATGGAGTCGACTTCTACCAGTTCCGTCAGCCCTTGGTGGTGCCAGCCCTGCTCTACCATGAAGCGGGGGATGACACCCGTCACGCTGCCTCCCGCTTCCAGTGCCGCATCGGAAACGGCTGCCATCAGCCCCATGCGTCCGGCGCCGTTCACCACTCGGATGCCGGCCTGTCCCAGCAGGCTGCCCAGTTCGCGGGCCACAGCCACGTATTCTTCATCTATCTGAGTGCTCGATGCGCTGTATACGCACACCGATTTCAATTCATTGTCCATGATTCCTTTCTTGCTCTTTATTAGGTTTCTTGCTCCTTCATTTTCAACGCCGCAAAGGTACACCATTTCGGGGACATTCGCAACGAAACCGCCTGCCGCTCAAAACCGAAGGCGTAACAGCAGTTGCAGGTCCGTCTTCCGGTTGCCGTGTATCAGGTCGTTGCCCGAACTTATTTCGTCGCGGTCCAGATAGACCGTCTGTCCCACCTTGACTTGCAGCATCAGTCACCACCACGGGTCGATGCGCGCCACGGCCGAATAGCGGAATCCCTGTCCGCTGAACGAAGGTGTGTAGAAGGTATTGAGTAAACTCCGTTCGTAGGCATAGACGCGCGAGTCGTAGTCGTCGGTCTGGAAGTAAGTGCCTTGGGCCGAGAGGGTGAGCGACGGCTTCCGCTTTACGATGCACGCCACTGCCTGCGTCAGTTGCCAACCACTACTTACCGGCATTCCCTGCATGTGGAAGCGGTTGTAGTCGGCCGTGGTTTGCAGTCGCCAGCCACCCCGGTTGTTTTGGGCGGCAGACGATGTGCGCTTATAGAAATCATAGTGTAACTGCCAGCCGTCCGACTCCCATTGCAGGCGCAAGCGTGCCCGATGGTGGTGGGTGGGCAGTGTCAGCTCGCCGCTGGTGCCCGTCACGTCGCGTTCCTTGCGCTTGTAGCGGTAGTTCAGATAGCCTTTCCAGCCATGGTTGGAATCGAAGAGGGCTTGCGCCATCAGGTCGGCACCCTGCGACGGCTTGCTTATTCGGTAGCGCCACCAGGGGAAGGAGAACAGGTCGGCCGATAGAAAGAACGTCCAATGGTTGAGCGGTGTGGCCTCCATGGCCACGTACCAGCCGTTTTCGTTCTGCACCGAGCTGCTCTCGCCAAACGAGCGGGCAAACAGTGCCCAATAGTCGTAGCTGTAGAAGCGGTGAATGAGCAGCAGCCGGTAGGCCGTGGACAGGTTGATGTCGGCCCGGTTGAGCAAGGCAAAGCCGCTCTTGCCCTTCGCCGCCTCGCCGCTGAGCCAAAGGAAAGGCAAGACTTTCAGGCTGTAGTCCAGACCTATGTTGTAGAATTGGTTGCCCTGCAGGTTGTACTTGCTGTATTCGCGCAGGTTGGGCTGATAGGGGCGGTCGTAGAAGTAGTACAATCCCGTCAGGCCCAGCTTCAGGTTGCCCCTGTTGTAGCCCACGTTGCCACCCGCCACCTGCAGGGCTGCCTGCCATTTGCGGTCGGCTTCGGTCTGCGTGCGGTGCAGGCCCGTTTCGGGCAGCGAGGTGATGGTGCCGTCGTCGGCAATGGCGGCATCGAGCCGGCGGTAGGAATAAAAGGCCGATACAGCGACCTGCCGCGAGAGCGCCACCGTGGCCGCCACGCCGTTGAAGTATCCCGACTCGGCCGTCGAACCGTACTTTCGGATGCCCGTCTCTCGGTGGCGGGCAGTGCTCAGCCCGAAGGTCTTGCCCATGCTGAATCCGCTGTTCACCACCAGCCCTTGCCCGAAGCCCAGCCGATAGCTGCCCACGGCCAGCTTTCTGAGCCGGCGGTAGCCGTTGGTGAGGTAGAAATAGACGGAGTAATGGTCGTAGCCCTGCCCGTTGTGCAGCCCGAAGAAGGGCTCGCCCGCATCTTTCTCGGCAGTCAGTCCCCACTGCACCCGTTCTCCCAGCGCATACTGGTAGCGCAGCGAATGATAGACGGGCGGTCCCAGGTAGTTTCGCTCGTAGCCTTTGCGGGTATAGCCCACGGGTGTGTCGAAGCGTGCCAGTACCTCGTGCCGTCCCTGCTTCAGCATGTCCCTGAAGCGTGGCAACTTGTCTGCATCCTCCAGCCTTATGCAGACAAAGGGAATCAGCAGCTCCAGCGTGCGGCGGTCCATTCCTTTCACCAATTGCAGCTCGTAGATGCTCACCATCGGTCCGTGTTCGTAAAGGTAAGCTTGCAGCTCCTCCACCTGAAAGTCGCTGAGAAACGGGAATCGCTCCAGGTCCTTGCGCGTGGCGGTGTTCAGGTTGAGCGGATGGCTTCGCAAGGCCGAAAGCTCTTGCAGTTCCTCTTCCCAGTCGTAGCCACCCAGCTCGGCCGACAACTGCTCCAGTTGCTCTTCCAGCAACATCGGAGAATCGTCGGACAAGGGCTCCTGTCCTGCCAACGGGGCGGACCACCACCCTGCCGCCAGCAGCAGGACGATGCAAAGCGTGTTTCTCATAGCAAAATCTTTTCCGGCAGACATCTGTAATCTGTATCAGCCCACCACATTCGGGCCTTAATATACTTCATTTCAGGCAAATAAGCAAGGAATGATTGGGATATTTGACTGGGCGACTGATTTTGGGCGACAAGGTATGGATTAGGCGATGCCTTTCTATGCTTTATCGCTTCGTGCAGAACCTGTAAGATAAGTCGTACATCTTTCCATTTGACGAAAAGAAACAGCAATCGGATGCAGTTGTTTGCAGTCAGGTAGATGCAGGCGGTTAATCCCTTGTTTGATAGCACTGTACTGCCTGTCCGATAGTAGTGTACTCCTTAGTCGATAGCAGTACACTCCTGACGCGATAGCAGTTAACTCCCCACGCGATAGTAGTCCACTGCTATCGACCAGGCAGTTAACTCCTTACCCGGAGGCTCTGGAAGCCCATTCCGGCAGGGTACGGAAAACAGAAAGCCCGCATGCACCTTTCACGGGGGAGCATGCGGGCTTTGCTATGTTTCAGGCATGAATGGGCAGGTAGTTACTTGCCAATCTCCTTCAGCAGTTCGTCTACGGCTGTCTTCAGCTGGGTGTCTTCGCCCTTGACAATGGTTTCGGGCGCGTTCAGTACCAGAATGTCGGGGTCGAGCTGTGAGTTTTCCAGATACGAGCCGTCGGGCAGGCGATAGCCGATGACGGGGATGCCGAATACCAGCGAGCGGTCTTGCAGCGTCTCCCACGACACGCTGGTCATGGTGCCCGGCACGGGTGCGCCTACCAGTTTACCCAGCTGGCGGTGCTTGTACACCCAGGGCGTGCCGTGTGCGTTGGAGTAGTTGGCCTCGCACTGTAGCATGATGCTGGGCTTGTTCCAGCGGCGACTGGGCATGTCGCAGGCTTCGCGTCCGCGTACCACTTGCGTGAAGTATTTCTTGCCGCTGAACAGCACTTCCACGTCTTCGTGCAGGCGTCCGCCGCCATTGAAACGGGTATCGATGACGATGCCCTCGCACTTGTTGTACTTGCCCAGGATGTCCGAATAGATGTTTCGGAAACTGCTGTCGTCCATCGACTTGATGTGTACGTAGCCCAGGCGTCCGCCCGACCAGCGTTCCACGTCGGCCGCACGCTGCTTCACCCAGCGCTGGTAGAGCAGGCCGTTGAGGCTGCCCGACGAGATGGGCTTCACCACTTCGTCGTAGCGTTGTCCGGTGGCGGGATTGTAGAAGCTGACCAGGGTCTTCTTGCCCTGTTTGCCATTAAGCAGGCTGCTCAGGTTGGTGTTGGCACCGATGGGTTGTCCGTCAATCTTCTCGATGATGCAACCGGCCTGCATCTGCGTCTTGTCGTTGTCGAAGGGGCCTTTCTCCACTACCTCGTCCACCAGGGCACCTTCGCCCTTGTGGCTCCAGCTGTAGAGCAGTCCCAGGCTGGCCGTCGGTTCGTCGGCCTTGTCGGGGTAGTAGCGTCCGCCCGTGTGCGACACGTTGAGCTCGCCCAGCAGTTCGCTCAGCAGTTCGGCAAAATCATAGTTGTTGTTGATGTGGGGCAGGAACTTGCGGTAGGCGGCTGTCATGGCGTCCCAGTCAACGCCGTGCATGTTCAGGTTGTAGAAACGTTTCTGCTCCTGGCGGTAGACGTGGTCGAACATGTAGGCGCGCTCGGCGGCCAGGTCCATGGTCATTTCGGCACGATAGCTGATGGATTCCAGCTTGTCGTTCGAAGTATTGAGTTTCTGCATGCTGCGTCCGCTCAGGATGAACATGGTCTTTCCTTTCTTGTCCATCTGCAGCGAGGCGTAGCCGGCATTCATCTTGTTCAGCAGCTTGGTTTCGTGCTTGCGCAGGTCCATCTTCCAGAGGTCGTAGCCCTTTTCGAAAGACGACATATAATAAAGGTGTTCGCCGTCGGCCGAGAGGATGGCGTCGCCCAGATTGGACGAGTTGGGTGTCAGCCTCACGATGCGGTCTTCAATGCCCTTCAGCTCCACCACGATGTCCTTCTGTTTCTTCTCCTTGGCTTCGTCTTTTTTCTCCTTGCTGTCTTTGTCGGCCTTGTCGGCTTCCTTCTCTTCTTCCTTCAGCAGTTCGTAGTCCTCCTTGCTCAGGCGGAACTTGTCGTAGGCTTCCTGGTTGAGGAATACCATCATGACGTCGTCCAGCGAGCCCCACGAGGCGTGGCTGCGCATGCCGTAGCGCTCGGTTTTGAACAGCAGTGCGTTGCCGTCCATCACCCAGCGGGGTGAGCCGCTGGTGTAGCCGCTGTTGGTCAGGTTGACGATGTCGCCCTTGCCGTCGGCGCTCACCAGACCTATGTCGGTGTAGGGGTCGTGTCCGTTGCCCACGAACTCCAGTGCAAACCACTTGCCGTCGGGCGACCACTGGTAGTCAAAGCCGCCTCCGGTGCTGAACCATGTGGAGCCGTCGGTCACCTGTCTGACCTTCTTGGTTTCCAGATTGACTACCTTCAGCTTGATGCGGTCTTCAATGAAGGCCAGCTCCTTGCCGTCGGGCGAGAACTGGGGCATGGAGCGTTCCACGGTCTTCGAGGGCAGCAGCACTTCTTCTTCCACCAGTGTGGCGTTGGCAAAGTTGGGGTCTTCGTCCCTGACTATCTTGGCCAGGTAGAGCTGCCAGATGCCGTCGCGCTCGCTGGCGTAGGCCAGTGTGCGGTTGTCGGGGCCGAAGCTGACGTACTTCTCGGCAGCCGGGGTGTGGGTGATTTGCTTGGTGGTGGTATAGTCGGCCGAAGTGACGAAGACTTCGCCGCGGATGATGAAGGCTACCTGCTTGCCGTCGGGCGATACGGTGGCCGAGGTGGCTCCCGACGTGAAGTTGAAGCGTTCGGGCAGCTCGGCTAAGTCGTCGGTCAGGTCAATGCGTACCTTGGCGGGCTTGCCGTCCAGCGTCTGGGTGTAGATTTCGCCGTCGTAGGTGTAGCAAAGCGTGCCTCCGCCCAGCGACAGGAAGCGCACGGGGTGAGTCTTGAAGTTGGTGACGGGCAGCACGGCCTGCGGATTGTTGAGTCCCATGCGGTAGACGTTGAAGCTCTTCGTGTCGCGCTCGCTCAGGAAGTAGAATTCCGTTCCGTCGGGGCTGACCACGGGGTTGCGGTCCTCGCCCGGACGGTTGGTCAGGTTGGTATGTCGGCCGGTGGCGGCGTCATAGAGCCAGATGTCGCGCGTGATGGACGACGTGTGGTGCTTGCGCCATTCGTCTTCTCCACCCTTGCGGTCCTGGTAGAGGAAGGAACCGTTTGCACCGGGCAGCAGTGAAATCATTTCGGCGGGTGTGGCCAACACCTGTTCGATGCGCCCGCCGGTGGTGGCCACGCTGTAGAGCTCCGTCATCCGGCTCGAAGGGAAGAGGGCGCTGGAGGCGGGGTCTTGCAGGGCGGCGTTGAACAGTACGCGCTTGCCGTCGGCCGTGAAGGAGGTGGGTGTCTCCGATTCGGAACTGTCGGTCAGCCGGGTGGGCAGTCCGCCCTGTGCCGATACGATGAACACATCCATGCTGCCGTAGCGGTCGCTGGCAAAGGCTATCTGCTTGCCGTCGGGCGACCATACGGGCGAGCATTCATAGGAAGTGCCGCCCGCTATGCGTTGGGCCTTGCCTCCGCGCGCGTCTACTTTGAAGATGTCGCCTTTGTAGCAGAAGGCTATTTCGGTACCGTCGGGCGAAATGCGCACGTCGCGCATCCAGAGGGGAGTGCCTGCCCAGGCGCTGCCCATGGTGGCTGCACTTAGCAGCAGAGTCGATAAGATTTTCTTCATAAGGCTGTTGTAACGGTTGTTGAATCTGAATAATGCAAAGATAATGTTATCGAGCGGGATTTGGGAACGGGGAGAATAAAAAAATATGGCGGGGCGAGCAAAAAAAATCTCCAGAATTCTTGCTCACTTTGTTGGAAAGCTATATCTTTGCACCGCTTTTTAACAGAAAGCGCCTGAAGTTTGGACTATGGTGTAATGGTAGCACAACAGGTTTTGGTTCTGTTTGTCCAGGTTCGAATCCTGGTAGTCCAACAAGAAAGGGGATACATCGCAAGATGTGTCCCCTTTTCTTTTTCCTGTCGGCAGGAGCGTTGGCATTCAATTGGTTAGAAAGGCAGATGCAGGCCACTGACCTCTTGTCCGATAGTAGTGTACTCCTAGCGTGATAGCAGTTAACTCCTGACGCGATAGCAGTACACTCCCAACGCGATAGCAGTTAACTCCTCAGACGATAGCAGTCCACTGCTATCGACAGCCCCGTCAGGGCTTCACCACGACGCTGTCGGCCCGATGCCGGTAGCACACGGTCTGCCGGCGGGTAGAGTCGTTGGGGATGGCGGTGACGTCGCCCTGCGTGGTGAAGTAGACGTAGCTACCCGACCACGTATCATAGAAGCGGTAGACGCGGCAACCGTCGTGTTCGAACAGGTAGCTGACTTCGTAGTCGGAATTGTTGGCGGCCTTCGATTCGGCCACGGAACGTTGTAGCACGCAAGACGAAAGGGCTGACAAGGCCATCACAAGGACGGCGGCGGGGGCAAGTAGTTTTTTCATGGTTTTGCATGTAGTTTTTAGGGTTATCAATGAACCAAAGGTAGTCATATTTGTTATATAAAGGTAGACATTGGTCTGCAATTATTGCAGGATGGTCTTTGTCTGAACCTTCTTACTTGAGAAGTGACGGCGGATTTGCAGGCCTGATAGATTTTATGAATAGGCCGATAGAAAAATCCGATAAGGGTTGATAAGTGATATGAAAAACCTTTTCCATACATTTGCACCAGTAAGAGAAAACAAAAATATTAATCCCACTTAAAAACTAACGATTATGACTAAGAGTATTAAAGGAACCCGCACAGAAAAGAATCTGATGACTTCATTCGCCGGCGAATCGCAGGCACGTATGCGCTACACTTACTTCGCCAGCGTGGCCAAGAAGGAAGGCTATGAGCAAATTGCAGCTATCTTCATGGAGACAGCCGACCAGGAGAAGGAGCACGCCAAGCGTATGTTCAAGTGGCTGGAAGGCGGCATGGTGGAAATTACGGCCAGCTATCCGGCAGGTGTCATCGGAACTACACTGGAGAATCTGAAGGCTGCTGCCGAAGGTGAGCACGAAGAGTGGTCGCTGGACTATCCTAAGTTTGCCGACATTGCCGACGAAGAGGGTTTCCCCGAAATAGCCCTGATGTATCGCAACATCGCTGTTGCCGAAAAGGGACACGAAGAACGCTACCGTGCTTTTGTGAACAACATTGAGAATGCTACCGTATTTGCCAAGGAAGGCGAAGTGGTATGGCAGTGCCGCAACTGCGGATTCATCTACGTGGGCAAGGAAGCTCCTGAGGTTTGTCCGGCTTGCCTCCACCCGCAGGCTTACTTCGAAGTGAAGAAAGAAAATTGGTAATGAACATCTGCCCCCTTAGGGCAGGGATGAGCATATAAAATGAGCGAGGGAACATCTGTTGTGGATGTTCCCTCGCTCTGTTTTTGTCGCGGCCCGTCCGATTTGCGGGCACGGTCTTATTTCTTCTGTTCGTCGGCGTGGCGCGGATAGTCGATGGTGTAGTGCAGTCCGCGGCTTTCCTTGCGCTCCATGGCTTGCTTGGTGATGAGGTAGCCCACGTTTATCATGTTGCGCAGCTCGCACAGTTCGCGGGTGGCCTTGCAGCGTTTGAACAGGCGTTCGGTCTCTTCGTAGAGGATGTCCAGGCGGTTCCAGGCGCGGGTCAGTCGGACGTTGCTGCGCACAATGCCCACGTATGATTCCATTATCTGGTTCACTTCCTTCATGCTCTGGGTGATGAGCACGCGCTCTTCGTTGCTGATGGTGCCCTCGTCGTTCCATTCGGGTATGTCGTCGTTGAAGTCATAGCGCTCCAGTACGCTCAGGGAGTGCTTGGCAGCCGCATCGGCGTAGACTACGGCCTCGATGAGCGAATTGGATGCCAGGCGGTTGCCGCCGTGCAGGCCGGTGCACGAGCATTCGCCTATGGCGTAGAGGCGGCGTATGCTGCTCTGTCCGTCCAGGTCCACCTTGATACCGCCGCACAAGTAGTGGGCAGCCGGTGCCACGGGTATGTAGTCCTTCGTGATGTCGATGCCTATGCTGAGGCACTTCTGGTAGATGTTGGGGAAGTGGCGCTTGGTCTCTTCGGGGTCTTTGTGGGTCACGTCCAGGTAGACGTGGTCTTCGCCGCGCAGCTTCATCTCGTTGTCGATGGCGCGGGCCACGATGTCGCGCGGTGCCAGCGACAGGCGCGGGTCGTACTTCTGCATGAATTCCTTGCCGTCCATCGTGCGCAGCACACCGCCGTAGCCTCGCATGGCCTCGGTGATGAGGAACGAGGGGCGGTCGCCCGGATGGTAGAGGGCGGTGGGGTGGAACTGTATGAACTCCATGTCCTTCACGGCTCCTTTGGCACGGTAGACCATGGCTATGCCGTCGCCTGTGGCAACGAGCGGGTTGGTAGTGTGGCGGTAGACGGCCTCACAGCCTCCGGTGGCCATGACGGTTATCTTGCTGAGGAAGGTATCTACCTCGCCGGTCTCTTCGTTCAGCACGTAGGCGCCGTAGCACTTGATGCCGGGCGTGTAGCGCGTCACGATGATGCCCAGATGGTGCTGGGTGATGATTTCTACCGCATAATGGTTGGTAAAGATGGTGATGTTGGGATGCTGCTTGACGGCTTCGATGAGCGACGTCTGAATCTCGGCTCCCGTGTTGTCTTTATGGTGCAGGATGCGGAATTCGGAGTGTCCGCCTTCCTTGTGCAGGTCGAAAGTTCCATCGTCCTTCTTGTCGAAGTTCACTCCCCAGTTGATGAGTTCCTTGATTTGCTCGGGTGCATTGCGTACCACCTTCTCCACAGCGGCACGGTCGCTTATCCAGTCGCCCGCTATCATGGTGTCTTCAATGTGCTTCTCAAAGTTGTCCACCGCCAGGTTGGTCACCGAGGCTATGCCTCCCTGCGCGAAATACGTGTTGGCCTCTTCCATTCCGGCTTTACAGATGAGGGCTACCGTCCCCTTCTTCGCCACTTTCAGGGCGAAACTCATCCCGGCAATGCCTGAGCCGATGACGAGGAAATCGAACTTTCTTACCATAAGATGTAGTTTTTGAGTTGATAAGTTTTTAAGTTGATAAGTTTTTAAGTTGGTAGCCCGTTGCCGTGGCCTAACTTAAAAACTCAAAAACTTATAAACTAATAAACTCGCTTAGTTAGTTTGTCGCAAAACTACAAAATTAGTGCATTGCTTGTTCGTTTTGCCGCTGGAAATCCATACCTTTACCGCAAAAAAAGAAGAAAATATGATGGATAGAGTGTTCCATGCCCGCATCACTGCCGGGCAGTATTTGTTTCTGCTGCTGCCCACCGTGCTGGTCATCTACGGCTTCCTGACCCGCAACTGGTTCATATCTCTGTTGTGTATGGTGATGTTGGTACTGGTCATTGAAGAACTGATTCACACCACCTACACGCTGACCGCCGACGGACAGTTGCTCATCGGCCGCGGCCGCTTCCACCGGCAGAAATCCTACGCCTTGGCCGACATTACCGAAGTGGAGCGTGCGAAAGCCATGATGCTGGGCCGCCTGGCCGTCACCCACTACGTCTTGCTTCGCTTCAGTAACGGCAAGTGCGAAGCCCTGCTGCCCACTGACGAGGAGGGTTTTGTGCAGGCGCTGATGAAGAGAAGGAAAGGGGCGGATAAGGAAGAAGAGGAGTAACGCTCAGGGCAGAGGAGTTTCGGTGATGATAAAGTTGCGTTGAGTTGGCCCGTCATATATCAGTGTCCCTCGTATGGTCCGCATTTCTTCCGGGAACTCCCTTCGGATAGTGAGGAGATAGGTGGCCTGTATATGCCGATGACTGACGCTTCCTTGCAACACAAGCCGGCTGTGGGGCGCAACCGTGAGTTCTTCTTCCTCAACCAGACTGCTTTCATACGTATATTCTCCCTGACGGTAAGGTATTTTCATCTTTTCGTTGATGTCGTTAACGAGTGACAAATAAGACATTGTTGGCCTGTAAAGGTATAAGTCGCTGCTGCCTTCCCAGCCGAAAGCCTGCGGGTCGTCGCTTGTCCAACTTACGGTGGTAAGTTCATCGGGGTAGGGGTCAATGGCGATGTTGACCGCCTGGTCTGTCTTGTTCTCGTAGACAAAGGGAAAGATTTCCACATCATATTCGGTCATACCGTCAGTTTCTGAGTTTATATCAGAGTAATAGTGCAGGCTTTCAACTACAAATGGTGTTTCCGGTCTGGGCTCATCTTCATCGGTGCAGCCGGTTAATGCCAGCAGCATGAGAGCGGTAAAGAAATAAAGAGTTGTTTTCATACGCGGAGAATGCAAGGTAAATAAAGAAAGGAATCAGGACTACGGTCGGGCAGCTTATTCTATATCTACCACATCCGTGTCCAGAGTGTAAGAATGCGGATAGTCCACTTTCAGTTTTCCGGTATAGCTTTCTTCCTGTAAGGTCCGGGTGTTGACAATAGTGAGATGGAAAGTATAGAAAGCACACTTGTAGTTGACCCAGCAACGGATGAGAGTCAGTTTCCCCGGTTCACAAACAACTTCCACCGTACCCTGCATCTTGCAAGACTTCCGGCTCATAGTGCCGAATTGAGCCATATCGGGCGGTTCATTGAATATGATTTCTCCGTTTTCTACTCGGTCGGGCACCGGAACATACGTATACAGCGGATATCTGAACCAAGACAGGGCACCCTGTTCCTTGGAAGTGAAGAAGTAAGTGCGCTCCGTTCCGTCATAAGGATGAATCAGGACTGTATAGGCCGAAGTGCCTGTATTTCTGTGCTCCTGGTATGTCCCTCCGGGGCCGCTACCTGTCGTTTCCACATCATCAGCCTCCAAGGTATAGGTAATGCTCTTCAGTTCGTAAACACTCTCCGACAACGGCTGGCGAAACGTATAAGTAGTCCATTCGCCCGAACCGGGCACACCTATGTGGACAATGATGCCTCGCTCTTTGTCATTCTGTATATTGTGGTTTACTGAAAGCCGGAAGGTATGGTCGGGAGTATGGGTAATGGTGAACCAGGCGCCTATGTCCAATGTGCCTACTCCATCAAGCACATAAGGTCTGTTGAGCTGATAGTCCATGTATGGAAATCCCCGAAGATTGGTTACCATGCCTATCCACCAGTCATCGTAAGGCACCCGGAACTCCACGGTCGAAGCATTGGCATCCAAGATGAATTCTTGCGAGAGCATGGGCATTCCTTCGTCGTCCTGGCATCCGGTCATCGTTGTTAACAGAAAGAGCGGAGCCAACAGCATATAGTACAGTCTTCTCATAGCGTTTATCCGGTATGTTGGTTTATTCATAGTACAGGCGCACAGCCAATGCGGGACGCCTTTCTACAAAGATAGGCATTCAAAGACGAAAATCAAACAAAGCAGGATGAAAAGAAGAGGAAACCGGCTGAAAAACAGAAAATCATGTAAGGCAGAGCCGTTCCTCAGACTTCTATCCGTCGCTAAGCCTACTCCAGCTCTCCCGACACCGTATATATACCACTCTCGCAGGGCGCATCGTACACCAGCGTTCCCTTCACTGTCTTTTCCTCGCCCGTCAGTTCGCCTTTCAGCGTCAGGGTGTAGGTCACCTGCGTCCGTTGGAAGGTGACGCTTCCTCCTACATAAAGCAGTGTGTGCGGGGGTATGGTGTATTCGCGCGGGTCTATATAGTGGCTGTCATACTGGTTCTCTCCTTTCCGGTAGGGCACCTTGCATTCCTCGTTCGACAGTTCGCCAACCTCGCTGCCGTCTATTACGGGCTGGGTGATGAGCACCTCTTCGCTGTCCTTCCATCCGAAGGCCAGCGGGTCATCGCTTTGCAGGGTGATGTATCTGAAGTCATCGGGATAAGGGTCGACGGTGACGGTCTGTTCCTGGTCGGTCGGGTTGCGGAATTCCAGTGGCTCAATTTCTATGGTCCGTTTGCTCACTCCGTCCGTGGCTGCCTCCACGCTGTAGACAATGCTTCCGAACACATAGTTTTCCTTGATATCATCGTCCACGCAGGCAGTCAGTGCCAGCAGGCAGAGGAGAACGGTTGACAGGAGTCTGGTTGTTTTCATGATTATTGGTTTACGTAATTAATAATCCTATTTAATTTCTTCTTCCTCCTTCTCCACCACATACTTGTACGGATACTTCCTCACCAGCTTTCCGCTGAACTCGCGTTCCTCGCCGCTCACGGGGTTGGCCACCACCAGGTGGTAGCTGGCCGTCAGCTCTTTGTAGAGGATGCTGATGGTGAAGGTGGTCTTCATGCCGCCCTTGTAGGCCAAGTCTATCATGGGGCTGTTCTGCAAGGGGTTAGGACTGGTCACGGTATAGCGGCTGTAGGCTATCTGCTCGGCAGGGTCGGCAAAGACGAGTTGGCCGTCGGATATATGGTCGGGCACGGGCACCAGGTAGTCCACATCGGGCATCAGCCAGGTGAAGGCATCCTTGGCGTCGCACTTGAAGTCGTGGAAGTTGGTTGCATTCAGGTAGGGATTCAGGTTCATCACACCGTCCACCTGCGCGTTTATCACCATCTGGCCGCGGTCTATCGTCCAGTCACTCTCGCGTTCGCCGTCGCCTTCCTCCAGCGTGTAGGTCATGGAGCGTACTTCGTAGACGGTGGTGCAAGGCTGCTGAAGAATGGTGATGGTCTCGGAGTAGAAGCCGTCGTTCATGGCCAGGTGGATGACCATGCCGCGCTCGTCGCCGTCCAGGTTGTCGGTCACCGACAGGCTGAGATGGTCGCCGCGGTCGCGCGTCAGGGTGAACCAGCGGAACTCCAGCGTGCCCAGTCCGTCGAGTTGCAGGGGGCGGTTGTCGTCGCCCACCATTGCGGTGCCGCCGGGTGTGGTGATGGAGGTTATCTTCCAGTCGCTGCGGTTCAGGTTGATTTCCGTTTGGCCGGCATCGCCCGGCAGGGTGGTTTCCTCTACGGGCGACAGGCGGGTGTCGTCCTCGTTCTGGCATCCGGTGGCCAGGGTCAGTATCAGCAAGGGGAGGAGTAGCAGTTGGCTAAGTCTCTTCATAGTGTATTCCATGTTTCCTTTCAAATAGTTTGTTTTTCCATATAGACGCACAGTCGGTGCAAATGCTGCACGCAAAAGTATTTTTTTTCTAAAAGACACGGCCTTCCCTGCTGCTAAAAAAGTCTAAAGCCCTGCCCATCCTTTCAGCTGGCTTGTATTTTTTCTACAGTCTATAGGAATGGCATTTGATAGTAGTTAACTGCTATCGTGTGAGCAGTTAACTACTATCACGTTGCGAGTCCACTGCTAACGCGTTGCGAGTTAACTACTATCAAAAGGGGGGTATGATGCGGTTGAAAGGGGGTAGAGGATGGAGTGAAAGTGGTCTGGGAGAATGGAAGGGGATGGTTCTAAAGAAAAAATGGGGGATTGACAGGTGTTGCTAAAATGTTTCAGCAATTTTGCTGTTCTTTGAATTTTAATATATACATTTGCAAACCAATTACACTATGAGCCATGGCATTGCAGAAGAAGACATCGTTGAAAGATATAGCAAAAGCTGCCGGAGTATCGACGGCGCTGGTGTCGTTTGTGATGAGCGGCAAAGGTAAGGACTATCGTGTGAACGAGGAAACAGCCCGCCGCATCAAGGAGATAGCTGCCCAGATGAACTATCAGCCCAATACGGCTGCGCAGAGCCTGAGAAGCGGCAAGAGCAAGACCATTGGCTTCATTGTGTCGGACATATCCAACCCCTTCTTTGCCCAGCTGGCTCGCTTGCTCGAAGATGCGGCCGGACGACAGGGCTACACGGTGGTGTTTGGCAGCTCGGACGAGAATGCCGACAAGATGGTGCGCATTGTCAGCAACCTGCTGAACAAGGGCGTAGACGGGCTGATTATCGTGCCCTGCGCAGGTTCGGAAGACTTCATTCGTTCGCTGCAGGAGGCCGATACACCGCTGGTGCTGTTCGACCGTTACTTCCCCGAACTGCCCGTGAGCTATGTGGCGCTGAACAACTTCAATGCTGCCTATACCCTTACCCGTCACCTGTTGGACAAGGGCTTTACGGCGCCCGCCCTTATTGCCTACGACCTAGACCTGGTGCACATGAAGGAGCGCATCAGGGGCTATCGCAAGGCTATGGCCGAAGCCGGGAAGCGGAGCAATGCCTCCGTGGCCTACCTGAAGCAGGACGCCATGCAACGTTCGGCCGCACGCATCCTGCCCAAATTGCTGGCTGGCGGCACGGATGCTTTCCTGTTTGCCACCAACATGATTTCGTTGGCCTGCCTCTATACTATCAAGGAGCAGCAGTTGCTCGACAATCATCGCTTCGGTATGGCTGCTTTCGACGGCAGTCCGGCATTGGACTTCTTCCCTATGTCCATTCCCTACATCAGGCAGCCGTTGGCCACGCTGATACAGAAGGCCCTGGGACTACTCATAGACCGTATAGACAACGGTAAAGCCGTACAGTCGGTGCTGGCCGATGGTGAACTGGTAGTGCCTGAAGGCTGACGCCTTCTCCTTTACCCGCCTAATCATTTTCCACTTCTCCGCTCCCTCCATCCAAAAACACGGCGTCGGAAGCAAAAAGAAAGCAAAAACTGCGGGAATGAACGGAGGTTTTACTATCTTGCAGGCAAATTTTAAACTGATAGTACCATGGAGAAGTATCAAATTGCCATTATCGGCGGCGGACCCGCCGGATATACGGCGGCCGAGGCTGCCGGACGGGCGGGACTGAGCGTCGTTCTTTTCGAGAAAAACAGTCTGGGGGGCGTGTGTCTGAACGAGGGGTGCATACCTACCAAGACATTGCTATATTCGGCCAAGACCTACGATAATGCGCGTCATGCGGCGAAGTACGCCGTATCGGTGGGCGAGGTGGTTTTTGACCTGCCCAAAATCGTGGCGCGCAAGCAGAAGGTGGTGCGCAAGCTGGTGCTGGGCATCAAAGCCAAGCTGACGGGCCACGGGGTGAAACTGGTGAGCGGAGAGGCTACGGTGGTGGACAAGAACCACGTGCAGTGTGGCGAGGAGACGTATGAGTGCGACAACCTGCTGCTGTGCACGGGGTCGGAGACGTTCGTACCGCCCATTCCGGGTGTGGACGTGGTGCCCTACTGGACTCACCGCGACGCGCTGGACTGCAAGGAGTTGCCACAGAGCCTGGCCATCATTGGCGGAGGTGTCATCGGAATGGAGTTTGCCTCGTTTTTCAGCAGCCTGGGCGTGAAGGTCACGGTGGTGGAGATGATGGACGAGGTGCTGGGCGGCATGGACAAGGAGCTGTCGGGCCTGCTGCGGGCCGAGTATGCCAAGCGGGGTGTGAAGTTCCTGCTGGGCGCCAAGGTAGTGTCGCTGGTCAAGGTATCGGACGACGAGGGCGGCGAACAGGTGCAGGTGAACTACGAGGACGCTGCGGGTGCCGGGTCGGTAGTGGCCGACAAGCTGCTGATGAGCGTAGGACGTCGGCCGGTGCTGAAAGGCTTCGGGCTGGAGGGCCTGGGACTGGAGCGGACCGAGCGGGGCAGCATCGTGGTAGACAAGCAGATGCGTACGTCGGAGCCCGGCGTGTACGTCTGCGGCGACCTGACGGGCTTCTCGCTGCTGGCGCATACGGCGGTGCGCGAGGCCGAAGTGGCGGTGCATGCCATCTGCGGCGTGCAGGACGAGATGAGCTACCGGGCCATTCCGGGCGTGGTATATACCAATCCTGAGATAGCGGGCGTGGGCGAGACGGAAGAGTCGGCGCAGAAGAAGGGTCTCAGCTATCGGGTGGTGAAGCTGCCGATGGCTTACAGCGGACGCTTCGTGGCCGAGAATGAGGGTGTGAACGGCGTCTGCAAGTTGTTGCTGGGCGACGACGGCACCGTGCTGGGTGCACACGTGCTGGGCAATCCGGCTTCTGAAATCATCACGCTGGCGGGCATGGCCATCGAGCTGGGCCTGAAGGCGGAGGAATGGAAGAAGATGGTGTTCCCGCATCCTACGGTAGGCGAGATATTTAAGGAAGCGCTTTGATAAAAGGCGGTTCTTCAGTGGTAAGTGGTTAGTGGTAAGCGGTAAGTATTCAACTAGAGAATGCTAATCATTAACCACTAACCGCTTACCACTGTTTACTAACCACTAACTTACATTTACAATGAAGACAAAAATCCTTATGGCCTTGCTGCTATGGCTCTGTGCGGGCGCAGTGGCTACGGCCCAGACTGCGGCAGTCGATTCGTTGCCTGCCCGCATCGACCGACTGGTGGCCGACAAGCTGCCGCAGGGGTCTAACGTGGGCATCTGTGTCTACGACCTGACAACTAACAAGTATATTTACCAGTACCAGGCCGACAAGCTGTCGCGACCGGCGTCGACCATGAAGCTGCTGACGGCCATCACGGCCCTCGACCACGAGGGGGGCGACGAACCTTTCCGCACGGAGGTGTGGTGCAAGGGGCGGATTGAAGGTGACACGCTGCGGGGCGACCTGTATGTGGTGGGCGGCTTCGACCCGGAGTTTGACGAGGCGGCGCTCGATACGCTGGTGGCGTACGTGGCGCGCAGCCGTTTTTCGGTCATAGCGGGCAAGGTGTATGGCGACGTATCGATGAAAGACTCCCTCTACTGGGGCAGCGGCTGGGTGTGGGACGACAATCCCTACTCGTTTCAGCCCTATCTGTCGCCGCTGATGCTGTGCAAGGGGGTGGTGAGCCTGACGGCCCGGCCCGGACAGAAGGGCGAGGCGGCCGAGATAACGACCAGCCCGGCATCGACCTACTATCGCGTGGTGAACAGCACGGTGAGCCGTACGCCGTCGGCCGGACGTTTCCGCCTGACGCGCAACTGGCTGGAGGAGGGCAACGACCTGCTGGTGTCGGGCAACGTGGCCAGCGCGCAGGGAGGCAAGGTGAATGTGAGGGGGGCGGAACGCTTCTTCATGCACACCTTCGTGGAGCGGCTGCGGGCCAGTGGGGTGGAGTGCGACTCGTGCTACGGCTTCAGTGAGTTCAGCCGCGACAGTACGTCGCGATGCCTTATCCGTTATGAGACGCCGGTGATGAACGTGGCCGAACAGCTGATGAAGAAGAGCGACAACCTGAATGCCGAAGCCATGCTTTACCGTCTGGGCATGCAGGCCACGGGCAAGAAGCACGTGTCGGCCAGTGACGGACTGTCGGCCATACGGATGCTTATCAAGAAACTGGGTTTTGACCCTGACGACTACAACTTGGCCGACGGTTGCGGCCTGTCCAACTACGATTACCTGTCGCCCCAGTTGCTGGTGGGATTCCTGAAGTATGCTTACTCGCGTACCGGGTTGTTTCAGAAGCTCTACAAGATTCTGCCCGTGGGAGGCATGGACGGCACGCTGAAGAACCGCATGAAGAAGGGAACGCTGTCCTATCGCAACGTGCACGCCAAGACGGGCTCGTATACGGGCATCAACAGTCTGGCCGGCTACCTCAAAACTTCGGAAGGACACTGGGTGGCATTTGCCATCATGAACCAGAACGTGATGTCGGGCCGCGAGGCGCGGGCGTTTCAGGATGCGGTGTGCGACGAGATAATCCGCTGACCTCTCCTGTTCCCGTCTGCACAGTCCGTGTCAGGACTCCTTGGTGCTGTTGCGGTAATTGGCCGGTGTCATGCCTAGGTGCGCCTTCACGTATTTGCCGAAGAATGACTGGTTGGGAAAGTTGAATTCTTCGGCAATTTCCTTGATGGACTTGTCCGAGCGTTTTAGCCGGTACTTGATGTGTTCCATGACGCTTTCGTTAATCAGTTCCAGCGGACTTTTGCCGCACGCCTGCCTGATGACTTGCGACAGGTATTTGGGCGTGTAGCACAGCGCATCGGCAAAATAGGACACCGAGCGGTGCATTCCGTTGTCCTCGGAAAGCAGTTTCAGGAAGCGGCGCAGGATGTGGTCTTTCAGTTTAATGCTTTCCTGTTCTGGGCAGGCTGCCGATTTCTTTTCCATTTGTCCTATCACCTCGCATAGCAGGGCAGAAAACAGATAGCGTATGGCTTCGCGGTGGTAGCTGTGTGGCTCGTCGTTCAGTTTTGTCATAATCAGGTCGCGATACAGCTCGTACATCTTTGAAGGGGCGCCATCACCTGCATTCTTAATCATAGGATTCTTATGTATATGGATGGCTGCGTTCCAGGTTTCGCGTTCCATCTTGAAGATGCGTTGCAGGAAGCGGGTGGAGAATCCTATGAGTTTCACTTTATAGTGTGGGCTCACCATGGCATGGCTGAGGGAAGTGCCCGGCAGTCCGAACAGCACGTCTCCTTCCTGTAGCTGATAAGTCTTCAGATTGACATCCAGCTGAATGCGCCCTTCCATGCAGACGGCAATAAGCAGGCAGTCCAGCCTTATGGAATCGTTGCTGTTGATGTCTACTCTTTCCAGGCTATTGATGACTACAAAGTCTTCGTCCATGTAGTCCAGCAGTTGCTTGTTCCTCTTGAAATCTTCTATATTGACGCTTTTTATTTCCGATATTTCCATTTTGTTCCTTATTTGTTTTGCAAAGTTGGCAAATAAGGAAGAATCTAGGATGTTCTATTATTCTTTTTTTATGTTTGATATATCTTATTTATATCTTAAATACCCGTTAAAGAAAATAAATCGAGAAAAAAGAACAACCTTTAAGATAAATAGGACATAAGCTCCATATTCCTTTCTTCTACTTTTGTCGGCAATTAGAACATAAGAGAATGAACAAAAGTATGACTACATTGAACAAAAACTGGATACGGCTGATGGGAATAGTCGGCTGTATCGTATGTCTGGCATCGTGCAAGCAAGCACCCCAGACGGGTATGGCTCCTACTTCGTACGAGATTATGAAGGTTGAGGCTACAGACAAGGTACTCTCTACTTCCTATTCGGCCACCATACGTGGACGTCAGGATATCGACATCTATCCGCAGGTGTCGGGTACCATTGAGCGGCTTTGCGTCAGCGAGGGTCAGAAGGTAAGTCGCGGACAATTGCTTTTTGTCATTGACCAGGTGCCTTACAAGGCAGCCCTCAAGACAGCGATGGCCAATGTAGAGGTGGCACGTGCTGCCCTGGCTACTGCCGAATTGACTTATAACAGTCAGAAAGAACTGCGCAATCAAAAGGTGGTTTCCGAATTCAGCCTGCAAACCGCACAGAATAACTACCTCACCGCCAAGGCCCAGCTGGCACAAGCCGAGGCTCAGGAAGTGAATGCCCGCAACAATCTGTCCTATACCGAGGTGAAGAGCCCCAGCGATGGTGTAGTGGGAGCACTGCCTTATCGAGTAGGTGCCCTGGTTAGTCCTTCCTTGCCGCAGCCGCTGACTACGGTGAGCGACAACAGTGACATGTATGTCTACTTCTCCATGACCGAAAACCAGCTGTTGGCTCTGACCCGCCAGTATGGTAATATGGATGAGGCTTTGAAGAACATGCCTCAGGTGGAACTGCGCCTGAACGACAATTCCATTTACGACCAGAAGGGAACTATCGAGTCTATCAGCGGTGTCATCGACCGCAACACGGGAACGGTGATTGCCCGCGTGGTTTTCCCCAACGAGTCGCGTCTGCTGCACAGTGGCGCGTCGGGTACGGTTATCGTACCGAGTATGTACAAGGACTGCATCGTCATTCCTCAGGGAGCTGCCGTGCAGATGCAGAACAAGTATCTGGTGTATAAGGTTGTAGACGGTAAGGCTGTTTCTACACTTGTTTCTGTCAATGAAATCAGCGATGGCCGCGAATTCATTGTGACAGACGGACTGAAGCCGGGAGAAGAAATCGTGGCAAAGGGTGCCGGACTGCTGCGTGAGGGTACACCGGTTAAATAAGCAGAGAAAGGAGAATCAGACTTATGAAAGGAAATGTTTTTATCAAACGGCCGGTGATGGCTATTGCTATCTCTATCCTGATAGTAGCCATCGGTCTTATATCACTCTTCACGCTGCCTGTGGAACAGTATCCCGACATTGCGCCGCCTACGGTCTACGTATCGGCCAGCTATACGGGTGCTGATGCCGATGCCGTGATGAACGGTGTCATCATGCCGCTGGAAGAGAGTATCAACGGTGTGGAAAACATGATTTACATGACCTCCACAGCCACCAACAACGGTTCGGCTACCATACAAGTCTACTTTAAACAAGGTACCGACCCTGATATGGCTGCCGTGAACGTGCAGAACCGTGTGACGCAGGCACAGGGACTGCTGCCCGCCGAGGTTACAAAAATCGGTGTGACAACCCAGAAGCGCCAGACCAGCTTCCTACAAATCAACTCACTGGTCTGCACCAATGGTCGCTACGACCAGGCGTTCATCGGTAACTACCTCGACATTAACGTTGTGCCCCAGATTAAGCGTATTGCCGGTGTGGGCGATGTGATGGCGATGAATGCTCCCTACAGTATCCGTATCTGGATGAAGCCCGACCGCATGGCGCAGTATGGGCTGGTGCCTTCGGACATCAGTGCCGTGCTGGCTACACAGAACCTGGAGGCTCCTACCGGTTCGCTGGGAGAGAATTCGGACAACGTGTACCAGCTCACCATGAAGTATCGTGGTCGTCTGAAAGAAGTGGCCGACTTTGAGAACATCGTGGTCCGTGCACAGGCTGACGGCTCTATCCTCCGCCTGAAAGATGTGGCCGAGGTAGAACTGGGTGCGCTGAGCTATAGCTACGAGGGTGAGATGGATGGCAAGACAGCCATTGCCTTCATGGCCTTCCAGACTGCTGGCTCTAACGCTACTGCCGTTAATGCCGAAATCACCGCCCTGCTCGACAAGCTGTCGAAAGACCTGCCCGAAGGTCTGGAGTTTGTTAACCTGATGAGCTCCAACGACTTCCTCTACGCTTCTATATATAGTATTGTAGAAACGCTGATTATTGCCATCATCCTGGTTATTCTGGTGGTATATTTCTTCTTGCAGGACTTCAAGAGTACGCTTATCCCGTCTATCTCTATCATAGTTTCGCTGGTGGGTACGTTTGCCTGCCTGATTGCCGCAGGCTTCAGCTTGAACATCCTGACCATGTTCGCACTGGTGCTGGCCATCGGTACGGTGGTGGATGATGCCATCGTTGTGGTGGAGGCGGTGCAGGAGAAGTTCGACTCCGGCTATAAGTCGCCCTATCTGGCTACGAAAGACGCCATGGGCGATGTGACGATGGCCATCATTTCCTGTACCTGCGTGTTCATGGCCGTGTTCATTCCTGTGACCTTCATGGGAGGAACGTCCGGTATCTTCTATACACAGTTTGGTGTCACCATGGCTACTTCCGTAGGTCTTTCCATGATTTGTGCCCTGACGCTGTGTCCGGCCTTGTGTGCCATGCTGATGCGTCCGGCCTCGGGTACCAAGAGCGCCAAGAGTATCAACGGCCGCGTTCGTGCAGCCTACAACGCTTCGTACACAGCCTTGCTGGGCAAGTATAAGAAAGGAGTGATGTTTGCCATTCACCACCGCTGGATGTGCTGGGCCGCACTGGTAGCTGCCGTTGTACTGCTGGTATTCTTCATGAACACTACCAAGACAGGACTTGTGCCGCAGGAAGACCAGGGCGTTATCATGGCCAACGTCAGCACGGCTCCGGGTAGCACATTGAAGGAGACTACACAGGTGCTGGACAAGGTGGATGCCATTCTGACCAACACGCCCGAGGTGGCTCACTATCAGCGTGTGGCCGGCTACGGTTTCCTTTCCGGACAGGGTACTTCTTATGGTATGATTATCGTCCGCCTGAAAGACTGGAGCGAGCGTAAGGGCAGTGAACATTCGTCAGAAGCCGTAATGGGAAGACTCAACGCACAGTTTGCCCAGATAAAGGAAGCACAGATATTCTGCTTCCAGTCGCCTATGATTCCTGGTTATGGTATGGGTAACTCGGTGGAACTGAACATGCAGGACAAGACCGGCGGCGACATGACCACCTTCTACCACGCCGTGCTGCAATACCTCGGTGCACTGAACCAGCGTCCCGAAGTGGCCATGGCCTATACCACCTATGCCGAGAACTTCCCGCAAATCTCGGTCGATGTGGATGCCGCCAAGTGTATGCGTGCGGGCATCTCGCCCAACGAGGTACTGAGCGTGCTGGGTAGCTATTGCGGTGGTTCGTACGTTTCAAACTACAACAAGTTCGGCAAGATGTATCGTGTGATGCTTCAGGCCGACCCCAAATACCGCTTGGATCAGATGGACCTGAACAACATGTTCGTGCGCAACGGCACGGAGATGGCGCCCCTTAGCCAGTTTGTCACTTTGAACAAGACCGAAGGAGCCGAAATCAAGAACCGCTTCAATCTGTTCAGCTCCATTTCCGTCAACGTGAATGTGGCCGAAGGCTACTCTACCGGTGAGGCACAGAAGGCGATTGCCGAGGTGGCCGAACAGATGTTGCCCTCGGGCTACGACTACGAGTACGGCGGCATCTCGCGTGAGGAGGCCAATACCGGCCAGATGCAGACGGTGTTCATCTACTCCATTTGCGTCTTCCTGATTTACCTGATTCTGGCTTGCCTCTACGAGAGCTTCCTGGTACCGTTTGCGGTCATTCTTTCCGTACCGTTCGGTATGTTCGGTTCGTTCCTGTTTGCCAAACTCTTCGGAATGGAGAACAACATCTACATGCAGACCGGTATGATTATGCTTATCGGCTTGTTGGCCAAGACGGCCATTCTGATTACGGAGTTTGCCATCGAACGCCGACGCAAGGGCATGGGACTTATCGAGTCGGCCTACGCTGCCGCCCAGGTACGTTTCCGTCCTATCCTGATGACGGTGCTCACCATGATATTCGGTATGCTTCCGCTGATGTTCTCCAGCGGTGCGGGTGCCAACGGCAACTCGTCACTGGGAACCACCGTCGTGGGAGGTATGCTCATCGGAACCCTTGCCCTGCTGTTCGTTGTGCCGGTGTTCTACATCATCTTTGAGTACATGCAGGAGAAAATCCGTCCGCATCAGGAGCTCGAAGCCGATGCCCAAGTGCTGTTGGAGCGCGAAAGAAGCCTGGCAGAACGTAGTGGGTTTAACGAAGAGAAGTAGTAATTCTTAAAACAAATCCATCAACAGATATGAAGAAACTTATCTTATTGTCGGCCGCCACTGTCCTGTTGGGCAGTTGCGGTGTGTACACCAAATACAAGCCTGCCACCGAGGTGCCCCAGGGCCTCTACGGCGATGCGGCCGCCTCACTGACGGCCGACGGGCAGGCATCTGCGGAGCAATCCGAACCCGGCCTGGGCGGTCTGGACTGGAAGCAGTTCTTTACCGACCCGCAACTGCAAGCCCTCATCGAACAGGGCCTGCAGCACAACACCGACTACCTGTCGGCCCAGTTGCGCGTAGAGGAGGCCAAGGCCACCCTGCTTTCGGCCAAACTGGCTTTCCTGCCCTCCTTCGCCCTGTCGCCACAAGGCACGGTGAGCAGCTTCGACGGCATGAAGGCTTTGCAAACCTACTCTCTGCCCGTCACCGCCAGTTGGGAGTTGGACATCTTTGGCCGGATGCGCAACGCCAAGCAGCAAGCCAAGGCCCTCTATGCCCAAAGTCAGGACTACAGGCAGGCTGTCCGCACCCAGCTCATCGCCGGCATTGCCAACACGTATTATACGCTGCTGATGCTCGACGAGCAGCTGGAACTCTCCCGGCAGACCGAAGAGTCATGGAAGGAAACCGTGGAATCCACCCGCGCCCTGATGAACGCTGGCCTGGCCGATGAGGCCGCCGTGTCGCAGATGGAAGCTGCCTACTATCAGGTTCAGACTTCGGTGCTCGACTTGAAGGAGCAAATCAACCAGGTGGAAAACAGCCTGGCCCTGCTGCTGGCCGAAACGCCCCGTCACTACGAGCGCGGCGCGCTTCAAGGGCAGCAGTTCCCCACCGACTTCTCCATCGGTGTGCCCGTGCAGATGCTGTCGGCCCGTCCCGATGTACGTTCGGCCGAGCGTACGCTGGAGGCCGCTTTCTACGGTACCAATGCCGCCCGTTCGGCTTTCTATCCTTCCATTACCCTGAGCGGCAGTGCAGGATGGACCAACTCGGCAGGTTCCATGATTATCAATCCGGGCAAGTTCCTGGCTTCGGCAGTGGGTTCGCTCACTCAGCCGCTCTTTGCCCGCGGACAGCTGACGGCACAGCTCAAGATAGCCAAGGCACAGCAGGAAGAGGCTTCGCTGGCCTTCCAGCAGACGTTGCTCAACGCCGGCATCGAGGTGAACGACGCCCTCACCGCCTGGCAGACCAGCACCGCCAAGCGCGAACTGCTGGACAAGCAGGTGGCTTCGCTGCAAAACGCCGTAAAGAGTACTTCACTGCTCATGGAGCACGGCACCACCACCTATCTGGAGGTGCTTACCGCCAAGCAAAACCTGCTCTCGGCACAGCTGACCCAGACTGCCAACCGATTCACCGAGATACAGAGTCTGATAAACCTGTATAGCGCATTGGGCGGAGGACAGGAATGAAGCCGGGATGTGAAAACTCTTTATACTTCATATATATATAAGCTTTAAAAAGCGGGGCTGTTCTGGAAAGCGATTTTAGGAACAGCCCTTTTTGTATGCGCATGGACAAAAGGGTTTGTATGCGTGGCATGCACATAAAAAAAGCGCCCCATGCTCACGCACAAGACGCTTTAGTCTTAAATCATAATCTCAATATAACAAGCTCAGTTTATTTGTACTGAGACCAGTCTACGTTTCTCATGTCGCCGCTCTTGGCCAGTTCGGCGTGCATGCCCAGGGCAGCACGGATAGCGTGCGGAGTCTGCGATTTGCCGTCTGTCAGTTTCAGGTAGTCCCACATGATGTTCTTGTAGTCGGGGTGAACACAGTTCTCGATGATGAGCTGTGCACGTTCCTTCGGGCTCTTGCCGCGGAGATCGGCTACACCCTGCTCGGTAACGATGATGTTGACATCGTGTTCAGAGTGGTCGGCGTGCGATACCATCGGCACGATGGCGCTGATTTTGCCTTCCTTGGCCACTGACGGGCAGGTGAAGATAGAGATATAAGCGTTGCGGGTAAAGTCGCCGCTACCGCCGATACCGTTCATCATCTTCGTTCCGCAGATGTGTGTAGAGTTCACGTTGCCGTAGATGTCGGCTTCGATAGCTGTATTGATGGAGATGACACCGAGACGACGGATGACTTCCGGGCTGTTGGAGATTTCCGACGGACGGAGAACCAGCTTGTCGCGGAAGAAGTCCATATCCTGGTAAACACCGTTCAGACAGTCGTTGGTAACGGTGAGCGAGCAGCCCGAAGCAAACTTCACGCGGCCGTCGCGGATAAGACCGATAACTGAGTTCTGGATAACTTCGGTGTAAACATCGAAGGCGGGGATGGTGGTGTCGCGTCCCAGTGCACCGAGCACGGCGTTGGCAATGTTGCCCACACCGCTCTGCAACGGCAGGAAGCTCTGCGGAATGATGCCGCGCTTCATGTCGTGAACCAGGAAGTCGGCCACGTTCTGACCGATTTTGTCGGTTACGGGGTCGGCAGCAGCAAACGAACGTGCTTCATCCGGCCAGTTTGTTTCTACCACGCCTACAATCTTCTTCGGGTCTACCTGGATATAGGGCAAGCCGATGCGGTCGTTGGGCTTGGTGATGGGGATTTCGCGACGGTAAGGCGGGTCGAGTGGTTCGTAAACGTCGTGCAGACCCATGGCAGCCTTGCTGTGGGCAGCGTTCAGTTCCACGATAATCTTGTCGGCCAGGCGGCAAACGGTAGGAGCGATACCACCGGCAGCCGTCAGATAGATTTTGCCGTCTTCGGTCAGTTCGCAAGCTTCGATGATGGCCACGTCAACCTTGCCCATGAAGCCATAGCGCAGCTCCTGAGCCATCTGAGAGAGGTGGATGTCATTGTAAGCAATCTCGCCGTTGTTCACGGCCTTGCGGAAGTCGGGGTTCGTTGTATAAGGAGCACGGTAACGGATAGCCTTGGCGCGCGACAGGATACCGTCGCAGGCGTCGCCCGTAGAGGCACCGGTAAAGATACCAATCTGGAAGGGATTTCCCTTGGCGTGTTCTGCCTCGGCGATAGCTGCCAGGGCGTGTGTCACTGCCTTTGCTGTTCCGGCGGGTGTAAATCCGCTCAAACCAATGTTGTAGCCATGCTTGATGAGGCTCGCAGCCTCTTCTGCTGAAATGTAATTAAATGCCATAATTATGTATTACTAAGTTCTTGAGTTCTTGCTTTCTCGGGAGTGGTGGAAGGCCTTGTCCGTGTCGTAGGGAAAAAAGCCGGGATCGACGGGGCGGGAGAGGAGCCTGCATCCGTGCAGGGGTGTCAGTCGTATTTCCGCTCCAGTATGACCGACCAGATGAACCCTTTCCTCACCTCCTGCGCCGAGCTGATGTCAATGTCGGCGGCCGGTCCGCAGTTGGGTTCGGGCGGAGATGCCGGCATGGGAGTGCCGGTGGTTGTGCGGTCCGAAGCCGTAGGCCGGTTGGTCTGGCTGGCAGGTCGTGCGACAGCTTTCTGCTTCTTGCGTCCGGGCTTCGGGGTTGCCGGCTGCGGCCTGAGGATGTCAAACCATCCGCCTCCGCTTGTGTCGCCGCCCCAGTTCTCGGGCAACGGGCCGGGAGGAACAGATTCCTGAGGACCGGGCGCATCCGTATCCTTCTTGCTGCCTGCCCTGGCCTGCTTCACCACGGCATATACAATGAAGGCAGCAACTATCAGATATTTGAATATCTCATCCATATCCTCAGGTTACACATATTTCACCGCCAAAGGTAGTTATTTCTTCTGATAGAAGCCAACATTTTGGGCATGAAAAAAGGGCAGCTTCACAGCTCCCCTTAATTTTTTTAACCTAAACCTTTACTATGAAAAAATCTAATGTTTCTTTCATTGCACAAAAGTGTAAAATTCCTATAAATACTCCAAACAAATGACTAAAAAACATACTATTCGTTAACAATTATTAGTATGGAAAGCTTAATTTGCTGTAAAATCCATACGTTTGGATTACAAAACCAACATAAGAATGAGGAAGATGGAGTATATTTGTCCCTTGAAACAAGTATATAAATCAAGTTTTGGGCTTGGCCGAACCTTGTTTGCCGCAAAAGTGTTAAAACTGGTATCGGCTTGTCGGCCGATGATGTTTTATTGTTTCCGAAACTTAAATAAATAACATAAGTAAAAACAGAACCGAAATGGAAAAAAGAACAGAAGCAGACTTTAAATCTGCAACTGCCGGAGCCTGCTCCGCCAACGAAGACAGCAAGAAGCTGCTGATTGAAACCTATGGCTGCCAGATGAACGTGGCCGACAGCGAGGTCATAGCCTCCGTCATGAAGATGGCTGGATACACCGTCACCGAGAATCTGGACGAGGCCGATGCCGTATTTCTGAACACCTGCTCCATACGCGACAATGCCGAGCAGAAGATACTGAACCGCCTGGAATACTTCAACTCCTACCGGAAGAAGAAGAAAGACCTCATTGTGGGCGTAGTGGGCTGCATGGCCGAGCGCGTGAAGGACGACCTCATCGAGCACCACCACGTCAACCTCGTGGCCGGCCCCGATGCCTACCTGACCCTGCCCGAACTGACCGCTGCCGCCGAGGCCGGACAGAAGGCCATCAACGTCGAGCTCTCCACCACCGAGACCTACCGCGACGTTATTCCCTCACGCATCTGCGGCAACCACATATCGGGCTTCGTGTCCATCATGCGCGGATGCAACAACTTCTGCACCTACTGCATCGTGCCCTATACCCGCGGACGCGAACGCAGCCGCGACGTGGAGAGCATACTGAACGAGGTGAGAGACCTCGTTGGCAAGGGATACAAGGAAATCACCCTGCTGGGACAGAACGTCAACTCCTACCGTTTTGAAAACTCTGACGGCACGGTGACCGACTTCCCCACCCTGCTGCGCACCGTGGCACAGGCAGCGCCGGGCGTACGCATCCGCTTCACCACCTCGCATCCCAAGGACATGAGCGACGAGACGCTGCGCGTCATTGCCGAAGAGCCCAACGTATGCCGCCACATCCACCTGCCCGTGCAGAGCGGAAGCAGCCGCATACTGAAGCTGATGAACCGCAAGTACACCCGCGAGTGGTATCTGGACCGTGTGGCAGCCATCCGCCGCATCATCCCCGACTGCGGCCTGTCGACCGACATCTTCAGCGGATTCCACAGCGAGACCGAAGAAGACCACCAGATGTCGCTCAGCCTCATGGAGGAGTGTGCCTACGACTCGGCTTTCATGTTCAAGTACAGCGAACGCCCCGGCACCTACGCTTCCAAGCACCTGCCCGACGACATACCTGAAGAGGTGAAGATACGCCGACTGAACGAAATCATCGCCTTGCAAAACCGCCTCTCGGCCGAGTCCAACGCACGCTGCGTGGGCAAGACCTATGAAGTACTGGTGGAGGGCGTGTCGAAGCGTAGCCGCGACCAACTTTTCGGTCGCACGGAGCAGAACCGCGTCGTGGTCTTCGACCGTGGCAACCACCACATTGGCGATTTCGTCAACGTGCGCATCACCGGTTCCAGCTCGGCCACGCTCAAGGGCGAAGCGGTAGAATAATATATGCAGGAGTGAAAGGAAGTTGGCAGGAGTTATCGCTCGCCCTTGGTTGGACTGAGGGTTAAAGCCGATAGCTTCGGTGTATGTCAGGTATCTTTTTCATAAAGGCATTGGCTTAACTTCTTAACTCCTTAACTACACCTGTTAAAATAAACCTGCGAATTGAAAATCAACGCAGTTAAACTTAAATAAAATAGGAAGATGAAAAAGATTGTATTTTTTAGCCTGCTGGCAGCCACCCTGTTGGTTGCGGCAGAAGGACGTGCACAGTCTTTGTCGGACCTGCTCAACAAAGAGAACATTGAGAAAGTAGTGAACACCGTTACCGGTAAGAACACCGCCAGCCTGACGGGTACCTGGTCATTCACCGGCTCGGCCGTAGAATTTGAGTCGGACAACCTGCTCAACAAGGCCGGAGGCGCCGTAGCCGCCAACATGGTGGAAGGCAAGCTGGACGAGTACCTGGGCAAGGTAGGCATTACGTCCGGCAAGATGAGCTTCACCTTCAACGACGACAACTCCTTCAGCGCCACCGTCGGCTCTAAGAAGTTGCCCGGCACCTATACCTACGACAGCGAGGCCGGAACGGTCAACCTGAAGTTTGCCAAGCTGGTGGGCATCAACGCCAAAGTGAACTGCACCTCCAGCGAGCTGAACCTGCTCTTCAAGTCCGACAAGCTGCTCGACCTCATCACCTACCTCTCGAGCAAGAGCAACAACTCCACCCTGCAAGCCATCGGCAAGTTGGGCGAGACCTACGACGGCCTCATGCTGGGCCTGACGCTGAAGAAGCAATAAGCCCCTTCGCCCGTCCGAAGGTCTGCGACCGTATATTTATCAGAAACACAGCATTTTCGGCTCTCCTTCCCGGATGTGCCGCTCTATGGCAGTCCGCCGCCTCCGCGCTACAGGCCCACCCTGTTGTGCAGGCAGTGGACTGCTGTCGTATTAGTAGTCCACTGCTGTCGTGTCAGTAGTCCACTGCTATCGCGTCAGTAGTCCACTGCTATCGTGTTAGTAGTCCACTGCTATCACGTTAGCAGTCCACTGCTATCGACCGGGGAATTAACTGCTGTCATGGGACAAATTCACAACCTGCCGGGGTGGGGCAGGAAGCCTTCCGGCGGCATCTTCGGTCATCCGGCATGCTATGTTGGCCGCCGTCGTGCGGATATTCCCGTTTTATTTGTATTTTTGCCTGTGTCTTATTTTTATTCGTTATGACAGTAATCTATCCGTCTCCCATCTTCGGCCCTGTCCATTCCCGCCGTTTGGGGGTTTCTTTGGGAATCAATCTGATGCCGGCCGACGGCAAGGTATGCACGTTCGACTGCATCTATTGTGAGTGTGGCTTCAATGCCGACCATCGCCCGCGCCTGCCGCGGCCCACGCGCCAGGAGGTGGCACGTGCCCTGGAGGAGCGCCTGCAGGACATGCAGCAGAACGGCCCCGCACCCGACGTGCTGACCTTTGCGGGCAACGGTGAGCCGACGGCACATCCGCACTTTGCCGAAATCATAGCCGACACGCTGGCCCTGCGTGACAAGTATTTCCCCCGCGCCAAGGTGAGCGTGCTGAGCAACTCCACCTTTATCCATAAGCCTGAGGTATTCGACGCCCTCAGCCGGGTGGACAACAACATCCTGAAGCTGGACACCGTGGACGAGGACTACATACGCCTGGTAGACCGTCCTACCACGGGGCATTACTCGGTAGAGAGCATTGTGGAGGGCATGAAGGCGTTCAAGGGGCGGTGCATCATTCAGACCATGTTCCTGAAGGGAGGCTACCTGGGCCGCGACGTGGACAATACGTCCGACCGCTACGTCCTGCCCTGGCTGGAGCGGGTCAAGGAGATTGCGCCGCAGAAGGTCATGATTTATACCATCGACCGCGAGACGCCCGACCACGACCTGCTGAAGGCCACGCACGAGGAGCTGGACCGCATCGGTCGGCTGGTGAGCGAGGCGGGCTTTGAGGTCAGTGTGTCCTACTGACGGGCGTCGGGGCGGCGCTCGCGTTCCTGCCTGTATTTTTGAGGCGACAGTCCGGTCTTCTTGGCAAAGAACTTGCCGAAGGCCGACTGGTCGGAGAAGCCCAGCGTGTCGGCTATCTCCTTCACTTCCATGTCGGTGCACTCCAGCAGCCGGCGCGCGTCGGCGCATATCAGCTCGGACAGGTGGAAGCGCACGGTGTGGCCGGTGGTCTGCCTGACGATGCGCGACAGGTAGGTGGTCGACAGGTGCAGCTGGTCGGCATAGAAGGCAATGTTGTGGTGGCGGCGGTAGTAGGTGGCGGCCAGCTTCTTGAACTCGCGGAATTGCTCCTTGGAGCGGCTGACGCAGAGCGACAGCGGTTGCGCCTGGCGGCAGAAGAGCTCGGTGGCCTGTAGCAGCAGGAAGCTGCACAGCTGGCGTACCATGCCGTTGCCGTAGAAGCGGAAGTCAGTCAGGCGGTCGGTGAAGAGTTGCAGCGTCTGTTGCAGGTAGTCGCTGTCGGCTTTCTCCAGCCCTATGACGGGCAGCCTGAAGGTGGCCAGGAAGGCCGACAGCTGGGTGTAGAGCGGGTGGCTGTCGGGCAGGCTGTCGAAGTAAGAGGGTACGATGTAGAGCAGGGTGGCGCGGAAGTGCTGCGTGGTGGCGTGCAGGCGGGCGCTGATGCTGGGCGTCAGTATGGCCAGCGTGGCCGGTGCCAGTTCGTAGGTGCGGTAAGGGTCGGTCAGTGTGGCGTTGCCGCGCGTGGTGTGGACAAAGAAGAATCCGTTCTCCAGTCTCAGGTCCGTGCAGCCTTGTGCCCGGTGGCAGGCCACGTTTCCAGCCGCTTTGTTTTCCGTCTTCAGCAGTCCGATGAGGGTCTCTTCCATGCGTGTTGTCGTTTTAGTATGCTGCAAAGTTAGGATTGGTTTCGTTTTCGACCAAGGATGGTTGCTCTTTTATGAACTGTAATTGGAAAAATGGGGCGAACTTCGCGGCCTGAAAGTTGCGTTTAGAAAAATAAGATAAGGAGTATGAATGTATATCTTTTCCGGCGCTATGCGCTGTTTGTTGTTTCCCTGTTCATCAATGCTTTCGGCATTTCCTTTATCACCAAGGCTTTGCTGGGCACGTCGCCCATCACAAGCGTCATGTATGTGCTCAGCATGTTCACGTCGCTCACCATAGGGCAGTGGACCATCCTGATTAACCTGCTATTTGTGGCTTGCGAGCTGCTTCTTATGACGTGGCAGGAGCTGAAGGCCGACCTTCGGATGTATCTGTTGCAGATACCCATTTCGCTGTGCTTCGGCACGTTCATCGACTGCTCCATGAACATCCTTCATTGGCTGGAGCCCCACAGCTATCCCATGCAGATACTGAGTCTGTTGGTGGGCTGTTTCATCCTGGCTGTGGGCATTGCGCTGGAGGTCAAAGTCAGTGTGGCCATGGTGTCGGGCGAGTATTTCGTAAAGGTCATTGCCCACCGCTTCCACGGGGAGTTTGGTTTTGTGAAGCTGGGCTTCGACGTCACGCTGGTGATGCTGGCCTGCGTGCTGTCGTTCATATTCATGGGCGAAATCCGCGGCGTGCGCGAGGGCACGGTGGTGGCTGCCTTGCTGGTAGGACCTATTGTTCACTACATCAGTCCCTGCTACCGGGTGCTCGACAGGTGGATTAAGGCTGATGCTCAGACTCCTGCGGCTCCCGTTGCCGCGCCTGCCCACCGGGTCATCACCATTGCCCGCGAGTATGGCAGCGGCGGCCATCTGCTGGGCGAGATGCTGGCGCGCGAACTGGGCTTGCAGCTCTACGACCGCGAGTTCATCCGTCTGGCGGCACGCAAGAGCGGCATGGACGAAGACTATGTCATCCGAAACGAGCAGTCCATCCCTTCCTTCTGGCTGAAGTGCATCTTTGCCCAGAGCGGCAAGAATTCGTTGGAGCACAGCCTGTCGCCCGACGACGTGCTGTTTGTGGCCGAGAGCCGCATCGTGCAGGAACTGGCCGAGAAGGGACCGTGCATCATCGTGGGCCGCTGTGCCGACTTCGTGCTGAAGGACAATCCGCAGGTCATCAAGGTGTTCTGCTACTCCGACCCGCAGAGTGCTGCCGTCCGCTGCACGGAGGAGTATGGCATTGCGCCTGAGAAGGCGGCTGCCGAGATAAAGCGCGTTAACCACCACCGCATCACCCACTACGAATACTACACGGGCCACAAGTGGGGCGAGCCCCATCACTACGACCTGTTGGTCAATACCGGCAGCATGGACCTGTCGGTGGCCTGCCGCATGATTAAGGACGTCTATCTCCACTGGCCGAAAGCCTGAGCCTGCGGCGGTAGGCACTACTCTCCGTTGCCGCGTATGGTGATTTCCTTCACCTGCACGCCCATCTTCGTGTCCTTCTTCCGGCAGTTGCCCAGCCAGCGGTTGAAGTCCTCATAGTCCAGCTGGTGGGGGATGGCCTCACGCTCCTGGCTGTCCAGCGCCTTGGTGAAGGGTTGCGTGGAGAAGATGACGTATATCTGGTTGTGCTCCAGCGCGCGGCTGCATGTCAGGGTGTATTCGTCCAGGATGCCCGCGTCGCTGCCGGCGTGCTTGGGCGAGAAGAATACGTACTTCTGCCCGTGGCGTACGGGTTGCTGGCCGTCGCCGTCCTTGCGGTAGGGCAGCAGGCAATAGGCCGTGGGCGTCTCGTCCACCAGGTAGACGGCCACGTAGCCGTCGGCGGGCGACTGGAAGTAGAGGAACATGTCGTCGCCGTTGTTGAAGGTGGAGCTCTCAAACTTTTCTTCGGTGCCGTTGCGCAGCACTTTGGCCACGAACTCCGTCTGTGCGCTCACAATCTCGCGCGCCTTGCCGCATACGCGGCAGGTGACGATGAGCGTGCCGTCGTCCTTGTTGATGTCGAAGGTATATTCCGGTTCTCCCTCGTCGGCTATCCATTCGCCTTTCACTTCGGTCGAACCCAGCGAGAAGAAACGGCTGTCGGCCTGTCCGTTGTTGTCCTTCACTATGCTGGTGTTGGTCTGCGACACGATGGTGCCGAATTCGTCGGCCAGTGCCTGAATCTTGGCGCGCTCCAGTGCCGTGCGCATGGCTGCGCTGCGCGACACGTTCTCGGGTACGTAGTATGTGTACTCGCCACATACTTTCTGTATTTTCTGTGCTGCGGCGGGCAGGGAGGCCAGCAGCAGGAGTAAGAGGATGTAGGGTTTCATATCGGTTATTCAATGTTTTGTATTTTACGGTATATATGGTTTGTCAGGTACTGCGGGCAAACGCCGGCAGTGAGGCCTGAGGCACTTGTTGGTGCCGTTGTGTCTTGGCCTATGGTTGGGTGTGGCTGTCCGCAGGGCGGTGGAGCCAAACCGGTAGCCTAAGGTGCGCGCGGATGTACTATGCGGCGTGCATTTCCCTTGGCCGGGCCAGCGGTGGAACCGTCGGGCCGAGGGTGGATAAAGGCCTGGACGGGATTGACTGTCAGAGAGGGATAATTCAGTACTTTTGGAACAATCTTGGTCTTTTTTGGATAACTCCTGCTGTATATGCATTTGCGATATTTGCACTCTGATATCAAAAGCCAATGTATATGAAACAAGAGAAACAAAGCCAACCGCCCAGACGGATGAATCCCTATGTGGGACTCCTGTTGGGCATCCTGATTATTCTGTTTCTGAATGGTCTGATTGTGCCTTCCTTCACCGGACGGCAGATAAAGCCCACCGACTATGGTGCGTTCATTGCCAAGGTGGACAGCGGACTGGTGGAGAATGTCGTCATCAAGAGCGGACAGATTTACTTTTCGGTGCGTGAGGATGGAAAGACCACCGCTTACCAGACCGGAGCCATCAACGACCCTCAGCTGGTTGACCGCCTGCTTCAGGCCAAAAGTCCCAACAAGGACGGCAAGATTGCCTTCAACCAGGTCATTCCGCAGGAGAATTCGCCCTTGCTCAACTTTATCCTGATGTGGGTATTGCCTGGACTTATCTTCTACCTCATCTGGCGACAGACCGGCAAGGCCTTGCAAGCCCGTATGGGTGGTGGAGAGGGAAACTTCATGTCCTTTGGCAAGAGCGGCGCCAAAATCTATGCTGACTCCGACGTGAAGACCACCTTTGCCGACGTGGCCGGACAGGACGAGGCCAAGGAAACGCTGAACGAGATAGTCGACTTCCTGCACAATCCCAAGAAATACGCCGACATCGGCGCGTCGCTGCCCAAGGGTGCCCTGCTGGTGGGTCCTCCGGGAACGGGCAAGACGTTGATTGCACGTGCCGTGGCAGGCGAGGCCAAAGTACCTTTCTTTGCCATCTCGGGTTCGGAGTTTGTGCAGATGTTTGTGGGCATGGGTGCGGCCAAGGTGCGCGATCTCTTCCGTCAGGCCAGCGAGAAAGCACCCTGTATCATCTTTATTGACGAGATAGACGCCATTGGCAAGCGGCGCGACACTGGGCTGGGCGGCAATGACGAGCGCGAACAGACCTTGAACCAGCTGCTGACCGAGATGGACGGCTTCGACGGTCGCAAGGGTGTAGTCATACTGGCTGCTACCAACCGTCCCGAAAGCCTGGACAAGGCGCTCTTGCGTCCCGGCCGCTTCGACCGACGCATCCAAATGGAACTGCCCGACCTGGAAGGCCGCAAGGCCATACTGGCCGTGCACCTGAAGAAGGTGAAGTGCGACAAGGTGGACATGGATGTCGTGGCACGCGCTACGGCCGGTTCGTCGGGAGCTGAGCTGGCCAACATTGTGAACGAGGCTGCCTTGCGTGCCGTGCGCATGGGACGTGGCAAAGTGACCACCGCTGACTTGGAAGAGAGCGTGGAAACCGTGATTGCCGGTGCACAGAAGAAAGGGAAAGTCATTTCGCCCAGCGAGAAGAAGACCGTGTCCTACCATGAGATTGGCCATGCCCTGGTGGCTGCTCTCCAGAGCCATTCGGCTCCGGTCCACAAGATTACGATTGTGCCTCGCACGTCGGGCGCGTTGGGCTACACCATGCAGGTGGACAAGGGCGAGCAGGTGCTGATGAACCGCGAAGACCTCTTCAACCGTATCGCTACCTTGACCGGTGGGCGAGCTGCCGAAGAAGTGGTGTTGGGCAGTGTCTCCACAGGGGCTTCCAACGACATAGAGCAGGCCACCCGACTGGCGCGTGCCATGGTCACCCGCTACGGCATGAGCCAGAAGTACGACATGATGGGGCTGGAGACCGTGAACAACGCTTATCTGGGTGGCGACACTTCGCTGACCTGCTCGGCCGAGACGGCTGCCGACGTTGACCGTGAAGTGCTCAACATCATCAAGGAAGCCCACCAGAAGGCCTGCCAGCTCATTGCCGAGCACTTGGACATTGTGCACGAGGCAGCCGACTACCTGCTGGATAAGGAAACCATCAGCGGTGAAGAGTTTATGGCCATTGTGAGCAAACATCAGAAGTAACCTTTTAATTTGTAGATATAGCGCTATGTTAGATTCCATCATTCGTTTAGAGAAGAAAGACATCAGGTATTGGTGGATTTCGCTGATTGTCGGCCTCTTCAGTCTGGCGGCCGGCATTGCCTGCTTTCTCACCCCCGACGGGTCGCTGGCCGTGCTTGCGGTGCTTTTTGAGGCGACCTTGCTGGCCGGAGGTATATTGAACATCCTGTTTGCCACCGTCAACCGCCATCGCATCAGCTACTGGAGCTGGAGTCTGGCCCGTGGCATCATAGAACTGTTGTTGGGCATCTGGCTACTTGTCCTGCCGCTGCCGGTTGTCACTACGGGACTCATCTTCCTTATCGGCTTCTGGATGCTGTTCCATTCCATCATCGGCATTGGCGAATCGTGCGAGCTGCAACAATATGACATCAAGGGCTGGGGCTGGCTGCTGGCATGCAATATCCTGAGCCTGGTCTTTTCCTTTGTCTATCTTATGTCGCCCGTTTTCGGCGGCCTGTTCGTGGTTTTCTTCCTTGGCTTTTCTTTCGTGTTCTACGGCGTTTTCCGCATGGCGCTTGCCTTTAAGCTGCGCCGTTTCAACCGCGAGATTCGCAAGCTGATGGAAGAAGATACCCGCGACGAGGACGACGGCATAGAAGATGCCGTCATCATAGGGTAACCTGTTATTTCAACATCTTCCCCTTCCACGTCCCGATAACGCTCTCCGATGGCGTAACGCACGGCGTCTGACTCTTTCCGTTTGTCACAATGGAGCGACGGCTCACCTGTTGTTGCACGTACTGCGCCAGTTTGCCCAGGCTGACCTGTCCCTTGGTCTCTTGTAGCTTCTTCAGCAGGAAGTAAGTGAAGAGGCCGTGACCTTTGTCCTCGTAGGGATAGGCGGTCTCGTCGCCTTGTGCGGCACTGAACACGACCATGTTACCCTTTGGTGCTTCGGGCTTGGCTTTGATGGCCACTCCGCGTGCCGAGGCCAGCATGCCCTCACCGCGCTTGGCACCACTGAAGCAGGCGTCTATGAAGACGGTGACACTCTTGGCAGGCAGCGCGCCCAGTGTCTTGTATAGTTCTGCCAGGCTGTAACCTGTACGCAGGTTGTTGCCTATGCCGTCCACAGGCAGGAGGTAGGACGAGCCACTGGCCTCGTCGGGAATGCCGTGTCCGGCGTAGTAGACGATGAGGCTGGCTTCGCCGTTGTAGGCACGGGCCACTTTGGCTATCCAGTCAACCTCGGCCAGAATCATGTTCAGCGTGGCATCTTCCGTATAATGTATGTTGTCTTCGGGCAGTCCCAGTACCTTTTGGCAGTAGGTCTTGAACATTTCTCCATCGTTCAGAGCGTATTGTACAGGCGTTTCCTTCAAGTAGTTCTCGTTAGCAATGATGATGGCAAAGGTGTTTGTGTTGGTAACTGGTGCTTCGGGGATGTTCTGGTCCACGTCGCTGGAGGGAGCCGGGCGGGCAGGAGTGGCGGCTGGTACGGTTTGTGCCACGGGTTGCTGCACATAGATGACCTGCGGTTGCTGGGCAGGCTGTGTCTGTGCCAGGCGGGTGGCATTATAGCGCTCCACGGCTTTGGAACTGATGCCGTACTGTTCACTGTTTCCTGAGGTTATCCAAGTTGGCAGCGATGTGATTAGTCCGTCATACTCCGAATATTTGAAGGGATTGTTTCCCTGTATGGTGAATGCACCTTTGCCTATGCGTTTCACTCCTGTGGGTATTGATAACTCTCGCAATGCATTGGTAGTGGCTTCAAAAGCAGAATTGGCCACTTCCTTGATACTTTGGGGGAGGATGATGGCTTCGAGAGCGGTGAAATTAAAGGCAAAGCTGCTAATTTTCTCCAAACCTTCATTGAAGGTGACGGATTTCAACCCTAGGCAGAACTCAAAGGCATATTCTCCTATCCCTTTTACACTTTCGGGAATTGTCATGCTTTCCAAACCGGAACGGGAGAAGGCATGAGTCGCAATATATACTACGGTAGAGGGCAAGGTGACATTCCTTGCTTGGGAGTTATTGAATGCATTGTGTCCTATTTCCGTCACAGTATACGTCTGTCCGTTATAGCTCACGGTAGCGGGAATGATATACGTAGGGTCGTTGTATCGGTCTTTTTTCTTTTTGGGTTGTACCAAGGCTACAGTATTGTTGTTTCCGGGCAGAATAAGATACGATAACATTTGCCCCTCGGTGTTGGGGGCAGTGAAGCTGACACCTTCATAGCGTTCTTTGTCATTGTAACAGTCTTTATCGACTGTTAGGGTAATACCTTTTCTCAGAAGAGCTTTCTGATACATGCTTTGTGCTTGCCCCGTGCCGTACATCAGCATCAGGGTAGCCATTACAATAAATATTCTTTTCATATCGTTCTCTGTTTTATCTGTTTATTTCAACATTTTTCCTTTC
>ENA-UONS01000134-UONS01000134.1-human-gut-metagenome-genome-assembly--contig:-CS19-NODE-134-length-97705-cov-11.303144_pt1 | contig 97705 bp, 86 predicted proteins | sample MGYA00242458_ERZ724005 | MGnify/ENA metagenome assembly ERZ724005
AGCAGTTAGTTCGCTGGAGCGTTGCGCCGGCGAGTGAGCAATCACCATTGTCCGAGTGCGTCCGCCTTGAACAACTTTCAACACACTAAATAGGTTATAAAAAAATCCGACACATTTCAAAAAACGTTGGAAATCCAACTAATGTCGTTTTTCGTCGGTAGCAATTTTTCATTTACACAATTATACTTATTATACAGAGAAAAACAACTACTGTCTAATATCTTTTTATAATGAATGGGAGAGCAAAAACATGGATTTTTACAACTTTTATACAGGAAAAGAATTTGAAGCATATCAGTACCTTGGTGCTCACGTATGGGATGGCGGAACCACCTTCCGTACATTTGCCCCGGCAGCGCAGCGAGTATCTGTAATTGGTGAGTTCAACGGCTGGACAGAGACTCCTATGAACCGCGTTCATGATGGCAATTTCTGGGAATGCACCATGAATAATGTAGGCTCTGACCTGATGTATAAATACAGAATTTACCGTCAGGACGGCTCCTTCGTGGACCACGCAGACCCCTATGCTTTTTATAGCGAGATGCGTCCAGGCACTGCTTCAAAGACCTATGCTCTTGGCGGTTATGAATTTGGCGACAGCAAATGGCTGAAAAACCGCAAAGCAAGCTACGACAAACCAGTAAACATTTATGAAATGCATTTTGGCTCCTGGAAAAAACGAGGCGAAGGACAGGAAGACTGGTACACCTATGAGGAACTGGCACCGATCCTTATCACCTATTTGAAGGAACACGGCTATAATTATGTGGAGATCATGCCTCTCTGTGAGTACCCATGCGACGAATCCTGGGGATATCAGGATACAGGATATTTCAGTCCAACCTCCCGCTATGGTAAGCCGGAAGAACTGAAAGCATTTGTAGACCAGTGCCACCAGGCTGGAATTGGGGTCATTCTGGACTTTGTTCCAGTGCATTTTGCAGTGAATGATTATGCGTTGGCAGAATATGACGGAACAGCCCTTTATGAATATCCAAACATGGCAGTTGGCCGCAACGAATGGGGAAGCTGCAATTTTATGCATTCCAGAGGAGAAGTTTGCAGTTTTCTGCAGTCCTCTGCCTATTACTGGATGAATGAATTCCATTTCGATGGCCTTCGCATGGACGCAGTAGGAAATCTGATTTACTGGCAGGGGGACGCAAGCCGTGGAGAAAACCTGGCAGCTCTGAAATTTATCCGTACCATGAATCAGGGCTTAAAGGAAAGAATCCCTGACTGTCTACTTTTTGCCGAGGATTCCACTCCCTATCAGGGTGTGACAAAGCCGGTATGGGAGGGCGGACTTGGATTTGATTACAAATGGGATCTTGGATGGATGCATGATACTCTGTCTTATTTTCAGGCGGATGCAAAAGAGAGACAGGAAAAATATCACAAGCTGACATTCTCTATGATGTATTTTTACAATGAGCGCTATATCCTGCCGCTGTCCCATGATGAGGTTGTCCACGGAAAGGCAACCATCGCCCAGAAGATGAACGGTGGTTATGACGGGAAATTTCCACAGGCAAAAGCTTTCTATATGTATATGTATGCGCACCCGGGTGCAAAGCTGAATTTCATGGGAAATGAGCTGGCACAGCTGAAAGAATGGTGCGAAAAGGATGAGTTGGACTGGATTCTGCTGAAATTCCCTGTTCATGAAGCATTTCATAAATTCATGGCAGATCTGAACCAATGCTATCTGAAGAACAGTGCTTTTTCCCAGAGAGATTTCAGCCAGGATGGTTTCTCATGGGTGGATTGCCATCAGGAGCAGAAGTGCATGTATCTGTTTGAAAGAATCAGTGGTGACCAGAAAATTTTGGCTGTGTTCAATTTCTCCGACGAAATCCAGGAATACACTTTGGAAAAAGATTATGCCGGATATGAGCTTCTCCTTGCAAGTGATATGGTGAAATATGGCGGTAAAAAGCGCTACACGAAAAAAGAAAAGGTAATTACAGGCGGAAAAGCAGTATTTAAAATGGGACCATTTTCTGCCAGATATTATCTGGTGAAATAAGGAAAAGTATATAAATAAAAAAGACCTGTATCCGGATAAAATTATACAATGATGGAACCTTGTCATTGGTTTTATCTGGAGTACAGGTCTTTATGATTGCTGCGTACAGCAGTCAATGAGCTTCTGTAATTGTAGGAAAATGCAATGCAAAAACGCAATGCGTATAATTTATTTACCAGGAGAGAGATGCTCCTTGATAGCGGTAAAGCTCTCTGGACTGATGACATGCTCGATACGGCATGCATCGGAGGTTGCAGTTTCCGGATCAACACCCAGACTGATCAGCCAGGAGGATAAAAATTCATGTCGCTCATAAATCATATCTGCAATCTTCTGTCCGGATTCGGTAAGATAAATATATCCTTCTGGAGTGACAGTGATATGGTTCTTTTCACGAAGGTTCTTCATAGCAACACTGACACTTGATTTCTTAAATCCAAGCTCATCAGCAATATCAACGGAACGCACAACAGGTTTCTTTTTGCTGAGAATAAGAATGGTTTCCAGATAGTTCTCAGCGGATTCATTAGATTTCACGATAGATCACCTCAATTTCTAGCTTGTGTAGCAGTACAAGTATAATACCTATAGAATACCATAGTTTACCGATTAGGGCAATTATTTTTTGCAGAAGAAAAAGCGTAGTATTGTTTATGAAGAGAACAGATATGATTTTTACAATATATAGCAAATATCAAAATTTGAGAAAATAAGAATGCAATTATGGAAAAATAAATGTTATATCTAAAATGCAACAAATAAAAATCTTAAAATTTGAGATGAAATGGTTGCATTATATAAAGAGAGAAGTATAATATTAGGTACATAGAATAAAATATTAAAAGGTAAAAAGAGAGCCAAGGAGTTGAGAGCTATGACGAAGTTTATAAGTAACGTGAATAAATATTTATCAGAAATGAAGATTAAGCAATCTTATCTAAGCATGGTTACTGGTATAGATAAGAATAAAATGTCGCGTTTATTGACTGGTTCACAAGAAGAAAGCGGTACAGATATGGAGAAGATTGCACGTGGACTTGGGAAAAGTATTGGATTTTTTTTGAAAGAATCTATGAGCATTTCACAGGTCGGAAGTTCTTCAATGAATAAAATTGCATTTTATGCTGGAGAACCTTCCAAGAAACAAGAGCAGATCGCCAAGCAGTTAGTGGAATTAATGGAAAATATTGATGAAGTAATCAGTGCAAACAGTCGTTTTGAAAATATAGCGAGGAGTTAAGTGATGAATATAGAGCGTTTACGAAAAATCATTGCATATAGTGATAAAAATCATGACGAAATCTACTCTATGATAAAAAGATTCTGTTCATTTGCCGGGATTGAATATGATAGTGATCTTCTTAATGTTCTGCAAATTGTGCGGTCCTCTTTTCAGAAAAAAGGATTTCTGGTTTTGGAAATACCTTTTGCCGATGATGAAATAGGCGCTTTGTGTTATAAAGGTGATGGATTAGGGTATGTTGTAATTAACACCTCTTTACCTAAGGTGAATACGAATTTTGCTATAGCACATGAAATTTATCATGTTTTCTGGGGCGAAAATGAATTTGTTTCAAAGGTAGAATTTTCAGACGATCATTATTATGAACATGAGGAAGAATATGCTGCAAATCTTTTTGCTGGGATGTTATTAATGCCAGAGATAAGTTTTAGAAGAATGTATTTGAAATTTAAAGAAGAATCTGACAGTAATGAAGTAGATACAATTATCCGATTAATGGCATATTATGAAGTTCCATTTATGGCAGTTTTGATTAGATGCCTTGAATTGAGATTGATAGCTGGAAATGCAGTTACAGAAGGATTACTTAATCATGATCGTACCCAGATTAAACAAAAATTAGCTGATCTTTGGTTGGACGAGGCCATAATGGAACCATCAAAAAAAGATGATTATCTGCACGTAGAAGCTATAGTTAAGAAGTTTGGAAAAAAATATGTCGAGGATGGATATATAAATGAGCGTACATTAGATAAAGTTCTTCATAATATGCGTGAACTATACCAGAAAATAAGGAGGGAGTAAGATATGCCAACTACATATACGGAAACTCCCGATAATTTTAATGAGATAGGTACTTTTGTTGAAAAAGAGATTAATGGCATAAAGAAAATTTTCTATCTGGCTCAAAGAGTTATTTTTTATGATGCATGCTCGTTTCAAAGGCATTCTCATTTGCCGGATAAAGAGATAAAAGTATTGATGAATTATTATAAAATACATGGAACAGTGGTATTTATCACGAAATGCATTTTGATGGAGCTTGCATCAGACAGGCATAGTTTAGCAGAAGAATATATTGCATTCATAAAAAAAATGGCTGAGGCAGAAATTAAGGTTGTGATATTTAATGAAGAATATACATATGACATTCTTTCAGAATGCTTTTCTACAAATGAAAGAATAAATGAGTATTTATCCTGGGCTGTGAGAATGGTAAAATCTCCGGTTAGTACAATAACAGAAACGTTGAAAAATGACGAGAAACTTACAGCAGAAGTGCTTGAAGGGAAAAATTTAAGACAGTCTGATATATATCGTAGATTTTTTGCCACAGTGAGAGAAAACAAAGAACATGCGGATAATTTAGGGGAAGAACTTATTGCGATATGCGTACATATACTGTCACATCTTCCTGGAATCGTAGATGGGAAAATATGTGTACTGACAGATGATAAAGGTGCAGCATCAAAAATTGATTCCGCAGTAAAAAGAACAAACGTACAGAACAGAGGGGCAAAGATTATATTGTTTAGTACTCCTAAAGTGGTTCAGCATATGTTTCAGGAGCAAATAGAAATATCTGAAAATGAGATGGTAAATATTATATCTCAAGGAACCTCTGGAAATATAGTTGTTATGGGAACAACGGCGTATGATTTTGATATTAATGTGAGCATATCCATGCCAAGTGAAGCGTTAGTAGGGAAAATAATGGAGCCAAATGGGATTAATATTATTTTTTGAGAAAAGCTCTGGGAAATGTAATTGGTAGGCTGTGGATCCAGAATAGGATAATGCCCGTTTGGAAAAAAGGCATAAACAGTCATATTTTCCAATGACAAATCATTTTCCGGGTAGTATATTAAAACTAATTATCGTTTTCAGGGAGGTTTTTATTATGTACATTGCTTCAAAGGAACGTTACACCACAATGGAATACAACCGTTGTGGTGACAGCGGACTTATGCTGCCGAAGGTGTCCCTGGGATTGTGGCATAATTTCGGAGATACAGCGAATTTTGAGAATATAAGACAGCTGTGCTTTACTGCTTTTGACAATGGAATTACCCAGTTTGATCTGGCGAATAATTATGGACCGGAGCCGGGGAGTGCAGAGATTAATTTCGGCAGGATTCTGAAAGAAGATCTGGGAAAATACAGGGACGAACTGATTATTACTACCAAGGCAGGATATGAAATGTGGGATGGTCCTTATGGGAACTGGGGCAGCCGCAAGTATCTTCTGGCAAGTCTTGACCAGAGCCTGAAGCGTATGGGACTGGAATATGTAGATATTCTTTACCATCATAGAATGGACCCGGAGACCCCTCTGGAAGAGACCATGGGAGCGCTGGCCAGTGCAGTGCAGAGCGGAAAAGCCCTGTATGTGGGACTTTCCAATTACGATGGAAAAACACTTTCACAGGCAGCGTCGATTTTGCAGGAAATGCATTGTCCTTTTGTAATTAATCAGAATCGTTATTCTATTTTTGACAGAACTGTGGAGAAAAATGGACTAAAAAAGACCACAGGAATTCTGAAAAAAGGTCTGATCACTTTCAGTCCTCTTGCACAGGGGCAGCTTACAGACCGCTATCTTAATGGCATTCCGGAGGACAGCAGAATTCGTACCGATGGCAGATTTTTGAAGGAAAGCAATCTGACTCCAGAGCGTTTGCTACAGATCCGGGAGCTGAATGATATGGCTGCAGGGCGTGGCGAGAAGCTTTCGGAGATGGCTCTTGGCTGGCTGCTTGCACAGCAGGAGGTGACCAGTGTACTCATTGGAGCATCACGACCACAGCAGATCCTTGATAACATAAAAGCAATCCACTGTGCACCATTTACGGAGGAAGAGCTTGTGAGAATTGATGAAATTGCGGCTGAAAATACAGCCAGTATGATCATGAAATCCCAGATATATCCAGGAGCCTGACAGCTATGAACAGTATTAAAAAGAAGCAGATAGGGTTTTTTACGAGACGAAGAAAAACATTATATTTTGCATAAGGAGAGTGACAGAAAATGATAATTCGAAAGGGAACGCAGGCTGACCTTGCGTCAGTGGAACAGCTTTACAATGACATTCATACGGCAGAAGAAACAGGTCAGCAGACCATTGGTTGGATCCGTGGTGTGTATCCTACAAGAGCTACGGCACAGGCCGCATTAGATGCCAAGGACTTGTTTGTTCTGGAGGATGCAGGTAAGATCCTGGGAGCGGCCAGAATCAATAAAGTGCAGGTGGATTCTTATGCAGAAGGCGATTGGGAATTCGCAGCCAGGGATGAGGAGGTTTGCGTCCTTCACACTCTGGTAGTTTCCCCCTCCGCTTCAGGAAAAGGCTATGGAAAGAAGTTTGTAAAGTTCTATGAGGATTACGCTTTAAGCCATGGCTGTCCGGAACTTCGAATGGATACCAACGCAAGAAATGCTGCTGCAAGAGGGCTGTATAAGAAGCTTGGATATAAGGAAATCGGGATTGTGCCTACAGAATTTAACGGGATACCGGATGTGCAGCTGGTATTGTTGGAGAAGCACTTGTAATAGTTGAAATTCCCTTTTAGGAAAAAAGAAAAGAGAGCAGGCGAGTTTGTAGAGATACAGATTCGTCTGCCTTTTTATATAGAGTTCCATCCCCCCGGGGGGCTTGCGGAAGAAAACTGGTTTTGATAAAATTTTAACATTAGAGTTTAATGCGGAGGAATTACAAGTGGATAAATTACTGGATGAAATAGAGAGCTATTGGAGCACCCGGACGGAGGGGTATTCTGAGGTGAATGAAAAAGAATTGAAGGGAATGCAGAAAAAGGCATGGCTGGAGACTCTGGAACGCGGATTTTTTGGAAAAAGGTCTGGGAAAAATGAGGATTCAGAAAACAATTCTGTGGAAAAAGAAGTTTTCGAAGAAGAATTTTCTGAAAAACAACATACAGACAAATATAAGGACCACCTAAGAATTCTGGATATCGGCACAGGACCAGGCTTTTTCCCTATGATCCTTGCGGAAGCAGGATATCATGTAACAGCCATAGATTACACTCCGGGAATGCTGGAAAAGGCTGCAGAAAATGCAGCGAAATTTATCGGAGAAAAAAGCCGGAATATTGAATTTAAAAGAATGGATGCCCAGGCATTGGAGTTTGAAGATGAGAGCTTTGACGTGATCATTTCCAGAAACCTGACCTGGAATCTGCCCCATCCGGAAATGGCTTATAAAGAGTGGCTTCGGGTGCTGAAAAAAGGTGGAAAGCTTTTGAATTTTGATGCCAACTGGTATGGATATCTCTATGATGATAAGAAGCGTGAGGCTTACGAGAACGACCGTAAAAATGTGGAAAAAGGAAGCCTGGATGATCATTATCTGTGCACAGATATTGACCGAATGGAGAAAATTGCGCTGCAGGTTCCACTGTCTGAGACCAAGCGTCCGGGATGGGATGTGAAGGTACTGGAAGCGCTTGGAGCAGCGCAGATTCAGGTGAATGAGGATATATGGCAGCAGGTGTGGAGTGAGGAAGAGAAGCTGAATTATGGATCTACACCCATGTTTATGGTGGAGGCTGTAAAATAGAAAAAGATATTATCAGTGATATACAGAAATTTGTACGAATTTAAAGAGAAGTAAAGCGGTGTTGGTTGTAAGAATGAAGTATTAGAGTATTTGAAAAATAGGATAAGTTTTTATTGGATTGTAAGGAAAATTATTTGTAAAGATATTATTGGAAAAGGTAGAAAATAATGAGTGAAATAATAAATATAGGTGGCTTAAGTGCCGCACCAGGGCAGCGTGTCCATGGTTTTGTTTCCATTGGAAATGGTGAATTTTCTCTTCCCGCAACAATTGTCAGGGGCGAAAAACCAGGTAAAACAGCTCTCATTACAGCTGGTATCCACGCTGGTGAATATGTGGGAATACAGAGTGCAGTAGAGCTTGGAAGAGACCTGAAAATTGAGAAAATGACCGGAACGGTAATTATTGTAAAGGTAGTGGCGAAAGAAGAATTTGAGAACCGTCACGGTTCTCTTTGCAGAGCAACCGGCGAGAATCTGAACCGCCTTTTTCCAGGAAAAAAAGAAGGTACTACATACGAAAAACTGGCGTATGCAGTAGTTGAAGAGTTACAGAAGGTGGCAGATTTTTATATCGATCTTCACAGCGGTGATGACTATGAGAAGCTGACTCCCTATGTGTATTACGCAGGGAAAGCAGCCCCGGAAGTGATGAAAATTTCCCGTCAGATGGCAGAGCAGGTGGATGTTCCTTACATGGTAAAATCTGAGGTATCATCTGGTGGAAGCTATAATTATGCAGCATCCTGCGGCATCCCTTCCGTGCTTCTGGAACGGGGCGGAATGGGAGCCTGGGAGACAGAGGAAGTGCGTTCTATGAAGCGTGATGTACGCAGTATTTTACGGTTCCTCGGTATTTATGACGGACATAGAAGTATGCGGAAATATTATCCGTTAAACGTAACGGATGTGCAGTATCAATCTGCCTCTTATACGGGACTCTGGTATCCACAGAAGAAGGCAGGAGACCTGTTTACAGAAGGGGAAATCCTTGGATATGTAAAGGATTATGAGGATAATATTCTGGAAACCTGTACCTCCTATGGAGATGGAGTGATCCTGTATCAGACGGGCTCTTTGCAGGTAATTAAGGATGATGGTCCGATGGTAGCTTACGGTCGGATCAGCTACGAGGAAGACGACCGAAAAGAGAAGATTGCAGCTTACTGGACAAAGCGAAGCGACAGTTTCCTGGAGCAGAGAAGAGCGGAACTACATAGTCCATTAGCGGATAGATGGCTGGAAGAAATTGAGAAATATCTGCCCCAAAAGGCGTTAAGTTCTGAAGAAATAGATTGGAAACTTACTGATAAAACCTGTTTGAATAACGGAAAAAATACAGAACCTGTAATTGAGGATGAAAGCAAAGAAAGAAAAAAAGAAGTAATAGAAATTAAGGAAAAAGAGACTGATAATGGTAAGCTTAGAATCTTAGATGTGGGCTGCGGAACTGGCTTTTTTACCATCCTTCTTGCAAAACAGGGGCACCATGTAACCGGTACCGATCTTACTCCGGACATGATTGCAAACTCCCGGATTCTTGCCAAAGAAGAGCAGGTAAGTTGTGACTTCCAGGTGATGGATGCAGAGCATTTAAGCTTCCAGGATGAAAGCTTCGACGTAGTCATTTCCCGGAACCTGACCTGGACTTTACCGGAAGCAGCACAGGCCTATAAGGAGTGGACAAGAGTGTTAAAACCAGGTGGACTTCTCCTGAATTTTGACGCCAATTACGGTGCTACAAACTTTGCTGAAACCTCTGATCTCCCAGAAAATCACGCCCACAACCAGCTTGGAAATTCCCTGATGCAGGAGTGCGAAGATATCAAACGCCAGCTTCCAATCAGCTCCTACCTCCGCCCCGCCTGGGATGTGGAAGAGCTTGGAAAAACAGGAATGGAACAGATTTCCATTGATCTGGGGTTGAGCAGACGGGTTTATAAAGAGAAGGATGAATTTTATAATCCAACTCCGATGTTTGCCATTGCAGCAAAGAAAGCATAAAAGTGGAGCGTATGCTTCACGATATGCGAATATCGAGCAGGCTTGTGGGAGTGCAGCGCACGAAACAATCCGCAGGTATCATAGTTATACAAGCCTGAAAAATATATGATGACATAAAAAATGTGCCCGGAATTTATTTCCCAGGCACATTTTTCTATAGGAAAAGGGATATCAAAATAAAAGAAAGTTATCAGATTACATAATCCGAATTTGTCATATGGAGGAATGCCATCGTTTTCTCACTCTTGGGCTGTGAGAAGAACTCTTTGGATGGTCCCTCTTCTACGATAACACCGTCCTCCATGTAGACTACCCAGTTGGCAACTTTTCTGGCAAAATCCATTTCGTGGGTGACTACGACCATGGTGGTTCCTTCGTCGGCAAGCTTTCTCATAACATCCAGAACCTCGCCGGTAAGTCTTGGGTCAAGGGCGGAGGTTGGTTCGTCGAAGAGAACTACTTCCGGATTGTAGGCGATGGCTCTTGCGATAGCTACACGCTGTTGCTGCCCGCCGGAAAGCTGGTCCGGATAGAAGTTGGCGCGGTCTGCTATGCCTACTTTTTCCAGCATTTCCATAGCTTTTTTCTTCGATTCTTCGGGAGAAATCTTACGGGCAATGATAAGACCCTCCAGTACATTGTCAAGTGCTGTTTTGTTGCGGAAAAGATTGTATCCCTGGAAGACAAAGCCCATTTTCATTCGTAACTGCCGGATCTCTTTCCTGGTCACAGCAGTGATATCTTTATGGAAATCATCAAAGGTGATTTCTCCTTTATCTGCCTGCTCCAGAAAGCTGATACAGCGGAGAAGGGTTGTCTTTCCAGAACCGCTGTTTCCCAGAACTGCGATCACAGAACCTTTTTCAACTTTGAAATCAACACCTTTTAATACTTCGTTTGTCCCGAATTTTTTATGGATATTCTTTACTTCCAGCATATTTTTTTCTCACATTCTTATATAGAAATTTGGTAATCGCTAACAGGGTATTATGAAGAAGATTAAAAGTCTTTCTTCTGTAGTAAATGATATAAAATACGAGTTGTTCGCATATGGTGATGCCGCCAAAGGCGACATTGCTTATACTTCGACCTTTAAAATATCGTTAAAGTAGTTATTGGCAACCATCAGCACACCCATAGCTGTGATAACTACGATTTCTTCTTCTGTAAATTCTTCTTTTAATTCAGTATAGATTTCATCTGGAATGTTTTTCGGATCTTTTGCAAGAGCGCGGCCAAAAGAAATAAGTAATTCTTCCTTCTTTGTAAATTGAAAATTGTCGAAATCAATACCATTATCTTTCAGAAGCTTTCTGAAATAAGTACTGCATACCAGGCAGTCATTTTCTTCGGAAATTGCATATTCAAAGAAGTCACCGGCTCTTTTTCCAATCAGTCTCTGCAGCTCCCGGTCAAGGGTGTAGGAGCTGTCTTCGATGGCTTTGAAGGCTTCTGCATTATGGAGAAGAGTAAGCTTTTCATTGGTAAGCCTGTATCCTTGTGCAAGATGGTCCCTGATTACTTCTTTCTCTTTTTCACTTGCTGTTTCCGGGTCGATTTTTGAAATGTAAGACATGATTATTCTCCTTTCACTGGTGCTGGAGCATTCCATACCAGCCTTTTCTCAAAATAGTTTTGTATCCATGTAAGGACAGTACAGATCATAAGGTAAATAACAGCTGCCTCGCAGTACAGGGCGAACGGCTCGTAGGTTCTGGCGGCAATCTGCTGTGCGGTGGTGAACAGCTCCACAACTGTGATACTTGAGGCAAGGGAAGTGTCCTTGGTAAGTCCGATCAGTGAGTTAAACAGTGGTGGAAAAGCGATCCGGAATGCCTGGGGCATTACAATCCTGGTCATGGTCTGGCGGTAACTCAGACCCACCATATAAGCAGCTTCTGTCTGTCCTTCTGGTACCGCCTGGATCGCAGATCGGAAAATCTCAGCGTTGTAAGCGCCAAGGTTCAGGGCAAATGCAATCACAGCGGATGGAAAAGCGTCCAGGATAATTCCTACAGACGGCAGGCCAAAGAAAATGATGAACAGCTGTACAATAAGTGGGGTTCCGCGGAAGACCCATATGTAAAATCTTGCGAACTGCTTCAGTCCTTTTACATTGGCAATCTGTACCAGGGCCAGAAAAAGGGCGATGATGCAGCCAAAAACAAAGGATAATAAGGTAAGGGGGATTGTAACTTTTATTCCGGGTATGAGGATTCTGGTAAAGGAAGATACCAGAATCCCTACTAATCGTTCACTCATAATTGTTTCCTTTTACTTTCAATTGTTGGATGATTGTCTGTTGTTCTGGACAACAGCTGTGGCAAAGTAATTAATTCTCATCAGTGCTTTCTGCTGATGCATCCTCAGAAGCGGTGTCTGTATTGTCTGCATTTTCATCCTGCGGCTGTGTGAAGTCTGTGCCGAAGTAATCCTCAGAAAGCTTGCTTAAAGTTCCGTCTTCTTTCAGTTCGTCAATAGCGTTCTGAACTGCATCATATAAAGCTGTTTCCCCTTTCTTGATCGGGACAGCGTAGGTATCTACAACGTCCGGAATTACGAAAGCAACTTTCAGATTTGCATCTGGGTGCTGCTGAAGGTATTCATTGAATACAACAGAGTTAAAGGTTGTGAAATCAGCGCGTCCGGATTCAATCAGGGAAACTGCTTCGTCTGCTGTACTGATCTGTACAAGAGATGCACCGGCATCCTCCAGAATATCAAGGTAAGCGGTTGTGGCAGTGTTTGCTACTTTTTTGCCATCCAGGGAAGCCATATCTACGATATCATCATTGTCCTTGGCTACTACGATCTGCTGTGTGATGTAGAAATATGGTCCTGCGAAATCGTATTTCTCTTCACGTTCCGGGGTAATACTTACTGCGTTAATTACTGTGTCCAGACGTCCGCTGTCGATTCCTGCAAGAAGGGAATCCCAGTCAGATTCTGTGAAATCTGCTTCCACACCAAGTTTGTCTGCAATTGCCTTTGCTACCTCCACATCAAATCCGGTAAGCTCTCCGTTATCGTCATGATAGGTGTATGGAGGATAGGTTCCTTCCACACCGACTTTCAGTTTTCCTGATTCCTGAATCTGCGCAAGCTCGTCATCAGCTGCATAAGCCATACTGCATGTTGCCAGAACTCCTGTTAATACTGCTGCAATTCCTAAAGTCAAGATGCTTTTTCTCATAATTGTATCCTCCTCTTATTTTGTTCCCTATTTATTTGCTAGGATTAATATGGATTAAATGATAGCATAGAAATCTAGTCTTGTCTAATATGGAATAAAGATAGCTGGCTATAGGCAATGACTATAACCCATTTAAATTGAGCGTACACAGCTTGACTTAATAGGAAGATATGGTAAAGTGGAAGAAAGAAATCTGGTGGGAGTGAGGCTTGATGGAAAATACAGGAATCAGAGATGAAGTAATACAGGAAATTTATACACTGGCTGAAAAATATAATATCAAGAAAGTAATTCTCTTTGGGTCAAGGGCGCGTGGAGATTTCAAAAGGATGAGTGACATTGATCTTGCAGTCAGTGGAGGAGATTTTTGCAGGTTTGCACTGGATGTAGACGAGGAAACATAAAAACAGAACGAAAGCAGATGTAAAAAGACTGAAGTTTTCGCCAGAGAGGGAATAGATATGTTAGATCTGAAGCAACTGAAATATTTTATAGTGTGTGCTGAAACTGGCTCTGTTAGCGAGGCTGCCAAGCTTCTTTATACAACCCAGCCCAGTGTGAGCAAGGCAATCAAAGCGTTGGAGGAAGAAATGGGAATTGTATTGTTTGAGCGTATGCCAAGGGGAATTACTCTTACGGCGAAAGGCCGGGAGGCATATCGATATGCGTGCAGGATCATAAATGATTCCCGGATACTGGAAGAGATGAGCCATGGGAATATGGCAAAATATCTGCGGATTTCATTGAATCCCAGTTCCTGGTTTACGAATCAGTTTGTGGAGTTTTATAAGGAAAATTATGACAAGGATTATCATTTTGAAATCTATACAGCCGGTGTGCGCACGGTCATGGAACGTGTTCGGGATTACCTTTCAGACATTGGCTTTGTATACGTGATGGAACAGCAAAAAAAAGAATTCCAGTATGAGCTGGCGAAAAACAAGCTGGTTTTTACTGTTATGCAGGAAAGTACGGCGACATTTTATCCGGGAAAGTTGAATATATTAGATCAGGAAGCAGCTGACAGAGAGAAAGCACAGACCGTAAATATGGAAGAGATGAAGAACTTCCGGTTTATCCAGAACTTCCGTGATGAGTTTCTAGAATTGGGAGAGAAAGAAAAACGTAGTGTGTTCAGCTGGGAAAATCTGAATGTTTCCATTATTACAAACAGCGATTACATTATGGAAAAGATGTTGAAAGAGACCGGACTTTGCAATATCAGCGGCAGTTATCTTTCCAATGATAAAAAGGCAGCAAACAAAGGTATTCCGCTGGAATTCAAAAAGAATAAGGTGGTTTTCGGATACATCAGAAGAAAGAATGACGAGACGGATGAGCTGATGGAGGAATTACTGGGATTTTTAAGGGAAAAATTGAAGCTGGAGAATGGCAGCTGAATATGAAAGGGATAAAAGAAAAACGAAGCAGAATCGGCTAAAGGAACGTGTGCCGGTCTTCATAAATAGAGAAAAGGTATTCCTGAAAATTAAAAATATATTCCAAATAAGAATAGCTTATAACCCCCGGGGCGGGTTGTAGGCTGTTTTTTATTTTGCTAAACTACACCGTGGGATGAAAGAATGAGTAAAAACCTACTTGTATAGTATGGAATGGAGACAATTAAATGAAAAAATATGCAATCAAACGTATCCTTCAGCTGATTCCCATTCTGTTTGCAATTACTTTTCTTTCTTATGGAATGATGCGTATTGCAGGAAGTGATGTTGTAACACGGAAAATGGAGAATACAGGAGGGGTAGTGTCAGAAGCTGCACTGGATGCGGCAAGAGAAGAGCTGGGGCTGGATAAGCCATTTTTAACCCAGTATTTTGTATGGCTTGGAAAACTGCTGCGTGGAGATATGGGAAACAGCTATGTATCAGGAGTTTCGGTCTTTGATACTTTTATATCAAAACTGCCGGCAACCCTGCTTCTTACGGCTACTTCCATTCTGCTTACTATTATTATTTCGATTCCTTTGGGAATTTTGTCTGCGGTGAAGCAGAATACAATTGCTGATTACTTGATTCGTTTCTGCAGTTTTATAGGAAACAGTCTTCCTAATTTCTTTGTATCACTTTTGCTTATGTATTTTCTTGCAATCCGGGTCAGGATTTTCCCTGTTATTGCCAAGGATGTGAGTCTGAAAAGTGTTGCAATGCCGGCCATAACCCTGGCCATTGCCATGTCTGCGAAATATCTGCGGCAGGTAAGGGCTACTGTGTTAGATGAGCTGAGTAAGGATTATGTAGCAGGCGCCCGTGCCCGTGGGGTGAAGTTTTCTGTTACCTTATGGAAAAGTATTATGAAAGCATCCCTGGTTACGGTCATTACCCTGTTAATGCTGTCAGTGGGAAACCTCCTTGGCGGTACGGCAATTGTGGAGTCCATCTTTATGTGGGACGGTGTTGGAAAAATGGCAGTAGATGCTATTTCCATGCGCGATTATCCCATTATTCAGGCGTATGTTATGTGGATGGCGATCATTTATGTGCTGGTGAATCTGCTCACAGACCTGTCTTACCGGTTCCTTGATCCGAGAATCCGTCTGGGAGGTGCGAAGCAGTGAGTGTAAAAAAAATGGACGAAGTGCCAGAAAAGAAAACGGAAAGTAAAATACTGGCAAAGATGGGTAAGAAAGAACAAGGTAGATGTCAAAAAGAAAGTGTAGTGCTGAAAAATGGGCAAAGCACAGATAATGGAAAGCACGTAACCGTGCGTGTGCAGAGGATTAGAAAGATCCATATAAAACAAAAGCTGATAATTTTCAGCGTTCTGGCTGTCTGTCTTGTAGTCCTGGCAGTTTTTTCAGACCATCTCTGTCCTTATGACCCTTACGCCCAGGATCTTTCCAGCGCCCTTCAGGCACCCAGTCTTCAGCATCCAATGGGGACAGATACTTATGGCAGGGATATGCTGTCCAGGGTGATCAGCGGAGCAAGAGCCAGTATTTTTTCCACTTTTATACTGGTGGCTGTGATTTCCATTTTTGGTACGATTGTGGGATTATGCTGTGGCTATTATGGCGGAATTCTGGATTCTGTTATGATGAGAATTTCTGATGTCTGTCTGGCATTTCCAGGGCTGGTGTTTGCAATGGCGATCGCGGCCATTCTTGGGGGAGGTATCCAAAATGCTATTATTGCGCTGGCAGTGGTCAGCTGGCCAAAGTATTCACGTATAGCCAGAAGTCAGACACTGGCTTTGAAAGAGGAACCTTACATCTATGCGGCGATATTGGCTGGGGACAGCTCTGCTCAGATCCTTGTTAGACATGTTCTTCCCAATATGATCGGACCGGTTCTGGTAACAGCTATGCTGGATATTGGAACCATGATGATGGAGCTTGCAGGACTTTCCTTTCTGGGTCTTGGAGCGCAGATTCCAATGGCTGAGTGGGGAAGCATGATGAGCGGTGGACGAAGTATGATCCAGACATATCCATGGGTGGTTCTGTCGCCGGGAATTGCGATTTTTATATCGGTGGTTATTTTTAATCTGCTGGGAGATACCGTCCGGGATTACCTGGATCCGAAGAATAGCCGGATCAAGTGATGCGAGACAGTCAGAGGCTGAAATACGCGGCTTCCAAAACACAATTTTGGACTCTTTTGTGCTGTCAAAGCGGAAATGAAATATGTAAGCTTTGGAAAAAAGCATGTTAAATATAAGAGTATGAATAAACACGAGGAGGAATGTAAATGAAAACAAAGAAGATTCTTGGAATTGCACTGGCTGTCTGTATGACAATGGGATTAACTACAGTGCCCGCAATGGCGGAAGATAAGAAAACATTTGTATTTGGTGATACCACCTTTAATGCGGAGAATGAAGAAGCGGATATCAATCCACAGAACACCTACGCCGGCTGGGCCTGCATCCGCTATGGTGTCGGCGAAACCCTGTTCCGCTATTCTGATACCATGGAAATTGAACCATGGATTGCCAAAGAATATGAAAATGTAGATGAGCTGACCTGGAAAATTACTTTGAACGATGGTGTTGTATTTTCCAATGGGCGTGTCTGTGATGGACAGGCGGTAAAGGAAAGCCTGGAGTCTCTGGTTGAAAATCATGAAAGAGCAGCGGGGGACCTTTGCATTGACAGTATTGAGGCAGATGGAAATGTGGTTATCATTAAGACTACAGAGCCGAAACCGGCACTGATTAACTATTTAAGTGATCCCTATGGCTGCATTATTGATGTACAGGCTGGAATTACGGACAATGGAATTGTAATCGGTACAGGCCCTTATGTGGCTACAGATCTGGTAACGGACGATCATCTTACACTTGTAAAAAATGAAAACTATTGGAACGGTGATGTAAAGGTAGATGAAATCACGGTTCGCACGATTTCCGATGGTGATACACTGGCATTTGCACTTCAGGCAGGTGAAATCAATGCTGCCTATGGTATGGCATATGCAAGCTATCCTTTATTTGAGAATGATGATTTTACGTTCTCCAGTGCTGCAACAAGCCGCGCATTCTATGCATGGATGAATTTTGAAAGTACGGTAACTTCTGATCCGGCAGTCCGCAAGGCAATTGCCATGGGAATTGACAAAGAGAGCTTCGTATCCGTACTTCTGAATGGATACGGATATCCGGCAGTTGGTGCATTCCCGGATACTTTTTCATTTGGCGGACAGAATCTGACTACAGAGAGCTATGATCCGGATGGAGCCAAAAAGGTTCTGGAGGATGCAGGCTGGGTTGATTCAGATGGTGACAGAATTCGTGAAAAGGATGGCGAGAAGCTTGTAATCCGCTGGCTTACCTATCCAAGCCGTCAGGAGCTTCCGCTGCTGGCAGAATCAGCCCAGGCAACTCTGAAAGAGATTGGTATGGATGTTCAGGTTAACTGCACATCTGACAGCAATACCATCCGCAAAGATCCTGCGCAGTGGGACGTATACGCAAGTGCCATGGTAACAGCCCCAACAGGAGATCCGGAGTATTTCTTCACAACCTGTGCTCTGGATAACTCTGTTTCCAATAATGGACATTATCACAGTGATAAGCTGGAAGAGCTTGCAAAAGAGATGGGAAAAGAATTTGATGTGGAAAAACGTTCCGAACTGGGAATTCAGATGCAGCAGACCGTTCTGGACGACAACGCTTATGTGTTCTGTTCTCATCTTAAAATGAGCATGATCATGCAGTCAAATGTAACCGGTCTTGTGTCCAATCCTTGTGATTACTATGAGTTGACAGCAGATCTGGATATTAACTAAGGAAAAATACGCTTTGTGAGTTTGACCTGCCTATGGTGTAAATGAGAGCCAGCTGCCATGTATGGATAATACAGGCAGCTGGCAGAAATATTTTTTGGATATCAAGGAGGAGTTTGCGCGACAATGGAGAATAAAATACTGACCTATGATTCGGTGGAGATATCCTTTGACGGGGAAGCGGTAGTCCATGATATAAGCTTCTCACTCACACCGGGCGAAATCCTGGGGCTTGTAGGAGAATCCGGAAGTGGTAAAAGTACACTGATCAAAGCTGCTATGGGACTTCTTGGTTCAGGAGGCCTGGTAACCAGAGGCGACATCTGTTATATGGAACAGAATATTCTGGATATTTCAGAGAAGGAAAAAAGAAAAATCCGGGGATCAGGAATCGGCATGATTTTTCAGGATGCAGGAGCCTCTCTTTGCCCCATTCGTACGATTGGTGACCAGATTTATGAGAGTATGCGTGCCCATAAGAAAGTGAGCAGAAATGAAGCAAAGGATCGTGCCATGGAATTGTTTGAAAAGCTGAATTTTAAAGACAGCCAGCGCGTGTGGGACAGCTATCCCTTTGAATTATCCGGCGGAATGAACCAGAGAGCAGGGATTGCCATTTCCATGCTGATGAATCCACCGATTCTTTTGGCAGACGAACCTACAAGTGCACTAGATGTATCGGTTCAGCGTCAGGTAGTAAGAGAAATGTTAAAGCTCAGGGAATTGTTTGGAACAGCAATTATAATTGTAACCCACGATATTGGTGTAGTTCGGGCAATGGCGGATACCGTTCTGGTTCTGAAAAATGGAAAAATGGTGGAATATGGAGCGGCGGAAAAAGTGTTGAACCATCCACAGGATCCATATACAAAGAAGCTGCTGGCAGCAGTTCCAAGGCTTAAGAGAAAGGAAAGATCATGAACACACTTTTGGAAGCTGAACACTTAACGAAGGTATTTGCGCAGAGGGGAAAAGAGCCTTTTAAAGCTGTGGATGACGTAAGCTTTTCTTTGCAGGCAGGAGAAACACTTGGAATCGTTGGCGAATCTGGCTCCGGAAAAAGTACACTGGCGAAGATGATCACAAGGCTGACGGATATTACAGATGGTAATTTGAAATTCCAGGGAAAAGACATTACGAAATTAAAGCAGAGCCAGTTGAGGGATGTATATGGAAATATCCAGATGGTTTTTCAGAATCCGACAGGTTCCTTTGACCCGAGAAGAACTTTGGGAGACGGAATTGGAGAGAGCCTTCGAAATCGCGGCATGAAGAAGGCAGATATTGCAATAAGGGTGAAAGAACTGCTGGAACAGTGCGGACTTGAAGAAGAGCTGGCAAAAAGATATCCACATGAGGTCAGTGGAGGACAGTGCCAGAGAGCTGCAATTGCAAGGGCACTGGCAGTAGAACCGAAGGTGCTGATCTGCGATGAAGCTACCAGCTCACTGGATGTGACCATTCAGAAGCAGATCATGGAGCTTCTGGAAGAGCTGAAGGATACACATGGCTTATCCTTTATATTTATCTGCCATAATCTTGCACTTGTACAGAGCTTCTGCGATAAGGTGCTGGTTCTGTATGACGGAAAAGTGGTGGAGAGCGGGAAGCCGGATGCTATTATCAATGAGCCGAAAGAGGCGTATACAAAGAAGCTGGTGGATGCAGTATTTGAGTAAAATAAACACAGAAGAAAGCCCTGCCGGACAGGATTGCACTGCGACGAAAGGGGAGTTGCCGTTCGAGGCAACCCGCCGCAGTCGGAGAATCCTACAAGCAGGATTTTTTTTTCTTGAAATTTCCTTGTAAGATATTCCATAAAAGCAGAAAAATATGCAAAATGGGAATAGGTAAATATCCCCCTGGGGAGCTTGTGATACCTATTGATTCTGGTACAATAGGTTTCAGCAGCAAGGCAGAAAACGCCTGAAATGCGAATTTTTATACATAGTTACATGTAACACCTCCACTCATTATTACATGTAAATACAGACCTTCTATAGAAAGACAGTTATAGGACAAAAGCTTATAACTGCCTTTCTTATCTGGAGCGTATTTGAAAAAAATTCCGCAGTCTGCACGCCCCACTTTGCGGTATATTTCACCCGGATTCGGGAAAAATCTCCACAAATTGTGATGTGCATCTTGCAGAAAGCCTTTTTCAGACACGCTCTGAGAAGAAATGAGGGATGGAGAAAAAAGAGTCAGTAATCTTCAGAAAATAATATTTCTGCTGATAATAAAAACAAGAGGGAGAACTGCTATGAAAATCAAGAAAGTAATCAGTTTATTATGTACAGCGGCCATGCTGCTGGCTGTACCAGCCGGGAATGTTTATGCGGGTGCGGAGGATCAGTCTGTGGTAGTTACAATGCCAACCACATCAGAACCGGAATCCGGTTTTGATCCGGCTTACGGATGGGGAGCCGGAGAGCATGTTCATGAGCCATTGATCCAGAGTACCCTGGTTCGTACCACCAAGGACCTTGGAATTGAAAATGACCTTGCCACAGAGTATTCCTGTAGTGACGATGGTCTTACCTGGACTGTAAAAATCCGTGATGATGTGAAGTTTACAGATGGAGAGCCATTGACCGCCTCTGATGTTGCTTTTACCTTTAATACCTGTCGTGATGAAAGCTCTGTAAACGATTTTACCATGTTGAAGGAAGCGGTTGCAGTGGACGATACGACGGTAGAGTTTCATATGAATGAGCCATATTCCATTTGGCCATACACCATGGCAATTGTAGGAATCGTACCAGAGCATGCCTATGATGAAAATTATGGACAGAATCCAATTGGTTCCGGACGTTATATTATGAAGCAGTGGGACAAAGGACAGCAGGTTATTTTTGAAGCAAACCCGGATTACTACGGAGAAGAACCAAAGATTAAAAAACTGACCGTGCTGTTTATGGAAGAAGACGCAGCCATGGCAGCGGCAATGTCCGGACAGGCAGATGTAGCTCACACAGCAGCATCTTACAGTGATCAGAAAATTGACGGATATGAACTCCTGAGTGTGGCAACTGTGGATAACCGTGGCTTTAATCTTCCATGTACAGAACCAGAAGAAAAAGACGGTATCACATATGGAAACAGTCTGACTTCCGATGTGAAGGTACGACGTGCAATTAATCTTGCTATTGACCGGGAAGAGATGATCAAAAATGTACTCAATGGTTATGGAACAGTAGCCTATAGTGTTTGCGACAAAATGCCATGGTACAACGAGGAGGCTGTTACAGAGTATGACCTTGATGCAGCGAAGGCTCTGATGGAAGAAGCAGGCTGGATAGAAGGCGATGACGGAATAAGAGAAAAAGATGGGGAAAAAGCAGAGCTTACCATTATGTTTTCAAATGGAGATTCTGTGCGCCAGGCACTTGCAGAAGACTCTGCGAATCAGCTGCGTGAGCTTGGAATTGATGTAACTACTTCTGGTGTTGGCTGGGATACCGCCTACGATCAGGCACAGTCAGAACCGCTTATATGGGGATGGGGAGCACATAGCCCTATGGAGCTTTACAATATTTATCACACCATCAAAGATACCGGAAGTGCGGAATATTCTCCATATGCAAATGAGACAGTTGACAAATACATGGACGAAGCACTTGCAAGCAGCAACCTGGAAGAATCCTACGATCTCTGGAAAAAAGCCCAGTGGGACGGAACCACAGGAATTACACAGGAAGGGGATATTCCGTGGATCTGGCTGTGCAATATTGATCATCTTTATTTTGTACGTGATGGTCTGAAAGTGGCAGATCAGAAATTACATCCTCATGGCCATGGCTGGTCTATTGTAAACAATGTTGACCAGTGGGAGTGGGAATAAAGAAAGCAATAAGGAATGCTTTTTGTACTTGTATCAGGTATGAAGAGTAAGAAAAAACGAAACGGATAAATTAAGATGAAACGCATAGGTATTTATGTAGGAAAGAACCTGCTACGAATCATATTACTGCTTTTTGCAGTAAGCATTCTTACCTTTGCCCTTGTATCAGCTTCCCCCATTGACCCGTTACAGGCCAATGTGGGGCAGGCTGCTCTGGGCAGTATGAGTGAAGAACAAAAAGAAAAGCTGCGCTCCTACTGGGGCGTGGATGAACCGCCAGTGCAGAGATATCTGAACTGGCTGAATGCATTTATAAAGGGAGATGGAGGAATTTCTCTGTTATACCGGCAGCCGGTGACAAAGGTCATTGCAGTGAAGCTGGGAAATTCTCTTTTTCTTATGGGACTGGCGTGGGTGGTTTCCGGACTTGTGGGCTTCCTTCTGGGAGTACTTGCAGGGGTGTTTCAGGGCAGGCTGCCGGATAAGATCATAAAAGGCTATTCGCTGGTGATTGCCAGCACTCCTTCTTTTTGGCTGGCACTTTTGCTGTTGATCATTTTTGGAGTCTGGATGAAAATCCTTCCCATTGGACTTAGTGTTCCTATTGGAGTAGAAGTCAGCGGTGTTACCTTTTGGGACAGAGTGCGTCATGCCATTCTTCCGGCAGTCACTTTAAGCATAACCGGAATTTCGAATATCACATTACATACCAGGGAAAAAATGATTGATATAATGGAAAGCGATTACATCCTTTTTGCAAAGGCGCGGGGAGAGAAAACCGGAAGCATCATTTTTCACCATGGCATTCGTAATGTGCTGCTTCCGGCCATGACCCTGCAGTTTGCATCTGTCAGTGAGATCATAGGAGGTTCCGTTCTTGTGGAGCAGGTATTTTCCTATCCGGGACTGGGACAGGCGGCTGTAGCGGCGGGAACTGGCAGTGATGTGCCTCTCCTTATGGGGATTACATTAATAACAGCAGCCATTGTTTTTCTGGGAAATTTCCTGGCAAATGTACTGTATGGAGTTGTTGATCCCAGAATCCGGAAGGGAGGGCTGGGACTATGAGCGAAGGTGTAATGAGAAACAGTTGTTCAAAGGGCAGCCCGGGAGTCGTGGAAAAGCAGAGGAAAAGGCTGAATCAGCGGCAGAAAGCAAGGATTTTGCTGGTTTTTTCTGTAGCTTTTCTGGCGGTGATAGCCATACTTGGAGTGGTGCTTCATGATGCCGCTATGGTGACTGATTTTTCCAGAAAAAATATTGCTCCCTGTCTGAAATATCCTTTTGGTACGGACTGGCTGGGCAGAAATATGTTTTACCGTACTCTTACCGGTTTATCCATGAGTATTCTTATTGGCGTGCTGGCAGCAGGTGTAAGCGCAGTTATGGCACTGATTCTTGGAATTTGTGCAGCAACTCTTGGGAAAAAGGTGGACTCTGCCATCTCTTTTGCAATTGACACTGTTATGGGAATTCCGCATATTCTGCTGTTGATCCTGATTTCCTATGCTATGGGAAAAGGGTTGAAGGGAGTGATCGCAGGTGTGGCGCTGACACACTGGACATCTCTGGCAAGGCTGATCCGAGGTGAGGTTATGCAGCTTCGGGAAAGTGAATATATTCAGATCGCAGGAAAGCTTGGGCTGGGCAAATGGGAGATTGCGAAAAAACACATAGTTCCCCATGTTCTGCCCCAGTTTATTGTTGGGCTGGTATTGCTTTTCCCACACGCAATTCTTCATGAGTCCAGTATTACATTTCTGGGCTTTGGGCTTTCCACGGAGCAGCCGGCGATTGGAGTTATTTTATCAGAAAGTATGCGCTATCTGATCATGGGCAAATGGTGGCTGGCTGTATTTCCTGGAATGATGCTGGTTCTTACGGTTGTGCTGTTTGAAAAAGGCGGTACAGCTCTTCGTCAGCTTCTGGATCCGGGAAGTGTTCACAAATAGAGAATAGCAGGAGGGACTGTCCGGTACGAGACAGCAGCGTATGAAAAAATATGAGTTGTACAAATAAGAAAAAAATACTGGAAATAGAAGAGCTTTCCGTTTCCTTTCTCCAATATAAAGGAAAAACCAGCAGACAGAGCTGGCTTCCCGTGATTTCAGGTCTATCTGTTGCAGTGAGGGAAGGGGAACTGGTGGCTGTAGTCGGCTCCAGCGGTTCCGGAAAAAGTCTTCTGGCACATGCGATTTTGGGAATTCTGCCTTATAATGCAAAAGTATCCGGAATTATGAAGTTCCAGGGTGAATTGATGGACGAAAAGAAGATCAGTGAACTTCGTGGAAAGGAAATTGCTTTTGTGCCTCAGAGCACCTTATATCTGGATCCTCTTATGAAAGTGGGGAAACAGGTCTGTGGAAAAAGAGGGAAAAAGGGGTCAGAAAAGCAATCGGAATTGTTCCGCAGGTATGGTCTGCCTGAGGAAACGGAAACGAAATATCCTTTCGAGTGTTCTGGAGGAATGACCAGAAGAATTTTGCTGTCTACTGCATTAATGGAAAATCCAAAGCTTATTATTGCGGATGAACCTACGCCTGGCATGGACCTGACACTTGCGAAAAAGTCTATGGAGGATTTCAGAAAATTTGCAGATGAAGGAAATGGAGTTCTTTTGATTACTCATGATATTGAGCTGGCACTGGAAGTTGCTGACAGGATCGTTGTTTTTTATGCAGGAAAAACAGTGGAAGAGGCCCCGGTTTCGGATTTTCGTTCAGAAGAGACCTTGCGCCATCCTTATACGAAAGCATTGTGGCGGGCACTTCCGCAGAATGGCTTTACCCCTCTTGACGGAACCCAGCCTTATGTGAAAGACATGCCGCAGGGATGTCCTTTTGGACCAAGGTGCAGCTGGTATCGGGAAGAATGCAAAGGGGAAATACCTATGGTGGAGGCTGGATGCGGAAGTGTCAGGTGTATCCGGTATTGTATGTAAAACGGAAATACCACCTATCGGCGACATCACTATATAGGAAAGTCAGCGGTTGTGTGCCTGTGGCACTCCCACAGCTGCCGACAGCATTCGTAATCCGGGACTTTCATAGTAAAGTCAGATAGGGGATAACTTTAATGCATATTGCCTACTGAATAGTTATAACAGGAGATGTAAAATGATTCTGGAAGCACGAGATATTTCATTTTCTTATGAGAGAAAAGGCGCAGAACTTTTTTCAAATATAAAATTTAAAGTGGAAAACAACGAAAGAGTGTGGGTGCCAGGACCAAGTGGCTATGGAAAAACCACATTGTGTAAAATTCTGGCTGGCTATCTGGAACCTTGCAAAGGACAGATTTTGCTGGATGGAAAGCCTTTGCCGAAGAAAGGGTATTGTCCGGTGCAGATGATCTGGCAGCATCCGGAAAGGGCTGTGAATCCCAGACTGAAAATGGAAAATATTTTGTCTGATGGAGGGCAGGTTGAAAATCGGATCATAGAGGAGCTGGGGATAGAAGAAGATTGGTTGAACCGGTATCCTCAGGAATTATCCGGTGGGGAATTGCAGCGTTTCTGTATTGCAAGAGCACTGGGAAAAGAGACAAGGTTTCTGATTGCAGACGAGATCAGTACCATGCTGGATCTCATCACGCAGAGCCAGATATGGAATTTCCTGCTGGATGAAGTAAAAAGGCGGGAAATCGGGTTGATCGTGGTATCTCATAGTGAGGCATTATTGAAGCAGGTTGCAGAGCGAAAACTGCCTTTTACGGCAGAGAAGACAACTGCCTGAAAATTTTGAGTGATTCATTTATTTTATACTTCCATTTTCCAAGAAAAACAAGAGCAGATTTTAACAAAAAAATCCCTTAAAAAAAAGTTATGTTTGGTTAATCATAATTGAAACAAGTGACTATAATAAGGGACGTAAAAAGAAAAAAGAAGTACTTAACAAAACCTCTTTGTTGAAGGCTGCTAAGCGTTTCAGAATTTTGGAGGAAAAGATAAATGAATACTTTAAAAGCTGAAAAAAGAAGCATGGATGTCAAAGCAAAGAAATTAAGAAGAGAAGGATTTGTAACAGGTAACCTGTTCGGCAGAGAAATTGAAGGTTCCATTCCCCTTAAGTTTACTAAGAAAGAAATTGAAGTTTTGTTGAAAAACAACAATAAAGGAAGCCAGGTAATGCTGGAACTGGATGGTAAAACCTATGATGCGCTGATCAAGGAAGTTGATTATAATCCACTTGCACATACAGTAGAGGAAGTTGATTTCCAGGCACTGGTAAGCAATGAGATGGTTCATTCCACTGCTGAGATCATTCTGGAAAATGAAGAGAAGGTTATGTCCGGTGTTCTGCAGGATGAGTTGAAAGAGGTTGCATACAAAGCACTTCCGGCAGATCTGGTTGACAAGATCAAGGTTGATGTCGCTGGTATGAAGATTGGTGATACGCTTCGTGTGAAAGACCTTGAAATCGCCAAGAATAAGAATATCCACATCACAACTGATCCGGAAGCAGTTGTCGCAACTGTAACACCAGTTCACAACGTAGTTCCGGAGACTGAGACAGAGGCTGAAGAGACTGCTGAGGAGAAATAAGCTGGCGGCAGTTGCTGAAATTGAATTTTGAATATGTGGGAATGAAATGGGAAGCTGTTCACTGGGAAATTGGTGGGCAGCTTCCTTTTGTCTGGTATTTCTAAAAGGCGGTTATTAGAGTGTGTTTGAAAAATCTCCCATAAATTGTGACGCACATCGTGCAGAAAGCCTTTTTTAAACACGCTCTAATAAAAATTTGTTACGAATTTTAAAAACTGCTTCACATGTGGCTTCAGAATCCGGTTCTTACTGTACACAATGTAGAAGGTTCGCATGGCGGATTCGTGATTCAGGGGAAATATGAGAATCTGGTGGGTGTCGGCCAGATCTTTGGCAGAGCAGGCAGAGAGGATGGAGATTCCAAGGCCGCCGGCTACAGACTTGCGGATGGCCTCCAGATCGTTCATGCGGGCTACAATGTGCAGGGAAGAAGCCGGGATATTTCGTTTTTCCAGATAGCGGTCAATTTCCTTTTTGGTTCCAGAACCAGTTTCGCGCATAATAAAGGGTTCTCTTAGAAAATCAGAGAAATCAAGGGTACCGGAATCCATTTTTTGCTGATATTGCAGGTAATGCTGGTTGACCGGGGTGGCAATTACAAGTTTATCTTTGCAAAAAGGGATAAAACAGCAGTCTGGTTCGTCAAAGGTATTTCCCACCAGAGCCAGATCCACGCTGCCATCTAGAACTCTTGCCACAGCGCCGAGACTGTCGGATTGCCAGGAGTGAAAATATACGTCTGGAATCTGGCAGGTGAAGGCACTGAGAATACCTGGCAGAAGGTAGGAGGAAGGAATGGTGGAAACAGCCAGGTCAATGATCTTTTTATTTTGTCCGGTGAACTCTTCTATAATGTTGCTGCGCATGTTCAGCATATTGGAGGCGCAGTCATAGAGCAGAAGACCGCGCTGGGTGATGTTCAGCTTCTTGGTGGTGCGGATCAGCAGCCGCGAGTTCAATTCCTGTTCCAGAGAATTGATGTGGGCACTGATGGTGGGCTGGGTCAGGTTCAGCTGGCGGGCGGCTTCGGAGAAGCTTTTATTTTCGACTACGGCTACGAAGGCCTCTAATTGTTTAAATTCCATAGGATAAAAATACTGGTTCCTTTCTCAAAGACTAATTAAGTGTTACTAATGCTGAATTTATAAGTCTAAAATTTTCTTTAATCCCTGGATGGCAAAATCCAGCTCATTCTTTGTATTTTCCGGTCCAAAGGAGAACCGGATAGTTCCGGCAGGATAAGTACCAAGCGTCTTGTGGGCGTTTGGAGCGCAGTGGAGTCCGACTCTGGTCATAACACCATACTCATTGTCCAGCTGCCACGCCACCTGTGACATGTCGATTTCTGGTGTCTGGATCGAAACAACTGCATTTCGGTCAGTGAGATCTTTTTTTCCAATAATACGGATATGTCTGCCAGTATCGTCCAGTGCCTGCAGCTGTTCCAGAAAATAACCAGTGAGAGACAATTCTTTTTCATTTATCGCCTGCAAAGAATGCGTTTTCAAGTACAAAAGTGCTTCATGCAGTCCATAAATTCCAGGCAGATTAGGTGTCCCGGATTCAAAGCGATCCGGCATAAAATCCGGAATTTCTTCCGTATGAGATACACTTCCGGTACCGCCGGAAATCAGTGGTTCCATTTGTTCTGCCAATTCCTGGGAAACCAGGAAACCACCTGTCCCTTGTGGTCCCCGAAGTCCTTTATGTCCGGTAAAAGCTAACGCGTCAATATGCATTTTGTCCATATTAATTGGTACGATCCCAGCCGTCTGTGCAGAATCCACAACAAAATAAAGCTGGTGCCTCTGACAGATTTCCCCAAGGGCATCAAGGGGCATCCTGGTTCCGCATACATTGGAAGCATGTAAAGTGACAATAGCTTTCGTCTCAGGGCGGATCAGTTCTTCTACTTTTTCCAGAATCATAGAGCCGTCCGTTCTGCAAGGAATCCGGTCAAAGGAAATCCCTGAGGAAGCCAGCTGTACTACAGGTCTCATAACTGCATTGTGCTCCATGGCGGATACCAGAATATGGTCTCCTGGTTTTAAGAATCCTTTTAAAATAAAATTGAGACTGGTGGTGACATTTGGTGTAAAAATTACATTTTTGCATTTGGAAAAGTGGAAAAGTTCTGCCAGCAGCTGGCGTGTCTCATAAATAACTTCTTCTGCTGAGTAAGCACTGGAGTAGCAGCCGCGGTTCACGTTAACTCCGTTCATAGTCAGGTAATCCATCATAGCTTGTGCCACACCTGGAGCCTTTGGAAAGGAGGTGCTGGCCTGGTCGAGGTAAATTCGGTTCATGATTATATCCTTTCGCTTGGAAAATGGTTATTTAATATATCTATAATACCACGATTTATCGACAATATCTATAAATACTTAAAATAATCCCACATAATCAATTAGAGTTTTCTGACAAAAAATGCTAAAATAGAGGAAAGATTTGACAGTTATCTAAGGAGGAAAGAGTATGAAAGAAACATTGTCAAAGAAAGAAACACCCATAATCATCGGAGCCGGTGTCATCATCGGAATCATTGCAGTGGCTCTGGTATATTTCGGAAACCCTGCAAATATGGGCTTCTGCATTGCCTGCTTCCTGCGTGATACTTCAGGAGCACTGGGATTCCACAGTGCAGCTGCGGTTCAGTACATCCGCCCGGAAATTGTAGGACTGGTACTTGGCTCCTGCATTCTTGCTCTTGCAACCAAAGAATTTAAGCCAAGAGGCGGCTCCGCACCTGTTACCCGTTTTGTGATCGGAATGTTCGTTATGATCGGCTGCCTGATGTTCCTTGGCTGCCCATTCCGCATGATCCTTCGTCTGGCTGGCGGCGATTTCAACGCCATCTTTGGTTTGATCGGATTTATTGCTGGAATCCTTGCCGGAGTATTTTTCCTGAAAAAAGGCTATACTCTGAAACGTTCCTATAAAATGCAGCCGGTTGAAGGCGGCATTTTCCCAGTAGTGGAAATCGGAATTCTTCTGCTTCTCATTGCAGCACCTGCATTCATCCACTTCACAGAAGCTGACGGTGGTCCTGGAGCAAAGCATGCTGCAATTGCAATCTCCCTGATCGCAGGGCTTCTGGTAGGTGCACTTGCACAGAGAACCCGCCTGTGTATGGTTGGAGGAATCCGTGACGTGGTACTGTTTGGAGAGTGGAAGCTGCTTCTTGGATTTATTGCAATTCTGGTAAGTGCGTTGATCGGAAACATGATCCTGGGATATTTTAATCCAGGATTTGCAGGACAACCTGTCGCACATACAGATGGTCTTTGGAATGCACTTGGAATGGCGCTTGCAGGATTTGGCTGTGTCCTTCTTGGAGGCTGCCCGCTTCGTCAGCTGGTTCTGGCTGGTGAAGGAAACACAGACTCCGCCATCACAGTATTTGGTCTGATGGCTGGTGCAGCTGTAGCACATAATTTCGGACTGGCATCTTCTGGAGAAGGCCCGACTGCAAATGGCAAGATCGCTGTTGTGATCGGTTTTGTGGTTCTGATCGTGATTGCGACAGTAAATTCCATGCGTAAGAATGAAGCGTGAAGTTGATTAAGGACGCTCATTTATAGTATATCTGTGTAAACAGACAATTCCGTTTAGTTGAAATAATGAAAAATCTAAGGAGATTAAGTGTATGAAAACAATAGATGCAAGAGGGCTTTCCTGCCCGGAACCTGTGATCCGTACCAAGAATGCGCTGGCATCCGGTGAGAAGGCGTATACGGTAATGGTAGATAACGTAACAGCCAAAGAAAACGTATCCCGTTTCGCCCTGCATCAGGGATATAAGGTGTCTGTAAAAGAGGATGGGGAAGACTTTGTCCTCACTCTTGAGAAATAATGGGAGATTACATAGCCACATTTTTTTCCCATTTTGGAGCTATGTCTTTCAAGAAAAAATGTGAGAAAGAGGGATATCCAGCTACGATCATGCCGGTGCCAAGGAATTTAAGCTCTTCCTGCGGAACCTGCGTGAAATTCACAGGGGAAGCACAGACTGCGCAAAACTGGAACTCCGATGAAGTGGAGCAGCTGGTAAAAATACTTGAAACAGGAAGCTTTCAAGTTATATGGCATAGCTAAAGGTAAATAGCGAATAAGAGGAGAATGTGTTATGCTAGAAAACAGGCAGTCTAATTATGACCAGGTAATCGAGAACTGGAGATTGAAATTCCTGGAAATGGATCAGGAGGAACTGATTCGCAAATTTCAGCTGGAAGCTGATGAGGAGTTTCTTTATATCATTTACTTTTCAAAAAGATTTCGAATTGACCGAAAAACTGGATTCATTACAGAAGATGGGAAAAGCCCTGGATTTGATACGGTAATGAATATTTATAATACGTTTTACTATTCAGCAGCTCATCCTGTGGCATCGGGCAATCTGGTGGCTTTTCGCCAGGTGAAGAGAGTGTATCCTTTTGAGGCTGCTTACAGAAGGACGATTATTTCCAGGCTGCAGGAGCTTTTCTCCGGGAAGACAGAAGAATTAAGAAAAGCCTGTGAGGCTCTGGGGGGAACTTTGCTTCCTCAGGGAGATGTGGGGTATGTGCTTCCGGTATTTCCTTTTTTGAATATTGCAGTTTTGTTCTGGGATAAGGATGAGGAATTTGAAGCACAGGCAAACATGCTTTTTGATTCGGAAATCACAGAGTTCATGCATGAGGAAAACGTAGTGTGTGTGGCGGCAGACGCGGTGTATTATCTTACACTGGCGGCAGGAATGACACCGGAGAAAATATATGCCCAATAGGATTGGGGAGGAAAGCAGCCAACTGTATTTCGCAGAACATAAAAAGGTCGTATATATCAACGGCCTTTTTATAATGTAAAAATTTTGATAAAATCTCTTATAGCATAAAAATTTTTGCCTGATGGAATCCTTTTTCTTGCAAGCTTATGTACCAACCTTACAACATTGTAAGATTCTGCCTGCATTTTGTAATCTGATTCGATGGCAGCAAGTGACTTTTTTAAGTATACTGTTTTTTGCAAGGAAGCGTATGAAAAAGCTCATTGATAAAGGAGAGGAGTAAAAAATGTCATTACTTGAAGTTACAAATCTGAAAAAAATATATACCACCCGTTTTGGCGGAAATAAGGTGCAGGCATTGACCAATGTGAATTTTTCTGTGGAAAAAGGTGAATTTGTTGCAATTATGGGAGAAAGCGGTTCCGGAAAAACTACACTTCTGAATATTCTTGCAACACTGGATAAACCTACTTCCGGAGACGTACTTCTGGATGGAAAAAGCCTGGGACACCTTTCTGACAAGGAGATTTCTACATTTCGAAGAAAAAATCTGGGCTTTGTGTTCCAGGATTTTAATCTTCTTGATACCTTCAGCCTGAGGGATAATATTTATCTGCCGCTGGTGCTGGCTGGTGAAGATTACCGGGAAATGGGGCAGAAAATCCGCCCTATTGCACAGGCTCTTCATATTTATGAACTGCTGGAAAAATATCCTTATGAGGTCTCTGGAGGACAGAAACAAAGATGTGCAGTTGCCAGGGCTCTGATTACACAGCCGCGCCTGGTCCTTGCGGATGAACCCACAGGGGCTCTCGATTCCAAGGCTGCAAATGCTCTTCTGGACGTTTTCGGAGAGATAAACAGACAGGGACAGACCATTCTCATGGTTACTCACAGCGCCCAGGCAGCTAGCCGGGCATCCAGGGTTCTGTTCATAAAAGATGGTGAAGTTTTCCACCAGATCTATCGCGGCGAGAAAACAAAAGAGGAGATGTATCAGATGATTTCCGATACCTTAACCATTTTGATGACGGGCGGTGAGTATCATGCGTAAGGGATTTTTTGCCAGGCTGGCAGTTGTAAACATCCGAAAAAACAAACAGATCTATGTGCCCTATATTCTGGCGTGTCTGTTCAATGTGGCAATGCTGTATATGATGCTTTTTATCAATCATAATGCAGGAATGAAAACGATCCGTCACAGTGGTGACGTGTTGATGATCACGACTATGGGAGTTGGCGTTATTGTTATTTTCTCCTTTATTTTCCTGTTGTACAGCAACAGTTTCCTCATGAAAAGAAGACAAAAGGAACTGGGACTTTACAACATTCTAGGTTTGGAAAAGAAGCATATCAGCAGGGTTATGATGCTGGAGAATCTGTTTAGTGCCTTGATCAGTTTTGTTGGCGGAATCCTTGTGGGAATTCTGGGAAGCAAGCTGGCGCTTCTGCTGCTCTTGAAACTGATCAAGGTTCCGGCGTCCTTTGGGTTCGAAGTCAGCGTTCCGGCAATCAGAATATGCCTGGAAGTGTTTGGAGCTATTTTTGTTTTGATCCTTCTGGTAAATATCAGGAAGGTTTACAAAACAAACCCGATTCAGCTTCTTCAGGCACAAAATGCAGGGGAAAAGGAACCAAAAGCAAAATGGCTGATGGCGGTTGCTGGTTTTATCTGTCTGTTTATCGGATATTATATTGCCATTACCACAGAGTCACCTCTTTCGGCGCTGGCGCTGTTCTTTGTGGCAGTGGTTCTGGTAATGGCAGGAACGTATCTTCTTTTTACAGCAGGAAGCATTGTGGTGCTCAAAGTTCTGCGCTGGAATAAGAAATTTTATTATAAAACCAAGAATTTTACTGCTGTTTCCGGTATGCTGTACCGCATGAAACAAAATGCAGTTGGACTTGCAAGTATCTGCATTCTGAGCACAGGCGTACTTCTGATGATCTCTTCTACGGTGTGCCTGAATTCCGGACTGGATGATATTATGAACAAACGCTGTCCGGCGGATGTGAATGTGCTGTACCGGGGAAATTCTTATGAAGATCTGGAAAAAATGAGAGAGAAATTACTGGGAAAAATTGAAAACCAGGTTTCTTATGAGAAAATTAACACCGAAATTGCTTTTTCATCTACGCTTGTGGGAAGCGAAGATGGGAGCTGGAAATTTGCAAATGTTGATGGGAGTTCCCTTATGGCAATGCCAGCCTCATTGGAAACCCTTACCGTGGTTCCACAGGAAGAGTATGCCAGGGTTACGGGAGAAGAGATTTCCCTTGCGCCAGGTGAAGTTCTTGCTTACCACAATGGAAAAACAGACGGTGAGACTCTGGAGATTCATAACAAGGTTTACCAGGTGAAAGAATGGCTGAAAAATTACCAGTATGTGGGAGATAATTTTTCTTCTATGGATTCTTTGAAGCTGGTTGTAAATGACGAAGACTTTTTTGCTTTGTTTTTGCAGCAGGAGGAAGTTTATCAAAGTGCAATGTCTCTGATGGAACTGGAAACGGATGTGTATCTGTCTGGAAGTGAAGAAGAAAAATATACATCTGCCACCAAAGTAAGCAATCTTGCATCGGAGCTTCTGGATTCCGAAAAAGCAGCTGGAACTATAGAAGTGGGAATGAACTACAGTACTATAAAACAGGAGCTGTATAACAGTTTTTACAGTATGTTCGGTGGAATTTTGTTCCTTGGAATTTTCCTTGGACTGCTGTTCCTGATGGGGGCGGCTATGATCATTTACTACAAGCAGGTTTCAGAGGGCTATGAGGATAAGGAACGGTTCGAGATCATGCAGAAGGTGGGCATGACTCATAAAGAGGTGAAATCTTCCATTCACAGACAGATCCTTATGGTATTTTTCCTTCCTCTTGGAATGGCAGCACTGCATATTGCTATGGCATTTCCTATGGTAAAGAGACTGCTGGCGCTGTTTAGCATGACAAACAGCGGTTTGTTTGCCAGATGCACGGTGGTGACATTATTGGTGTTTGCTTTGGTTTATGGCGTGATTTATGGGCTGACAGCGAAGGTTTATTACAAGATTGTAGAGAGAAAGTGAGAATAGTATAAAGAAAATGCTTTTCTAAATGTTGATAAAACATCAATTAGGAAAGCATTTTTTTATGCACTTTTAGTTCGCGCTATAAACTGAACAAAGCGCACAAAAATATAAAAAGTTTATTGTGTAAATTTTAATGAATGGAAATGTTGACAAAATAGACAAAATAACGTATTATAAAGACACAAAAGAGATGTAAGCGCATACATTTTAGAAACATTAAAGTTTAAGCAGTAAACTAAAAAGGAGGAACGAAATGAAGAAAAAAGTGGTTTCTGTAATGTTACTAGTAGCATTAGTTGGTTCTAGTTTATCAGCAACAACAATTACAGCATATGCGGAAGATCATGACCCGGTAAATTTAACTTTCTGGGGATGGACGGCAAGTGATTTTGAAGCTAAGAGTATCCAGGATGGACTGGATGCATTTCAGGAAAAATATCCATGGATAACAGTTGAATATATGACAGTTCCATCAGCAGATTATCACACAAAATTAAAAACTGCATTAGCTTCAGGAAGTGGACCGGATGTATTTTACCTGGATGCAACACAGTGCACAGACTTTGTAAAAGCAAATCTTCTTATGGACATTACAGATATTGCTGGTGATTTTACCCAAAATATGACAGATGCATCTTTGCAGAAAGTAAGTATGACAGATGCTGATGGAAATACTCATGTATATGGTTTGGATATCTGCAATGTTGGCCCAGTGATTTTCTATAACAAAGATTTATTTGAAGAGGCTGGTGTTGAGCCAATGCCTACAGAATGGGATAAAAGATGGACTTGGGATGAATTTGTAGAAAACATGAAGAAACTTACAAAGGTAAGTGATGATGGAACTACAACCCAGTATGGAACTTGTAACTGGCAGGAACAGTATTCCCTTTATGTACTTCAGGAACTTTTGGATTTAAATGGAGCAAACTGGTATAATGAGGACATGACTGCCGCAGAAAATGTAGACAGTGAAGAATCTAAAGAAGTTATCGAAGGTATCAAAGCTTTAAGAACTGAATATGGTGTAGCACCAGATCCAACAGCAGCAGGATCTGATACCAGTAATTCACCAACAGCGATGTTTTTAACTGGACAGGTTGCTTCTATTGCAATTGGTTCTTATGCATTGCAGGAAATTTCACAGTCAGATATCAATTACGGAGTTGGTCTGTTCCCTACTTTCGGGAAGGACGATGCAGATGCATTTATGGTTTCTTCTGATATGAAATGTATCAACAGCGAAACGGAGCATAGTGAAGAAGCACTTTTACTTGCAGAATATATGAGTTCACAGGATTTTGGTATTCCGATTTATCAGACGGGACTTTGGATGCCAAACCAGAAGGCATTATATGAGGATGAAAATATCTCTTTATGGTTTAACGAAGATGTTTATCCAGAAGAATGGAAAAATCTTATTCCAGTATTCTATAATGCAAAAGATAAACCAACGGATAAATTATCAAATGTAAATAGTATCAATGATGCGGTAGATGAGCAGATGCAGGCTTTCTATTATGCAGATCAGGATGCAGATACTACATTACAGAACATTGAAAATAATATCAATTCAATTTTAGGAAAGTAGTAGATTAATTATTATATTGAATCAGCTTTGCGGTTTGACATAGTCAAACCGCAAAGCTTATAAAGGACGGGCTATGAAGACAAAAAAATTACATAATGATGGAGTATGGGCACTACTTTTTTTAGCACCTGCAGTAATTGGACTTTGCGTATTTACCATTTATCCGTTATTTGAATCCTTGCATATCAGTTTTACATCATGGGATTTATTTAGTGAGAAAGTTTTTGTTGGATTACAAAATTATATTGATTTTTTTCATGATCCAACTGGAATAAAGGTTTTTATTAATACGATTGTATTCACACTTTTGGCAGTTCCAATTCAGCTGGTGATTTCTTTTTTCTTAGCTGTAGCTTTAAATCAGAAAATAAAAGGTATTCGTTTCTTTCGAGGGGCATATTTTCTTCCCTCTATTGCTTCCATGGTATCAATTTCAATAGTATGGCAATGGTTATTCAATACTGATTTCGGTATTGTCAATTATGTTATCAAATTATTAGGTGGAAGTGGTATTCCATGGCTTACAAGCACGAAATATTCTTTATGGACGATTATCATAGTGAGTTGTTGGAAAGGAATGGGATATAATATGATGATCTTCCTGGCAGGATTACAGGGAGTACCATCAAGTTATTATGAAGCTGCAGAAATGGATGGCTGTGTAGGGTTATCTAGACTGATCAGAATTGTGGTTCCTCTTATAAAACCGACTACACTTTATGTAAGCATCACCTGTGTTATTAATTCCATGCAGGTATTTGATCAGGTAATGATTATTACTGGTGGAGGACCGGCTAGATCATCTTCAGTAATGGTACAGTATTTGTACGAAAATGCTTTTGACTATTACAAGATGGGATATGCAAGTGCAATAGGCTGGATTATGGCTCTCTTTATCTTTGTTTTATCATTGATACAGTTCAGAACCATGGGAAACGATGACTATAGTATTGAGTAAAAACCGAGAGAGATGGTACTATTATGAAAAGAAAAAAGAAACAGCAGATGGTTAAGACAATTTCTATTATTGTATTACTCATCGGTGCAGTAATTATGCTGGTTCCATTTTTTTGGATGATTTCGACTTCTCTAAAAAATGTTGCAGATGTATTTAAATATCCGCCCAGTTTTTTTGGAAGTGAAATAAAATGGAGCAATTATGCAGATGTATTTAATGCAACTGATTTCCTGGGAATGTTGAAAAATACAGTAATTGTTACAATAGTAGTTGCTGTAGGACAATTACTGACGTCAGCAATGGCAGGTTTTGCTTTTTCGTATTTGAATTTTCGTGGAAGAGAAGTTATTTTTAAAGTATTCCTTTTTGCAGTAATGATTCCATTTCATGTTATGTTGATTCCTACTTTCGTAATTATGAGAGACATGAAACTGTTGAACTCATTGTGGGCATTGATTTTGCCGTGTATTGTATCTCCATTAGGTGCTTTTATGATGCGGCAAAGTTATATGTCAGTTCCAAGATCATTAGGCGAAGCAGCTTCGTTAGATGGTGCTACACCCTGGGAGATTTGGTGGAGAATCTACCTTCCTTTGTCAAAACCTACACTTGCAACATTAGCAATATTTTCTTTTATGCAAACTTGGAATGATTTTATTAGACCATTAATTTTCCTAAACAGTAATAAGAAAATGACCTTGACTTTAGGCTTATATAATATGATGGGAAATTACGCAACAAACTGGGGATTGATGATGGCTGCAGTAATTTTAAGCATTTTACCAGTATTTATTTTTTATCTTAGCCTGCAGGACTTCTTTGTAGAAGGAATTGCTATGGCTGGATTAAAAGGCTGAAAGGAGTAGGAATATAATGAATTTTGATGATAAAATTAAAGAAGCTACACTAAAAATTTATAAAGTTGCAGATGAAAAGGCAGATAAAGATATCATACGACCAGAATATCATTTTCATGCACCAGCCCAGTGGATGGATGATCCGAATGGAGTGATTTATTATAAAGGCTATTATCATATGATGTATAGTTTGAATCCAGATACAGATAAATATAGAGCTGGTATGGTATATAAAACAGGTTCTTCTATTTGGAAAACTTCAGAACCTGATTGGACTGGTGGAATTACAGTCTGGGGGCATGCAAGAAGCAAAGATTTATTACATTGGGAACATTTACCAGTAGCTCTTTATCCGGAAACCGATAATGGAGAGTTTTATATTTGGTTTGGTTGTACAGCAATTAATGATGAAGGTATTCCTGTTGCAATTTATACAAGTATCGGCTATGAAGACAGAAATCCTACTGATTCCGCAATCCAGCATATTTGGTTTGGGGATGATGATTTGATAGAGTGGCGTCCGAAAAAAGGCGTGAATCCAATCATGACAGAAAAATTACATAATGGAGACAAAATCTGGGAATGGAGAGACCCATTCTTATTCAGACAAAATGGAAAAGCGTATTTAATTCTTGGAGGAAAGGAAGATAAAGCTCAAGGAGGTAAGGCTGTTGTTCTCTTGTATGCAGCAAAGAATAAAGCATTTACAGAATGGGAATATAAAGGGATTTTGTTTGAATATCCAGACGAAAAGCTGAGAAGTTGTGAATGCCCCAATATTGTACAGGTTGGGGATAAATGGGTATTACTTGTTTCACCGCATGGCCCAGTACAGTATTTTGTTGGAGATTTAGATGCAGAACACTGTAAGTTTACTTGGGAAAAACGAGGATATGTTGATAGAAGTACTCATTTCTATGCAACGAATGTTATTCCAGATGAGAAAGACAGAAAACTAATGTGGGGAGCAATTGAAGGATTCCAGAACACATCGGGATGGAATGGAATAAATTCTCTACCAAGAGAAATTAGTTTGAGCGAAAATCTGGACTTGAAACAGCAGGTTCCAGAAGAATTTAAGGCATTACGTAAAGGTGATATGGTTAGTATTGAGAATACTTACACATCAAAAAAAGGAACGCTGGAATTAGAAATTGATTTTGAGGATGGAACTGAAGGTACCGTTCAAATTGGAAAAAATGTCATTGTTATTAAAACGGAAAGTTTGGAAATTGAAAGACTGGAAATTCCGTTAGAAAAGAAGAAAACACATAAATTGCACGCATATGTGGATAAAAGTGTAATGGAAGTGTTTATTGATGATCAAGAGACTTTTACAGCTATGTTACAGCCTGTGACAGAAAATGTAGACATATCAAAAAATAGTGAAAAAATTAAAGTCAATGTATATGAATTGGATGCGAAAGGATTATATACCCGATTCTAAAGAACATTGGGAAAGGCTGAGCAATGGGAGAACAATATGTAATTGGAATAGATTTTGGTTCGGATTCCGTAAGGGCAATACTGGTTGATACAAGATCAGCACAAACGTTACAAACTGCTGTTGCAGAATATCCGAGATGGAAAGAAAAAAAATATTGTGATGATAAAATCAGCCAATATCGTCAACATCCAATGGACTATTTAGAGTGCATGGAATTTGTTTTGAAAAAGTTACTAAAAGAAGAACCGAACAAAGCAAGAAATGTAGCAGGAATTGCAGTGGATACTACTGGTTCTACTGTGTGTCCGGTAAATGAAGCTGGTATTCCACTTTCTCTATTAAAAGAGTTTTCAGAAGATCCAGACGCTATGTTTCATTTGTGGAAAGATCATACTGCTGTGCAGGAAGCTTCGGAAATTAATAGGGTTTTATCTAATGCAAAAGTTGATTATACAAAATATCAGGGAGAGTATTCGGCAGAATGGTTTTGGGCGAAAATTTTACATACTACTAGAAAAAATAAGGCTGTGAAAGAGGCTGCATATACCTGGGTGGAACATGTGGATTGGATTACTGGAATTTTAACTGGAAATATTAAACCAGAAACAATAGCCCATTGTAGTTGTGCAGCAGGGCACAAAGCACTATGGAATTCTGAGTTTGGTGGTTTGCCTGATAAAGAAACTTTGGAAGCATTAGATCCATATCTTGGAAAAATTCATGACAGATATTTACAGAAGCCGAATTATGGTGGAGAAAAAGTGGGTACTTTGTGTACGGAATGGGCATCTAAGTTAGGACTTTCGGAAAATATTGCGATTGGAATGGGATCTTTTGATGCACATGCGGGAGCTGTTGGCGTTGGAATTCGAGAGAAAACCATGGTTAAAGTTGTTGGAACTTCTACTGTTGATATGATAATTACAAAAAAGGAAAATGTTTTAGGTAAAGATTCAAAAGCATTTTGTGGTTTGGCAGAAGATTCAATTATACCTGGTTTTCTTGGCGCAGAAGCTGGACAAAGTGCATTTGGAGATACATATGCATGGCTAAAGAAAGTATTGATGTGGCCTTTACATGAGATGGAGATACCGGAACAAATATTATCGCAGAAGCAGAAAAATGAATTATGTGAGTTTATAAGCGAAAATCTTTTGAAAAAAATGGAACATGAAATTCAAAACATGGAAGATGATACTTTGATTGCTTTGGATTGGTTTAATGGTAGACGATATCCACATTTAAATGAAAAAATAAAGAGTAGTATCACTGGATTGACGCTAGGAACAACAGCACCTGAAATTTACAGAGCATTGGTACAGGCGACTGTATTTGGAAGTAGAAGAATATATGATTCTTTAAAAGAATTAGGTATGGAAATTGAGAAGGTAATCTGCGTTGGTGGAATTGCACAGAAATCAGGATATATCATGCAAATGATGGCAGATGTATTAAATGTTCCGATTATGGTTTCTGAAGAAAATCAAAGTTGTGCAAGAGGGGCTGCAGTATATGCCGCAGTCGCCGCAGGAATTTTTGATAATATATTAGATGCACAAAGCAGACTTTGCGAAGAGTATAAACCTAATTACTATCCAAATAAAGACACACATTTGTCATTAGAGGTAAAATATCGGATGTATTGTTGCCTTGGAGAAAAAACAGAGCAGGGATTTTAATATTTTGCGATGTTTCAGTCATTGACGTGCAAATAAAAATCGAATACTATTAAAGTAAAAAATTGTATAGTGTTTGATGTCCAGATATCAGGTGCAAGGGGGTATCTGATATCTGGATGAAATAGGATGGGAAGGTATAATATGCAAAAAGGGTTAAATAATCAGAAAATACAGCAAACCAATCGCTCTTTGATTCTTGAAATGATCATTGACAGAGGGATTGTTACTCGTAAGGAAATGATAGATCTTACAGGTCTTCATAAACCAACAATTACAAATATAGTAAATGAATTATTGGAAATGAATGTGATTGAAGAATGTGAAGTTCCAAGAAAAGAAGGTCAGAGAAAAGTTGTAGGTTTTGCATTGAAAACTCAAAAAATAAAAATACTATCTGCTCGCTGGGCACGAGACTTTTTTGAGGTGGCTCTTTATACCTTGTCTGGAGAAATAATTGATAGTGAAAGATGCGCTGTAAATCCAGAAGAAGAGATAGAACTAACAGCAAATAAAAATTTAGCTGCAATCTATCGTTTGCTGGAGAGACATCATACCAGTCATGTTCTTGGTATGTGTATTGGTGTGCCTGGTCCATATATAAAAGCAGAAAAAAATCAAGCACTTGTAGCTGGATACGATAATTTGCAAAAAATTGATATTCAAAAATATTTTGAAGACAAATTCCCATTTCCTGTAATAACAGAGCATGACGCACATTTGTCTGCGTTTGCAGAATGGAAAAGCATGTCTCAGAATGAGCGAAATAAATATAATTGCATGTTAGCTTTGCAGTCTTTGGGGATTGGAATTGGTGCCGGTGTAATTTTGAATGGTAAAATTGTAGAAGGGGCTTTTGGAGTTTCTGGTGAAATTGGACAGATGGGAATTTTGTTTAGTGGAGTCAAAAATTCGCAAGGTGCTAGAGGAAAACTGGAAAATTATGCCTCCAGTTCTAGCGTGAAGAAATATGTAAGAACAAGGCTTTTTGAATTTCCAGAATCAGAATTGTCGGAGGAAAGTTCATATGATCAGATTTTGCAAGCATATTATGAAAACGATCCATTGGCGGTGTGGGCGTTTGATGTAATTGCGTGGCATTTGGCATATGGACTGGCAAATACGATTTTTGTAATAAATCCAGGAATAATTATTATTGGTCCGGATTATCCAAAAGCAAAACGTTTTACGGATAAAATAAAACAGGCATTAAATGGTCTTATGGATGAACGCATAAGCAGCAGAATAGAAATTCGTTACTCTGAGATTGATAAAGATCCTACTTTGGAAGGCGGGTATCGATATGTTGTAGACATGTTTATTCATAATAGAATGTTGTTTGAACGAGTTAGTGAAATTATGGGTGGTCACGCCTCTGTGGAAAGTGAAAATATGGAATGCAACTAGAAATGTGTTTTATAAAAAGAAAGTATAGAGAACAAAGGTATGAATGCTGATAAAAGAAAAAAATTATCACGTGAAGCATATGTGATACGAAAAAAACTTTTGGAAACAATTCAAAATGCTGGATCAGGTCATATTGGTGGCTCAATGTCTATTGCAGAAATTCTGTCAGTTTTGTATTTTGAGGAGATGAAGATAAATCCTGAAAATCCTGATATGCAAGACCGTGATAGACTGGTATTGTCAAAAGGACATTGTTCTCCTGCCTTGTATGCAACGTTGGCATTAAAAGGTTTTTTTTCAATAGAGCATTTGAGCAGTTTTCGTAATATGGAAAGTGATCTATCGGGGCATGTTGAAATTCATGTACCAGGAGTTGATATGTCTTCTGGTTCGCTTGGACAAGGTCTTTCTGTTGGGCTTGGAATGGCATTATTTGCAAAGAATAAAGGTTATAAGAATAGGGCATTTGTAATTCTTGGTGATGGTGAGATTCAAGAGGGACAAATATGGGAAGCTGCAATGGCAGCAGGATATTTTAAAGCTGATAATCTTATTGCTCTTGTAGACAACAATAAGATTCAATTGGATGGCTGGTTGAAAGAGGTTATGTCCCCATATCCAATCGGAGAAAAATTTCGGGCATTCGGTTGGAATGTTTTAGAAATTGATGGTCATGATGTTGCACAAATTCATCATGCGATTAAGTTTGCTTCAGAAACGCAAGGGAAACCGACTGCGATTATTTGTTCAACGATAAAGGGAAAAGGTGTATCAGTATTTGAAAATCAGGTACGCTTTCATGGTGGTCAGCCAACTGAAGAAGAATGGAAGGTCGCTTTTGAAGAAATAGATACCAGGATTTCTGAATTGGAGGAATAAAAATGGGGGATAGTATTTCAACTAGAGCTGCTTATGGAAAAGCGTTGGCTGAATTATGTGATGATGAGAATATTTATGTCTTTGATGCTGACTTGAAAAAATGTACGATGACACAGTATTTTGCAGAAAAATATCCAGACCGTTTTTATAATGTAGGGATTGCAGAAGCAAATATGGTTGGAATTGCAGCTGGGTTTGCAACATGTGGAGCCACTTCTTTTGTTAATACATTTGCTATTTTTGCAACTGGCAGAGTATATGATCAGATTAGAAACAGTGTAGCATATCCAGGATTGAATGTGAAAATTGTAGGAAGTCATTCTGGTGTGACTGTTGGTGAGGACGGCGCAACACATCAGGCCTTGGAAGATATTAGTTTAATGCGTACAATTCCTGGAATGAGAGTAATTGTGCCATGCGATGGATACGAAACACGGTGTGCGGTTCAGGCAATGATGAAGGAAAATGGTCCATGCTATTTACGAACTGGACGTGGTGCAGTAGAAACAATTACAGATAATATACAAGGATATGAGTTCACAGTCGGAAAAGGCATAACACTTGCAGAGAGAGAGGATGTAACGCTTATAGCGTGTGGACTAATGGTTCAAGAAGCCATGAAAGCACGCGAAATACTTAGAGAAAAGAAGATAAATGCTCGAGTTATTGATATGCATACGATAAAGCCTATTGACGCCGAATGTGTATGCAATGCTGCAAGGGAAACTGGAGCAATTGTCACTTGTGAGGAACATAATATTATTGGAGGATTAGGAAGTGCAGTTGCAGAAGTATTGGTGAAGAGTGACGAAATGGTTCCACAAGAATTTGTGGGTGTAAAAGATGTATTTGGGCATTCAGGTCATCCAAAAGAATTGTTGGAAAAATATGGTTTAACGGCAGAGAAGATTGCAGAAAAAGCAGAAAAGGCAATGAAAAGAAAAAAGCTTTGAGTTATTGAACTTCGTAACAGAGAGTGTTACAATAAAGTGGCCTGAGAAATTTTTATTATGATTTCTCAGGCTCTTTGTGTGATTACAGAAGAAACCGGAGGAAATCTTTCATGAAGAAAGAGAGCTTTAAGCAGGGAATTACAGATGGAATCCCCATTGCTCTGGGGTATCTGGCAGTTTCCTTTACGTTTGGTATGATGGCGGTACAGGGCGGTCTGACTATCTGGCAGGCTGTTCTCATTTCCCTGACCAATCTGACATCAGCAGGACAGTTCGCTGGTCTTGATATTATCATAGCTGGAGGTTCCCTGTGGGAAATAGCACTTACCCAGCTGATCATTAACTTAAGATACTGCCTGATGTCTTTTTCACTTTCCCAGAAATTGCGACGAGACGAGCCATGGGGGCATCGTTATGCCGTGGCGTTCGGCGTGACAGACGAGATTTTTGGAGTCAGTGCCAGCAAAACGGGGAAAGTCAGTGCGTTCTATAACTACGGTGTTATGAGCGTGGCAATCCCGGGATGGACTCTCGGAACCCTGCTTGGTGCTATTTCTGGAAGTATTCTTCCTGCTTTTATTATGAGTGCACTTGGCGTTGCCATTTACGGAATGTTTCTGGCGGTCATCATACCACCATCAAAAACAAACAGAGCTGTGCTTCTGGTAGTGCTTGGATCTATGGCTGTGAGCACATTATTTGCCTGGGTTCCTGCATTATCAAACGTATCATCCGGATTTGTGATTATTATCACTACAATTCTGGTAGCCGGACTGGCAGCATGGCTTTGCCCGGTGGAAGAAGAGAATGCCAAGGAGGAAGCTCATGAAGCCTGATGTTTATATTTATATCCTGGTTATGGCAGGAGTTACATATTTGATACGAATGCTGCCCCTGGCTCTTGCCAAGAAGGAGATTACCAATCCTTTCGTGAAATCCTTTTTATTCTACGTGCCCTACGCCTGTCTGGCAGCCATGACTTTCCCGGCTATCTTGTCAGCAACAGCTAGTGTGATTTCAGCAGTTGTTGGATTTGTTGTGGCGCTGATCGCTGCTTATAAAGAGAAAAGTCTGCTGACCGTAGCGCTCTTGGCCTGTGGTGCAGTATTTATTGTAGAAAGAATAATGGCCTTTGCGGCGTAAGTATTTCATAAGTGCTTACGGTCCGCAAGGGCTATTATTTACTATAGGTGTTGCTATTTAGTTGATTAAAAGTTCTTCAATGCGGACGCATTTGGACAATGTGTATTACTCACTCGCCGGCGCAACGCTCCGATGAACTAATCGCTAACTGCGACTAATGCGTTCGGGAGAGCCCTCACGCATAAGTCTTCGTAAGCGCTGGATTTCATCTGCGCTAAGAACGCGCCTGAAATGGCTCGCTGGAGTAATACACATTGCCCAAATGCTGTGTGTCGGCTGGGACTGATTCTATTTAGGAACTTTTAACGAGGAAGAGGGGGAGTGATTGGTTTTCCGATACTTTCTTGGCAATGATGGATTAGATAAAAACAATAAAGCTGTGAAGTACCAACCATCTAAATGAGGTATCGAAGACACATATAATAATATGTCAAGTTCTTTGTTTGCAAAACAGCCCTAAAAATGTGCAAATACTTCATAGAAATTGTAAAAGCCGCTAATTTCCGGCAAGATTTCCATAAACTTTCGTTTCCGATATAGTATATGGAAGCCAGTCACTCACCCTCCCCACCTGTTGAAAGTTCCTATGTACAAATAAGTCCTAGCCAGTACACAGCATTCGGGCAATGGTGATTGCTCCAGCGAGCCATTTCAGGCGCGGTTTTAGCGTAGGCGAAATCCACTGCTTACGGAGACTTAATCGTGAAGGCTCTCCTGAACGATTTAGTCGCAGTTAGCAGTTAGTTCGCTGGAGCGTTGCGCCGGCGAGTGAGCAATCACCATTGTCCGAGTGCGTCCGCCTTGAACAACTTTCAACACACTAAATAGCAATTATTCCCCAAGAAATGCCAGATCAATCTCTCCATCAAACACAGTTGTTGCCGGTCCTGTCATATAAACCTGGTCGTCGTTTTCATCCCAGAAAATATTCAGATCCCCGCCCAGCAGCTTTACCGTAACAGGCTGATCACGGTCAACAAGTCCGTTGAGAATAGAAGCCACAGCCACTGCACAAGCGCCAGTACCGCAAGCCAGAGTTTCACCAGAGCCACGTTCCCAGACTCTCATCTGAACCGTATGACGGTCGATCACTTTCACAAACTCTGTATTTACACGATCCGGGAAATTCACATGAGATTCAAAAGAAGGTCCGATCTTCTCAATCTCCAGTCCATCCACATCATCCATATAAACAACCGCATGAGGATTCCCCATGGAAACTGCCGTAAAATAATAAGTTTTACCATCCACCTCAATAGGAGTATTTATCACCTGTTCAGTCTGCGCAACAACCGGAATCAAAGTAGCCTGAAGAATCGGTGCCCCCATATTCACCTTTACCATGCTGACCTTACCGTCACGAATAGAAAGATCCAGATATTTTACACCGCTTTTGGTTGCCACGCTGATGTTGGTTTTATTTACAATGCCGTAATCATAAGCGTACTTGGCTACGCAGCGGATTCCATTACCGCACATGGCACCCTGGGAACCATCCAGGTTATACATATCCATCTCGCAGTCCGCAATATCAGATGGCTTGATCAGGATTAATCCATCAGAGCCAATCCCAAAATGTCTGTCGCTTACAAACTTTGCAACAGCTGACGGATCCTTCACAGTTTCTTTAAAACAGTTCACATATACATAATCGTTGCCGATACCATGCATTTTTGTAAATTTCATAATAATACCTCCATTTCCGGCGGGTAAACGCCTTCGTTATTTAATCATCTGATTACTCCTCATAAATCATATCATAACACAGATCTGTTATCAAAAAGTGAATTTTTCCAGATATTGACAAAGAAATTTTGGAAAACTATAATTTTTATGATGCATGAGTGTCAAAAAAGCTGCTGGAATCTGAGAAAGGCGGTAATTGGAAACACAGTAAAGCGTATTGGAGCAAGCGCATTTGCGAATGATAATACCCTTACAGAGCTAACGATTGGAAATTCTGTTGAGACCATTGAAGGTTCTGCATTTTGGGGAATTGCAGTCACTTACTTTTGGAAAGGAAATTACCAAAATTCCAGACCTGTGCTATTATAATGACCTGGCTCTTACAGAAGTAGTTATTCCAGAAGGAGTAACAAGTATTGGAAAATGGGCATTTGATTCTTGCACATCCTTAAAAAGCCTTACCATTCCGTCTACTGTTTCAGAGGTGGAAGATTCTTTTTATGAGGAAACTCAGCTTATTTTTAAAAATGCCAGCTTTCAGCAAAGAGAAAATGGAACCTATGTTAACGGAATTTCTGTAAATGTAACAGCGAAAGAACGATATGATTACGCTTTTCAGGTTCTGGAGCTTGTGAATGCAGAACGAGCTAAGTTAAGAAAAACAAGACCTATTATGTAAAAGTAAGAGCCTATAAAAAAGATTCCAAAGGCAAGAAAGTATATGGTTCATACAGTGCAGTTAGCAAAATCAAAATTAAAAAATAAGGAATCTTATGGAAAGTCTTGCATTTTTCAAAAAAACTGATAAAATGAGGAAAAGACAGATGAATGAATATGCAGAAAGCATGAATAATTATGTCCTCATCTTGTGAAGTCGGTTGTTGTGGAAGAAATAAATAGCAACAGCTTACTATGTGGATGAAGATATAAGGAACTGGTTCTGTATATGAGATTAAGAGGAGGAAAAGAATATGAAAAAATTAGTAGCTCTTGCACTTGGCACAGTAATGGCAGTTTCCATGACTGCTGGCGTATCTGCTGCAACTGTTGAGTCAAAGGATGATCTTAAGAATGCAACAATCGGTGTACAGCTTGGTACAACCGGTGATATTGAAGCTAGTGAATATGAGGCTGACGGAGCAACTGTTAAGCGTTACAGCAAAGGAAGCGAAGCAATCCAGGCACTTATGGCCGGTCAGATTGACTGTGTGATCATCGACTCACAGCCAGCTCAGAAATTCGTTGAGAGCGCGGACGGACTGAAGATCCTGGACGAGCCATTCGTTGAAGAAGAGTATGCAATCTGCCTGAAGAAAGGCAATGATGAGCTTCTTGACAAGATCAACGGCGCATTAAAAGAACTGAAAGAGGACGGAACTGTTGATGACATTATGAACAACTACATCGGTGATAACATTGGCGAGACACCATATGAGTCTCCGGAAGATGTAGACCGTTCCAACGGAACTCTTGTAATGGCAACAAACGCTGAGTTCGAGCCATATGAGTATCGTGAAGGTGATGAGGTTGTTGGTATCGACGCTGATATTGCACAGGCAATCTGTGATAAGCTTGGATATGAGCTTGAGATCGACGATATGGAGTTTGATGCAATCCTTGCCGCAGTACAGTCTGGAAAAGCTGATTTCGGTGCTGCCGGAATGACCGTTACAGAGGATCGTCTGGAGAGTGTTGATTTCACAGACACCTATGCAAATGCAAGCCAGGTTATCATTGTAAAAGCTGACTGATAGAAATAATACAGCATAAGCTGTCAGAGAAGTGTGAGTCACCTAGATGAATGCTGTTTGGGAAAAGCTTGGAATGTATAAGCTTTGGATACAGGCAGATCAAGGTGACTCATACTAATGTTACTGACTGAAAGAATGAAAACAGCCAGCATACAGTTCTGGCAGCTTTTCCTATATGGAATGGTGCCGAAAGAGAAGCAGGCACTGCACCATTAGATAAGCAAATAAAAAGGGAAATAATATGTTTGAAAAATTTGGACACGATTTTTATATCAATTTTATAAAAGATGACAGATACACCTGGCTGCTGGATGGTTTGAAAAATACCATGATCATCACTGTTTTCGCCCTGTTGATCGGTATCTGTATCGGTTTTCTGGTGGCAATTATCCGTTCTTCCCACGATAAATCCGGGAATTTTAAAATTGCCAACTCCATCTGCAGAGTTTATCTGACTGTGATCCGTGGAACACCTACTGTGATCCAGCTTCTGATCATGAACTTTGTAGTTTTTGGTTCTGTAAGCGTCAATGAGATTCTGGTAGGAAGTCTGGCATTTGGTATCAACTCAGGTGCCTACGTTGCGGAGATCGTCCGTTCCGGAATCATGTCAATTGATCAGGGACAGACAGAGGCAGGACGTAGCCTGGGACTTAATTTTACCCAGACCATGCGTCTTATTATCATTCCACAGGCGTTTAAGAATGTGCTTCCTGCACTGGTAAATGAGTTTATCGTGCTGATCAAGGAAACTTCTATTATCGGTTACATCGGAATGATGGACCTGACCAAGGGTGCAATGCTGATCCAGAGCCGTACCTACAATGCTTTTATGCCTCTTCTGGCAGCAGCTGCAATTTATCTGATCGTGGTCATGGTACTGACCTTCTTTATGAATAAACTGGAGAGGAGACTGAGAACCAGTGAGCGTTGATAAGAGTAAAGTTTTGATCCAGGTACAGGATCTGAAAAAAGCGTTTGGATCCAATCAGGTTCTGGATGGAATTTCCACAGATATTTGTCAGGGCGAGGTTGTTGCCATTATCGGACCATCTGGCTCTGGTAAATCTACTTTCCTTCGTTCTCTCAACCTTCTGGAGGAGCCTACAGGAGGTAAAATCCTGTTTGAAGGAACAGATATCACAGATCCTAAGGTTGACATAAATCGACATCGTCAGAAGATCGGAATGGTTTTCCAGCAGTTTAATCTGTTTCCACACAAGACGGTAAAGCAGAATATTATGATGGCACCGGTTGCCCTGAAACTGATGACAAAGGAAGAGGCTTCCAGACGTGCGGACGAGCTTCTTGCCCGTGTGGGACTTCCAGATAAGGCAAATGCTTATCCGGATATGCTTTCCGGTGGTCAGAAGCAGCGTATTGCCATTGCAAGATCCCTTGCCATGAATCCGGATGTTATGCTTTTTGACGAGCCTACTTCTGCACTGGATCCGGAGATGGTTGGAGAGGTTCTGGAGCTGATGAAAGAGCTTGCAAAGAGCGGCATGACTATGGTTGTAGTTACTCACGAGATGGGATTTGCAAGAGAGGTTGCAACAAGAGTTTTATTTATTGATGACGGCAAAATTCAGGAACAGAATGCGCCGAAGGAGTTTTTTGAAAATCCGCAGAATCCGCGATTGAAGGAATTTTTGTCTAAGGTTCTGTAAAAAGAAAAAAGACAACCTTTTCCATTGGTTTAAATGGGACAGAGGTTGTCTTTTTTTGTGTGAAAAATGCGGTGAATTAAAATCCTATGTGTTTTTCTTCATTTCTTTATAACAATATTTGATGATTTCTTTCCTTGTGACAATTCCGATAAAGTGATCCTGATCATCTATAACCGGCACAAAGTTCTGGTTGATTGCGCGGTCCAGGAGATCCTCCATGTCGCAGTCAACGTGTACCGGTTTGTAGGTGGCTCTTCTGGAGATAGCCATAACTGGTACTTCCTCGGCTGTTTTCATATCCGTGATGTTCAGATTTTTCATTCCCCAGAGAAGATCACCCTCAGAAATAGTACCTACGTATTTTCCATCTGGATTCAGAATAGGAATACAGGAAAATTTCCGGTGTTCCATTTTCTCAAGAGTCTGCCTCAAAGTTTCATTCTCGAAAATGTAGGCAATATCACTTTTCGGTGTTAAGAAAAAAAGTATATTCAATTTGATCCCTCGATTCTATTTTACAGAAGTGGAATACCGCCTTTAGCAGCTTCTTCCTGCATTTCCTTAGGCCACAGGGAAACATGTACTTCTCCAATATGAGCCTTGCGCAGGAAGAACATACAGATACGGGACTGACCGATACCGCCGCCGATGGTGTATGGAAGTTCTTTATTCAGAATGGCCTTCTGGAACGGGAGCTCTCTGCGGTCGTCACAGCCGGCTTCTGTAAGCTGTTTGTCAAGTGCTGTCTCGTCTACACGGATACCCATGGAAGAAAGTTCAAGGGCAATGTCCAGTACAGGATAGTATACCAGAATATCGCCGTTTAATTCCCAGTCATCATAGTCTGGAGCACGTCCGTCGTGGCGCTCGCCATTTGTCAGTTTCTTACCTACCTGCATAAGGAAAACAGCGCCTTTTTCTTTGACAATCTTGTATTCTCTTTCCTTAGGGGTAAGATCCGGATACATATCTACAAGCTCTTCTGTGGAGACAAATGCAATCTCTCTTGGAAGAATTTCTTCTATGTAGTCATACTGTACTGCCATGTATTTCTCTGTCTTGCGGAGTACGCTGTAGATAGTACGGACAGTGTTAATGAGAGTTTCTACATTTCTCTCTTCTTTGGTGATGATCTTCTCCCAGTCCCACTGGTCTACATAGATGGAATGGATGTTGTCAACATCCTCATCACGGCGGATGGCAACCATATCGGTGTATAAGCCCTCACCTACAGAGAAACCATATTTCTTCAGTGCATAACGCTTCCATTTTGCAAGAGAATGTACGATTTCAGCGTTGCAGTCCATGCCTTTGATGTCAAAGCTTACCGGACGCTCCACGCCGTTCAGGTTATCATTGAGGCCGGAACTTGGATCTACAAATATAGGTGCGGAGACACGCAGAAGGTTCAGCTTCTGTGCAAGTGTCTGCTGGAAAAAATCTTTCACAGTTTTAATTGCTACCTGAGTATCATGAAGATTAAGGTCTGCATGATAGCCCATAGGAATTTTTAATTGTTCCATGGGAATCCTCCTTGTTGATTGTGTTAATCTCTGTTTTCTGTTCACGATAATTTCTAGTCAGACCGTGAACAGGAACAATCTTGGTTTATTATAACAGGTATTTTCCCGCTTGGCAATTTAGACCTTGCAAGAAATATGCAAAAAAGATACAATAAAAGACAAAGAATGTGATGATTTTTCCCTGTTGGAGCAAAAACAGGAATTACAGGTTGTGGTGAAACAGAATAACCAGAGAACCGGGAGGATGTCTATGGAGAAAAAAAGGTGCCAGGTCTGCGATGGGCCTGTTGTAAATGGCAGATGTAAGCTGTGTGGAATGCCTTATAGAAATGATGAGACTTTGTATCATCTGAATGAGAACAGAAGTGACCATTACCGTCATGCTACCAGCCGGGCGCGGGCAATCATGCGCCAGGAGGAAATCCCACTGGGAGATAAGAAGGCTGGAAGTGCTGCATATAAGACCGGGACCGGAACAGGCGTGGCAGGAGCCGGAAATAAATATGATCAGAAAACGGGAACTGGAAGTTCTAAGTCACTGGCTGGTGCAGGCACAGGGAATTTTTATAATAAGGGAAGTGTGAAAGCTGGAAGTACATATGGAGGCAGCACTGGCGCTGCTAAGAATGGAAATAAGGTCTCTGTCCCTGCTGGGAATTATAATTCCAAGAGCAGACAAAGTACAGCTGGAACTTACAGCACTGCAGCTAAAAAAAGCAGTGTTTACACCCAGAAACCGGTAAAAAAGAAAAAAGGCTCCCTTTTTGGATGGCTCATGGTCCTGGTGATCATTTGCGCAAGCTTACCGGAAATCCGGGATTCCCTAAAGGACAGCCTTGCTCCGATACTTGAAGAAGAATTTGGAGATATGTTCGGCTCTGGGGCTGATTCAGCTTCTTATAAACTGATAGCAGGAGATGTGCTGGAGGTTGGGGAAAATGTGGATGGAGGCATTGTCCCAGGATATTACATTGCTTCCTGTTCAAATGGTTTTGTAAGTTTTATGATCATGGGAGAAGATGGTGAAAACGGAAGCATGACAGTGACAGATGGTGTGGAGCGTAAGATTACCCTGAAAGAGGGAGATCTGATCGGAATCATAAATATAGAGTCGGAAGATTCCTCACTGCTGCTTACTGCACGCTGAGACTGGGAAAAGAATTGTAAAAAAGAATAGTAAAAAAAGAATAGTAAAAAAAGGAACCTCGTTAGATGAGTACTTATTTCGTCAGAGGTTCCTTTTTGTATGTTTAAAGCGTGTTTGAAAAAGCATTCCCGCAATCTGCACGCCCCATTTTGCAGAAAGCCTTTTTCAAACAGGCTCTAGTACATCGAAAATTAAGCTTCTGCTATATTGACGTAGGATGATTTCTTCATATGCAAGGCGGAGGAAGGAGGCGTAGCGGTGGCTACGGCGACTGACGACAACGCAGCAGATGAAAAATCAGACAAGTCAATATGGCAGTTACTTAATATTCGATGTACTAGCGGATGGTAGTTCCTGTTTTTCCTTCATAGCCCTCTTTGGCATGAGCCATATCGGTAATCACAGTGCTCCGGCCTTCCCCTTTCTCGATAAAGGAAATACCTGCTTCGATTTTGGGAAGCATGGAACCGGAAGCAAACTGGTTCTCTTCAATGTATTTCTTAGCGTCCGCTACAGTGATGCTGCCAAGCTTCTGCTCATTTACCTGACCGTGGTTCAGACTTACGTTCTCTACACTTGTGAGAATCAGAAGAGTATCGGCATTTAATTCTTCTGCAAGAAGTCCTGCGGCAAGATCTTTCTCAATGATGGCACTGGCACCGTGAAGGTTGATGCCCTGCTCAAGCACTGGAATTCCACCGCCGCCGGCTGCGATAACAACCTGGTCTGCATTGAGAAGTGCTCGTATAGTCTCAAGCTCTACGATTCTCTGTGGCTTCGGAGCTGCTACGATTCGTCTGTATCCGCCATCAGCAAGTCTGGTGACAAAGTTTCCTTTTTCTTCCTCTGCCTCAGCTTCTTCCTCAGTGAGAACACGTCCGATAATTTTCTCCGGATCTGCAAAAGCGTCGTCATATGGATCAATAACAGTCTGGGTAAGAATGGTAGCAACAGGTTTGTAAATTCCGCGGCTGATAAATTCAGAGCGGATCGCATTCTGAAGGTCATATCCAATGTAGCCCTGGCTCATTGCGGAGCAGACTGACATAGGAGCGAATGTATAATCCGGGTGTGTCTTTCCAAATTCATTCATTGCAGTGTGGATCATGCCAATCTGTGGGCCATTGCTGTGGGAGATTACCACCTTGGCACCCTCTTCAACAAGATCTGCGATTGCTTTTGCTGCGGCTTTGGTGGCTACTTTCTGCTCTGGAAGTGTGGTGCCGAGAGCTCTGTGACCTAATGCAACTACTACGATTTTTTCACTCATAGGAGATACCTCGTTTCTGTCAAGAATATAATGCGGATATCAGAGTTAAGTGGATTACTGTGAAAGTATTCACAGCAACATGAATGATTTCTCCGGACATCCTTGTGTAATATCTTCCATTATAAAAGCTAAGGGTGGGAATTGCAATAGAAAAGTCCTTGAAACAGGAAAAGCCATCCGCATCAGGCAGATGGCTCATTTCCTATATTTTTGAGGGGGGAGATAGAGAGTGGTTTTTCATCTATCCGAAATTCATTATATCGGCAATTTGTGAGGAAAATGTGTCTCAAATCTAAAAGAAATCGAAAAAATATGAAATGAAAATAAAATCCGACCCTTTATTGCATTTAAAGACCAAGTGTGGTAAAGTAAACCTATCTTGTTTCTGCATTCTGCAGAAAAGAATTTCTACCGCGCCGGTTCGGCGCAAGATAACCCGTTTTTTGAAGGAAACCTGTTAACCTGGGCGTTTTATACGCTTTTTTGAAAATGGATGCATACAATGGCAAGGCAAATTTGCTTCGGAATGCTGTGAATAGGATCTGTTTAAGTGAGAAAGGTGTGATTCCCATGTGCTGTCAGTGACTCATTTATATGGTGATGTCGCCAGTAGGCGGCAAGTCCGTTTTGTAAAATAGTAGTTTAATAACAGAGATTAGTGAAAAATAGGGGTAGAAAAGGAGAAGTTATAATGAAAAACAGAATATGGAAAAAGATACTGGCAGTGGGAGTAAGTCTGCTTGCAGAAGCTGGGATGCTGGTTGGATGCACGGCGCAGCCGGCAGTGGCATATGGAGCAGAAATGGAAGGCGGGTTATCTGTTGCCCAAGATGCGGCATGGACAGATTTACAGAAATTTCAGGCGGTGATTTCTGTAAAGGCAGATGGGCTGGCGTCACTTACGTGGGAAAATGAAAACCAGGAATATGAAAGTGGCGATGAAAATTTATTCAGCAGTGGAAATCAGGACGGGAGCCTGGAAAATGATCAATATGATTTTTCGGATGAAACAATACCTCATCCAACATCTTACGAACTGGTAGTCTGGCTTTCTGAATATTTTCAGCCAGATGCTTCGTTTATGGCACCTGAAGGCTGCCTGAAAGAGGAGCTTCCTATCGAGACTGCTGACGGAAGATCCAGCAGTATAACCGGATTCCGCTGGAAAATAAATCCGGGAGAACAGGGCAAACAGCTGAAAATTCCGGTTACCTTGCGGGATGAATATCGTTTTCCAGCAGAAAAACATACAGTTCCTACCTGTCAGGATATTTTGCATGCAAATGGTGCTATAAGCGGAGAAGAAAATGGAGGCGGAGTTTACATTGTAAAAAAAGTGGAAAATGAAAAAAACATTTTGTGTAAAGCCTTATCTAAGAGTCTGGAGATACCAGCTGCACACATGGATTTTTCAGTGGAGATGGAAGCCAAGGAAAAGGCGCTTTATACTGGAAAACGCATTCATATGGCAGTGAATCTGACAAATAATGGTCAGGTACCTTTTTATAAAATTTCCCTTCAGGCCAAAGTAAAAGAACAGGAACTGGTACCTGTGTGGGAAAAGGAGCCTGGCCTTGAAGTTTCGGAAAGTGGTGCAGTGCTGGAAAGCCTTTCCGCAGGGGAAACACGAATCCTGTCTTTTTATATAGATCCGGACATGGATCAGAAAAGTAATCTGGAGCTGGAGCTTTTTGCAAAAACAGAAAATCCGGTTTCGTTGGAGAAAGCAGCAGAAAAACAGTTAACATTACAGCAGGGAAAAGCCTCTTTTACGGTAAAGAAAACAGCTGACTGCGACAACGCCAGCCCTGGGGAGACTGTGACTTATCAGATCAGTATTCACAATACCGGGGAGGTGACTCTGCATTCCGTAGTTACTACAGAACGTTTCGGGCTTGCCGGAGTAACAGCTACTTTTCAGGAACAGAGAGGTATAACCCTGAATAAAAGCAGGACTCAGGCGAAAATCCAGGAAATCGCACCTGGTGGCTGTGTGAATTTAAAGGCAAAAGTTGTACTTCCAAAAGATCTGAAAGACCAGAATCTGATGAATCAGATTATTGTAGTTACTGACGAGACTGGTGAGGAAAGCGCAGTGCGGGATCAGGCAACCATCCGTGTGGAAGATAAGGAGAAGGATGGAAATGGAAATGGAAGCGGAAACGGAAATGGGGGTGGAAATGGAGATGGAACTGGCATAGGCAGTGGGAATAATGATGGCAGCACAATGGCTGCGTCCACCTCTCCAAAAACAGGGGATACTTCCCACAAAGAGCTGTTTCAGGTACTGATTCTGCTTTCGTTTCTTTTTTCCGCTGTAGCCGCCAGAAGAATGTTTGGAGGCAATGCTCACAGATGACCCGTGAATGGAAACTATAATGTGAGGTGAACGGTTACTGCTTTTTTAACAGGAAAGATTGAAAACAAATTCTGTGTGTGATATTCTATAAAAGAGTATGCGTTGCTGTATGATGTCACCAGATTAGAGCGTGTTTGAAAAATCATTCCTGCAAATTGTGACGCACATCATGCTGAAAGTCTTTTTCAAATAAGCTCTGGCGTGATTTTAAAGCAACGTCAATATAGGGAGGCATATATTATGAAATTATCATCCTTATTAGAGAAGTTAGAATACACCTGCGTGCAGGGGAGCACAGAGCAGGAAGTCACTGGTGTTGTTTATGATTCCAGAAAGGTAACAGACGGCTCTCTGTTTATCTGTATCAGAGGTGCTGTTGTAGATGGACATAAATTTATCCCGGATGTAACAGCAAAAGGGGCTAAAGTTCTGATAGTAGAAGAGGAGGTTTCTGCACCGTCAGATGTTACGGTTATCCAGGTGAAAGACACCAGATATGCTATGGCATTTATTTCAGCGGCCTGGTTTGGACATCCGGCAGAGAAGCTGAAAACAATCGGAATTACCGGAACCAAGGGAAAAACCACTACTACCTATATGGTAAAATCCATTCTGGAAAATGCCGGATACAAGGTTGGTCTGATCGGTACTATTGAGGCAATTATCGGAAATAAGATAATACCTGCTTCTAATACCACACCAGAATCCTATGTAGTTCAGGAGTATTTTCACGAAATGGTGGAAGCTGGCTGTGATTGTGTGGTTATGGAAGTTTCCTCACAGGGGCTGATGCTGCATCGTACTCAGGGATTTGTGTTTGATTTTGGAATTTTCACAAATATTGAACCAGATCATATTGGTCCAAACGAGCACAAGGACTTCGATCATTATCTGTCTTGTAAAGCTATGCTTCTCAAGCAGTGCCGCGTAGGAATTGTAAACCGTGATGATGAGCATTTTGACAGAATTGTAGAGGGACATACCTGTACTCTGGAAACCTATGGCTTTTCAAAAAAAGCAGACCTTCGCGCTGAGGATGCCAGACTGATTGGCGGAAAAGGCTATCTTGGAATTTCCTATCAGCTGAAGGGACTTATGGATTTCCCTGTTGAAATCGACATCCCGGGTAAATTCAGTATTTACAACTCTCTTACCGCTATTGCAATCTGCCGTCATTTTAAGGTTTCCCAGGAAAATATCCTGAAGGCTCTGAAGGTAGCAAAAGTAAAAGGCCGTATTGAGATGGTGAAAGTATCTGATGAATTTACTCTGATGATTGATTATGCACATAATGCAATGGCTTTGGAAAGTCTTCTTACTACATTGCGTGAGTATCATCCACACAGACTGGTCTGCCTGTTTGGCTGTGGCGGAAACCGCTCCAGGCTTCGCCGTTATGAGATGGGAGAGGTTTCCGGTCGTCTGGCAGATCTGACCATCATCACTTCTGATAATCCGCGAGATGAGGAGCCTCAGGCTATTATTGATGACATCAAAGTGGGTATGGCGAAGACAGAAGGTAAATATGTGGAGATTCCAGACCGCAAGGAAGCAATCGCTTATGCCATCCATCACGGAGAACCAGGGGATATTGTGGTGCTGGCTGGTAAAGGTCATGAAGATTACCAGGAAATCAAAGGTAAAAAATATCCTATGGATGAGCGTGTGTTGATCGCAGATATTCTTGCCGGAAGGTAAAACATGACATATGCAGATATTATTGTAGACATTTCCCATGAGAAGCTGGATAAAAGCTTTCAATATCTGGTTCCGGAGAAAATGAAGGACGAGATACAGGTGGGAATGGTGGTTTCCATTCCATTTGGAAGAGGAAATCATGTGCGCAAGGGATATGTAGTGGGGATTTCTGATGAGCCCAAGGTAAAGGGAATCCAGCTTAAGTCTGTTGCCGGTATTGAAAATGATCAGGAAACCACAGAATCCAGGCTGATCGCGCTGGCAGGGTGGATGAAAGAAAATTATGGCTCTACCATGATCCAGGCTCTGAAAACAGTTCTTCCTATTCAGAAAAAGATGAAAGCCCAGGAAAAAAGGTGGATAACCCTTCTGATTTCCAGAGAAGATGGGGAAAAGCTTCTGGAAGAGCTCAGCATGACCAGATTTAAAGCACGTATCCGCCTTCTGGAAGCACTCTTGCAGAATGAAAATGGGAAAATTGAGACTGCCTGGGCTTCAAAGGAGCTTGGCACTACGGCTTCTGTCCTGAGATATTTTGAAGAACAGGGGATTGCTTCTGTGGAGTCAGATGAAGTGTATAGAAATGCAGTTGCAGATGCAGAGAATATTCCGCATGTGGCACCAGCAGTATTAAGTATATCCCAGCAAATGGCTGTGAATCAGATCTTATCAGAATGGGAACACCCGGATCCGAGACCGGTTCTTCTTCACGGAGTTACCGGCAGTGGAAAAACGGAAGTATATATGGAGCTGATCGATAAGGTGATAAAGGAAGGCGGTCAGGCAATCGTGCTGATTCCGGAAATTGCGCTGACTTATCAGACTGTACGGCGATTTTATGGTCGTTTTGGTGATAAGGTGTCGGTAATTAACTCCAGACTTTCCCTGGGAGAGCGTTATGACCAGTTTAAAAGAGCCAAACAGGGAGAACTGCAGGTTATGGTGGGACCCCGTTCAGCACTTTTTACTCCTTTTGGAAGGCTGAGGCTGATCATTATTGATGAGGAGCATGAATCTTCTTATAAAAGTGAAAACAGTCCAAGGTATCACGCCCGGGAAACGGCTATCCACAGAGCAAAGCTGGAAGGCGCAAGAGTAATTCTTGGTTCTGCAACTCCATCTATGGAAGCGTATTACAGGGCGAAAGAAGGAGAATATGTCCTTGTAAAGCTGGAAGCCAGATTTGAAGAAAGACCTCTTCCCAGGGTATCAATTATTGACATGAGGGAACAACTAAAAAAAGGAAACCGCCTTGCCCTCAGTCTGGAACTGAGAGAAGACCTGAGCCAGTGCCTGAAAAAAGGGGAGCAGGCCATGTTGTTTCTCAACCGCCGTGGCTATGCAGGGTTTGTTTCATGCCGTTCCTGCGGTCATGTAATGAAATGTCCTCACTGTGACGTTTCCTTAAGTGAGCATAATGGCAGAAAGCTGATCTGTCATTATTGTGGTTATGAAACTGTGAAACCGGACAAATGTCCAGTCTGTTCTTCCCCATATATAGGCGGTTTTAAAGCGGGAACCCAGCAGATCCAGCAGGTGGTAGAAAAAGAATTTCCAGAGGCAAGAGTTCTTCGAATGGATTACGACACTACAAGAGCTAAGGGAAGCTATGAAAAAATTCTGTCTGCTTTTTCCAGGCATGAGGCCGATATTTTGATTGGAACCCAGATGATCGTCAAGGGACATGATTTCCCGGATGTTACGCTTGTGGGGATCCTTGCTGCAGATTTATCCCTGAATGCTGATGATTATCGCAGTGGTGAGCGCACTTTTCAGCTTCTTACTCAAGCGGTGGGACGAGCAGGAAGAGGAAGAAAAGAAGGTCATGCCTTGATCCAGACTTATAGTCCGGATCATTACAGCATCCAGACAGCTGCAAAGCAGGATTACGAAGAATTTTACCAGGAAGAGATGGGATACCGTCTTCTTATGGATTATCCTCCGGCTGCCCATATGATGGCAGTGCTTGGTTCTTCAGAGGATGAGAAGCTTCTTGAGACAGCCATGCACTATCTTGGTCTGTTTACAGGAAAAATATATGCGGGAAAAGATCTTCATGTGATCGGTCCCGCCCCTGCGTCTGTAGGGAAAGTAAAGGATGTATACAGAAGAGTACTTTATCTGAAACATGAGAATTATGATCTGCTTGTCCGGATAAAGGACAGGCTGGAGGAATATATAGAAATCAATTCCGGCTTCAGAAAAGTTAACATACAATTTGATTTTTCATAAGGCGAAATACCGGAAATAAAGGGCTGCGTTAGAGCGTGTTTGAAAAAGGCTTTCTGCAAGATGTGCGTCACAATTTGTGGGAGATTTCGCCCGGATGAGGGCACCGTAGCGGGCTACGGCAACCGAATTCGGGTGAAATCTCCCGCAAAGTGGGGCGTGCAGATTGCGGGAATGATTTTTCAAACACGCTCTAAGGTGCAGGGCTTTGGAACAACGGGTATTTCCAAATTCAAAGATAAAGGAGATAACACAAAGATGGCACTTAGAACAATCAGAACAGAGGGAGATTCCGTTTTAGAAAAAATCTGCAGACCAGTAGAGAAAATCGACAAACGTACAAAGGATCTGGTAGGAGACATGCTGGAAACCATGTATGACGCATGCGGTGTTGGTCTTGCAGCTCCCCAGGTGGGTATATTAAAGAGAATCGTAGTAATCGATATTGGAGATGGTCCAATTATTCTTATCAATCCGGAAATTCTTATGACATCCGGTGAACAGACTGGCGAGGAGGGATGTTTAAGTGTTCCGGGAATGTCCGGTCAGGTTACCCGTCCCAATTATGTGAAGGTAAAAGCTCTTGATATGGATATGAATGAGCAGATATATGAAGGAGAAGGACTCCTTGCCCGTGCATTTTGTCATGAGCTGGATCATCTCGACGGAAAAATGTACACACGTCTGGTTGAAGGTGAATTACATCATGTAAGTTATGACAATGAGGAGGAAGAGGAATAAATGAAAATTGTTTATATGGGAACGCCGGATTTTGCAGTCAATCCCCTTCATGCACTGGCGGAAGCAGGCTATGAGGTGGCTGGTGTTGTGACCCAGCCGGATAAGCCGAAGGGAAGGGGAAAGACCATGCTTCCCACTCCTGTAAAGGAAGAGGCAATGAAACATGGGTTCCCGGTTTACCAGCCTGTGAAGGTACGCGATCCGGAATTTTTACAGGTTCTGGAGAAAATGGAACCCGATATTATTGTGGTAGCTGCCTTTGGACAGATCATTCCCAAAAGCATTCTGGAGCTTCCGAAATACGGATGTATTAACATCCATGCATCCCTGCTTCCGAAATACCGCGGTGCAGCTCCTATTCAGCAGGCAGTTATTGATGGGGAAAAGGAGTCAGGTGTTACGATCATGAGAATGGGCACAGGTCTTGATACAGGAGATATGATTTCAAAAATCGTAGTGCCGATTGCAAAAGATGAGACGGGCGGAACTCTGTTTGATAAGCTTGCAGAAGCAGGAGCGAAGCTTCTTGTTGAGACATTGCCTCACATTTTTGATGGCACAGCTGTTTACGAGAAACAGCCGGAGGAAAGCCCTACTCCATATGCCGGTATGATCACCAAACAGATGGGATTGATCAATTTCGGGAAATCAGCCGAGGAACTGGAAAGACTGGTGCGAGGTTTAAATCCGTGGCCAAGCGCATTTACCTTCTGGAATGGAAAAACTTTGAAGGTATGGGAAAGCTTTGTAGTAAAAAGTGAAGAAACTGGCGCAGAAAAGCCAGAACCTGGAACAGTAGTAAAAACAGACAAAAAAGGAATTTACGTGGCTTGCGGTGAGGATGTTCTGGTACTTTCACAGGTACAGTTAGAAGGAAAAAAGAGAATGGATGCGGATGCATTCCTTCGAGGATGTCATATAGAAACCGGAAGCAGATTCACAGATAAAAAGGAGTGATCTTATGTACGGATATGGATATCCTTATGGATTTTATGTTGATCCTACTTATGTATTGCTGATCATTGGAATGGTGCTGGCACTGGCTGCATCTGGAAAGATGAAAAGCACTTTTGCACGTTATCAGCAGGTGCGCAGCCATTCAGGTCTTACAGGAGCTCAGACTGCCCAGAGGATTCTAAATGCAGCCGGAATTTACGACGTAACGATTGTTCCAATTTCCGGAAGCCTTACAGATCATTATGATCCGAGAACAAAGAGGCTGGCACTTTCACAGGACGTATATGGAAGAACTTCTGTGGCAGCTGTGTGTGTTGCTGCCCATGAGTGTGGTCATGCCATTCAGCACAATATAAATTATGCACCGCTGAATATCCGTTCAGCTATTGTTCCGGTGGCAAATATCGGATCTTCCCTTTCCTGGCCGATTTTTCTTCTGGGACTGATCCTTTCTATACCGGCACTTACAACTGCAGGAATTGTGCTGTTTTCACTGGCGGTACTGTTTCAGCTTGTAACACTTCCGGTAGAATTCAATGCTTCCTCAAGAGCTTTAAAAATGCTGGAAAGCACAGGAATTTTAAGCAACGAGGAAAACAAAGGTGCGAAGAAGGTTCTTACAGCGGCAGCCCTTACTTATGTAGCAGCTCTTGCTTCTTCCATTTTACAGCTTCTGAGACTGATCATACTTTCCGGAGGTAGAAGACGGGATGATTAACGGAATCAATTCCAGGGAGATGATCCTGGAAATTTTACTTGAAATCGAAGAGGGCGAGCACAGCCACGTGGCAATTCGGAATGCCCTTTCCAAATATCAGTTCCTTCCCAAACAGGACCGGGCATTTATTACCCGTGTCTGTGAAGGAACGCTGGAATACCGGATTCAGATTGATTACATTATCAATTTTTTTTCCAAGGTGACAGTTGATAAGATGAAGCCTGCAATCCGGGAAATTTTAAGAAGTGCAGTATATCAGCTGAAATACATGGATAGTGTGCCAGACAGCGCAGTGTGCAATGAGGCTGTGAAGCTGGCGCAAAGAAAAGGTTTTTATAATCTGAAGCCTTTTGTAAATGGTGTTCTTCGTACCATAGCCCGGGAAATGGATCAGGTCCGGTTCCCTCAAAAAGAAGATGATCTGTTGAAATATCTTTCTGTAAAGTATTCCATGCCAGAGGTGCTGGTAACCAGGTGGCTGGAAGCCTATGGAGAAGAAACAACAGAGAAGATACTGGCGGATTTTCTTACGGAACATCCTCTTACCATCAGATGCCGAACTTATCTGAATTCCAAGGAAGAGATTGTAAAAAGCCTGGAAAGTCAGGGCGTTCATGTAGCGCCTGCTCCATATCTGCCTTATGCATACAGCATTTCTGATTTTAACCACATTCTTGCACTGGATGCTTTTATCAAGGGTAAAATCGTCGTGCAGGATGTTAGTTCCATGCTGGTTGCGGAGGTTGCAGATCCGAAGAAGGGTGATTATGTTATTGACGTGTGTGCTGCGCCAGGTGGAAAGAGTCTTCATATGGGAGACAAGATGGAGGGATATGGAACGGTAGATGCAAGAGATGTAAGCCAGTATAAAGTCAATCTGATCGAGGAAAATATCCAACGTACCAATTCTATTAATGTACAGGCAAGAGTGCAGGATGCTACTATTTTTGATCAGGATTCAGAACTGCTTGCAGATGTTGTAATTGCAGATGTACCTTGTTCCGGGTATGGAGTGATCGGCAAGAAGCCGGAGATCAAATACCGTGTTACGCCACAGAAACAGGATGAAATAGTGATTCTGCAGAGAACCATTCTGGATCGCGCAGCAAACTATGTGAAGCCAAGAGGAGAGCTGATCTTCAGTACCTGTACCATTGCAAAAGAAGAAAACGAAGAGAACATGATGTGGTTTTTGAATAATTATCCGTTTAAGCTGGAGAGCCTGGATCCTTATCTTCCAGAGGAGCTGCACTCAGAGACAACTGCACTTGGATATCTGCAGCTGCTCCCGGGAGTACATAAGACAGACGGTTTCTTTATTGCGAAATTCAGAAGAAAATAGGAATATAAATATGACAGACATTAAGTCGATGACGAAAGACGAACTGAAAAATCTGATGACCGAACTGGGAGAGAAACCCTTTCGGGCAAAGCAGATCTACAGCTGGTTACATGAACATCTGGTAACCTCTTATGATGAGATGGGAAACATACCAGGAAAACTAAAAGAAAAACTGAAAGACTATCCCATAGCGGCATTGGAAATGGTGGATGAACAGGTTTCTGCCATTGACGGCACAAGAAAATATCTGTTCCGCCTTTCTGATGGAAATGTGATCGAGAGTGTTCTTATGCGTTATAAGCATGGAAATTCCGTATGTATTTCGTCACAGGTAGGCTGTAAAATGGGGTGCCGTTTTTGTGCTTCCACTATTGGAGGCTGGACAAGAAACCTTCTTCCTTCGGAAATGCTGGATCAGATTTACAGGATCCAGAGCATAACGGGAGAGCGGGTATCTAATGTAGTAGTAATGGGAACTGGCGAACCTATGGATAATTATGATAATACTGTACGCTTTGTACATCTGCTTTCCGATGAAAATGGTCTTAACATCAGCCAGAGGAATATCACCGTATCGACCTGCGGAATTGTTCCAAAAATTTATGAGCTTGCAAAGGAAAAACTGCAGATTACCCTTGCCTTGTCTCTGCATGCACCAAATGATGAAAAAAGACAGGAGCTTATGCCTATTGCACAGCGGTACAGTATGGACGAAGTCCTGGATGCATGCCGCAATTATTTTCAGGAGACTGGAAGGAGAATTACTTTTGAATACAGTCTTGTGGCTGGTGTTAATGACAGTGACGAAGATGCAAGAGAGTTGAGCAGCAGAATCCATGATATTAATTGTCATGTAAATCTAATCCCGGTAAACCCTATTAAGGAGCGTTCTTACAGGCGTTCTACGCATCAGGCTGTAGAGAATTTTAAAATAAAACTTGAAAAATGCGGAATTAATGTTACTATTAGAAGGGAAATGGGCAGTGACATAGACGGTGCCTGTGGACAATTACGAAAAAGTTATATAGAAAAAAGTTACGATCCGCAGTAACGAAAAACTGGTGTTTCTATGTTGAACAACAGTACGAAAAGGACAGAAAGCGAGAAGTGACATGAGGGTATATTCAGCTACGAATATAGGAATGAAGCGGAAGATGAACCAGGATTATGTGTTCGCTTCCCAGGACACAGTTGGAAATCTCCCGAACCTCTTTGCTGTTGCTGATGGAATGGGAGGACACAATGCAGGTGATTATGCGTCCTCTCACGCGGTCAGGATACTGGTAGATGAAATCAGGGAGGATACGGATTATAATCCTGTAAAGGTAATCCGTCATGCCATTGAGACTGCGAACACAGAAATTATAGAACAGGCGCAGAAGGATGAGAAGCTTCGTGGAATGGGAACTACTATGGTAGTAGCCACCATTGTAGGTCAGTATGCTTATGTTGCCAATGTGGGAGACAGCAGACTATATGTGGTGGATAAACAGCTGAGGCAGATTACCAGGGATCATTCACTGGTTCAGGAAATGGTAAGAATGGGTGAAATCACTGCTGAGGAGGCAAGAAATCATCCGGATAAAAACATTATCACCAGAGCTCTGGGAGCAGAAAAAACTGTAGACGTGGATTTCTTTGATATGCGTCTGGAACCGGGAAGTACGATCCTGATGTGTTCCGATGGTCTCAGCAATATGGTGGAAGACAAAAAAATGGAAGAAATCATATTGAATTCTGATGAGGATATCACCTGGAAGGGAAATACTCTTATCCAGGAAGCCAACAACAACGGCGGCAAGGATAACATTGCAATCATATTGATAGAACCATTCACGAATGAGGTGGAAACATGTTAAAGACAGGTATGATTATAGCAGAACGCTATGAAATTGTAAGTAAAATCGGTACCGGCGGAATGGCGGACGTATATAAGGCAATGGACCATAAACTGAACCGTTTTGTGGCAGTTAAGGTTCTGAAGCCGGAATTCAGGGAAGATGCAACTTTTGTAAAGAAATTCAGAAGTGAAGCGCAGGCAGCAGCAGGTCTTACCCATCCAAACATAGTAAATGTATTTGATGTAGGCGATGATGAGGGTGTTTATTATATCGTAATGGAGCTGATCGAGGGAATCACTCTTAAGGAGTATATTTCCAAGAAAGGTAAGCTTTCGGTAAAGGAAGCTACCAGTATTGCCATTCAGGTATCTATGGGACTTGAGGCAGCACACAGCCACGGCATTGTACATCGTGATGTGAAGCCTCAGAATATTATTATTTCCACAGACGGCAAAGTAAAGGTAACAGACTTTGGAATTGCAAGAGCTGCTTCTTCCAATACCATCAGCTCCAATGTTATGGGGTCTGTACATTACAGCTCACCGGAGCAGGTACGAGGCGGCTACAGCGATGAGAAGAGTGATATCTACTCACTTGGTATCACCTTATATGAAATGGTAACAGGACGTGTCCCTTTTGACGGAGATACTACAGTTGCCATTGCAATCAAACATCTTCAGGAAGAGATGGTACCGCCAAGTGTTTATTCCCCGGATCTGCCGTACAGTCTGGAACAGATCATTATGAAATGTACCCAGAAGAGTGTGGATCGCAGATATAATAAGATGGAGGATGTGATCGAGGATCTGAAGCATTCTCTTATTGACCCGCAGGGAGATTTTGTGAAGCTTACATCTGTAGATACAGATGCTAAGACGGTTGTAATTTCTGATGAAGAGCTTGGAGAGATCAAGCATACTCCGAAGCAGACTCTTAAGCCGGATATAGAAACTCTGGAAAAAGAACTGAATGAGACAAACTACGATGATGATGACGATTTCGAGTATGATAATAAGGAAGAGAGCTCGAAAGGCTCCAGAAAGAACCGGGATCGTGAACGAAGCAGAGAGCGGGAAGAGAGAGAAAGACGTATCAAAAAGCAGAAAAGAGGCGTCAGTGTAGCTGGAAGTATTATTGCTTTGATCATAGGTGCCGCAGTTCTGATCGCGGTAATTCTTGTTGTGGGAAAGGCAGCAGGTCTGATCGGAGACAGCAAGGATTCTTCTTTGGATCAGCAGAATCAGCAGGCACAGGTTACCCAGGCTGCTGACGAAGATGATGGTATGGTACCAGTACCTGATCTTATCGGTAAGACAGAGGCTGAGGCACAGGAACTTTGCGCTTCTGTAAATATCGGAATGACCTACAAAGGTGAAGAGGCTTCCACACAGGAAAAAGGCAAGATTTCTTCACAGGATCCTGTACAGGGAACAAAGGTAGCTAAAAATTCAACTGTTAACTATTATTTAAGTAAAGGTTCTGAGTCCGTTACCCTTACAGATATGTTCGGTCAGAATGGCGCTTTGGCGCAGGAAACTCTGGAAAGCCAGGGCTTAACGGTTCAGATCAATAAGATTTACCCGGATGAAAGTCAGTCTTCTATGGTAGACATTGGATGTGTCCTTGATACTGAGCCTGCAGCAGGAACTACTGTCAAGGCAGGCGATACAGTTACTCTTACCATCAGCCGTGGTATTAATTATGGTGACAGTGTACAGGTGCCAGATGTAACCGGAATGGAGAAGAATGATGCAATTGCCAAGCTTGGCAAATTCATTAATATTAATGTGGAAATGCAGATGAGCACAGACGTTGCAGAGGGAACTGTTATCTCTCAGGATCCTATAGGATATACAGATGACAACCCGGTATATGCAGATCCGGATAACGATACGATCACTCTTATTGTAAGCAGTGGAAGTCAGGATACTTCTTCACAGAATACTGAGGATCAGAGTTCCTCTGATACTACTGCAGCAGTAGCAAATGGCGAAGTATGGAAATGTACACAGAAACTGAAGACGCCTATCGGATATAATGGAGGTCTGATCAGACTGGAGCTTGTTCAGAATGTAGGCGGCGCTCCAAAAGCAAGCTCTGTGGTAGAAGGACAGCAGCTTACTTTCCCATATCAGCTGGATATTACAGGTGCACCAGGAGTTGCTGAGGGTACTTTATATCTGTCTGAGCAGCAATCTGATGGAAGCTATCAGGAACTTGGCCATTATCCTCTTACTTTTGAGAAGGTTGAGTAATCCATGCAGGGAAAGATCATTAAAGGAATTGCAGGTTTCTATTATATCTATGCGGAAGACGGCAATATTTACGAATGTAAGGCAAAAGGAATTTTTCGAAAGGATAATTTCAAGCCTCTGGTAGGTGATAATGTGGAGATTACCGTTTTGAATGAGGAGGAGAAGGAAGGCAGTGTAACTTCCATTCTTCCCCGCCGCAATTCGCTTATCCGTCCTGCTGTAGCCAATGTAGATCAGGCGTTTTTGATTTTTGCCATGGAGAATCCAAAGCCTAATTTCCTTCTTCTGGACCGCTTTCTGATCATGATGGAGCAGCAGAAAATTCCCGTGGTTATCTGCTTCAATAAGAAAGATGTGGGAGAGAAGAAAGAAATGGAAAAGCTTTACGAAATATACACTGGATGTGGATATTGTGTAGTGCTTTCCAGTACCTATGAGGGAGAGGGAATGGACGAGATCCGCGAGATACTGAAGGGAAAAACAACAGTAGTTGCAGGACCTTCCGGTGTGGGGAAATCTTCCATTACCAACTGTATGCAGGGTGAAGTGCAGATGGAGACTGGCGAGATCAGCAAAAAACTGAAGCGCGGCAAGCATACCACCAGACATTCCCAGGTAATCCCGGTGGAGAAGAATACTTTCCTGGTGGATACTCCGGGATTTTCTTCTTTGTATCTTACCGATATGAAGGAAGAGGAGCTTCGGGATTACTTCCCGGAATTTGTAATGTATGAGCCGCAATGCCGGTTTCAGGGGTGTATGCACATTCATGAACCGGGCTGTGCAGTGAAGAAAGCTCTGTCTGAAGGTAAAATTAGTCAGCAGCGGTATGACAACTATCTGGCTTTATATGAGGAATTAAAAGAGAAAAGGAGATACTAAAACTATGTATCAGCTATGCCCTTCCATTTTATCAGCGGATTTTAACCGTCTGGGCGAACAGATTAAAATTCTTGAAAACGAAGGAGTTGAATGGCTCCATATTGATGTTATGGATGGAGATTTTGTACCGAGCATTTCCTTTGGTATGCCGGTGATCAAATCCATCCGTAAAGAATCCAAGATGTTTTTTGATGTTCATCTTATGGTGACAGAGCCGGAAAGATACATTCAGGATTTTGTAAATTGTGGTGCGGATTCCATCACCGTTCATGCTGAGGCATGTGAGGATCTGGAACGTACTATAGAGCGTATCAAGGATGCAGGAGTGAAAGTTGGTGTTTCCATCAAGCCTGCAACTCCGGTAAATGATATCAGCCATATGCTTGAGGATGTGGATATGGTTTTGGTAATGACTGTTCAGCCTGGCTTTGGCGGACAGAAATATATGGACGAGTGTACAGAGAAGATTCAGGAACTGAGAGAACTGATCGACAAAGAGAATCTGAATGTGGATATTGAGGTTGACGGTGGAATCAATGAAGGTACCATAGAGACTGTTATGAAAGCTGGTGCCAATATCTTTGTTGCCGGATCCTGGGTATTCGGCGGTGATATTGCCCAGAATGTCCGCCATATTCAGAAACAGATCGAAGAGATTGGTGACAGGATTGAGTGAGAGATAGAATGATAGATACAGTAATCGTAAGCGGGGGCATGATCCAGAAAGATTTTGCCCTCGATTTTATAAGAAAAATAGAAGAAGAGCGAAAAGGAAAGAAGCTGCTTTTGCTGGCGGCTGACAGAGGACTGGATTTCTTTCTGGAAACAGGTCTTGTCCCGGATATTGTGGACGGTGATTTTGACAGTTTATCAGGTGCTGGAAAGGCATATCTGGAGAGTCTTGACCATACAGAAATTGTCAGACTGAATCCTGAAAAGGATGATACAGATACCCAGTCTACTTTAAATCTGGCAATAAGAAGAGGGGCAAAGAATATTCTTATTCTTGGCGCAACTGGTGGAAGACTGGATCATTTTATTGGAAACATGGGACTTTTGGGATATGGCAGACAAAAGGGTGTCAATGTGATCCTGGCAGATGCTCAGAATTACATCTGTCTTGTGGAAAATGGCCATATTATTCGAAAAGACAGTCAATTCGGAAAATATGTTTCCTTTTTCGCAGCCGGTGAAACGGTTGAAGGTCTTACTTTGAAGGGGTTTAAATACCCATTGGATCATTACCGCCTTACTACAGATAACTGCGGCCGCACCGTTAGCAACGAGATTCAGGAAGAAAAGGCCAAGATACTCTACGAAAAAGGCAGTCTTCTTATGATCATGTCCAGAGATTTGAAATAAATGATGTATTACGAAAGAGAAACACTTCATATTCAATTGGAAATATGAGGTGTTTTTTCAAATTTATCAGATTGTCCAGAGCTTTTGTCTTGATGGAAAGAGTTGGGTATGCTAAAATAAAAAGATGTATAGAGAAGACAATATGGGGCCGGAAATATATCATATTTTTATTGTTTGTGGTATAATAGCAAAAGAATGGCGTAAAGAAATGTCAAACGCCCCTAAAAATAAGGAGATATAGGATAAAATGAAATTAGGTATCGTTGGACTTCCAAATGTAGGAAAAAGTACACTTTTTAATTCCCTGACAAAGGCAGGTGCAGAATCTGCGAACTATCCCTTCTGTACCATTGACCCGAATGTGGGAGTTGTTACTGTGCCGGATGAAAGACTTGCACTGCTTGGTGATTTTTATCATTCCAAGAAAGTGACACCGGCTGTTATAGAATTTGTTGACATTGCAGGACTTGTAAAGGGCGCTTCTAAGGGAGAGGGTCTTGGAAATCAGTTCCTTGCAAACATCCGTGAAGTCGATGCAATCGTTCATGTAGTACGCTGCTTTGAGGATACCAATGTAATCCACGTAGATGGAAGCATCGATCCGATCCGTGATATTGAGACTATTAACCTGGAGCTTATTTTCTCTGATCTTGAGATCCTGGAGAGAAGAATTGCAAAGGTTACCAAGACTGCCCGTATGGACAAAGAAGCTGCTAAAGAGCTTGATTTCCTTCAGAAGATCAAGAAATGGCTGGAAGACGGCAAGATGGCAATCACTATGGAACTGGAGAATGAGGATGAGGAAGCATGGATGGGAACATACAATCTGCTCACTCAGAAACCGGTAATTTACGCTGCAAATGTGGCAGAGGACGATCTTGCAAATGATGGTGCTGACAATGCGCATGTACAGGCTGTAAGAAAATATGCTGCGGAGCAGAACAGTGAAATTTTCGTAATCTGTGCTCAGATCGAGGAAGAGATTTCCGAGCTGGATGAGGATGAGAGAAAAATGTTCCTGGAGGATCTTGGACTCAAGGAATCAGGACTTGAGAAGCTGGTTAAGGCAAGTTATCATCTTCTTGGACTTATGAGCTTCCTGACCTCCGGAGAAGATGAGACCAGAGCATGGACCATAAAGATTGGAACCAAGGCTCCGCAGGCTGCAGGTAAGATTCATTCTGATTTTGAACGTGGATTCATTAAAGCTGAGGTAGTAAACTATCAGGATCTTCTTGACTGTGGCTCCTATGCAGGTGCAAGAGAAAAAGGTCTTGTAAGAATGGAAGGTAAGGATTACGTAGTACAGGATGGCGATGTGATCTTATTCCGTTTCAATGTCTGATAAGTAATAGAAACAGAGGGATAGCATAAATGTCAATTCAGTTTCCGAATCTGGGAATAAACCTGGATTATGTGGGGAAATCCATTCAAATATTTGGATTTGAGATTACATTTTTTGGCCTTGTAATAGCTCTGGGAATGCTTCTGGGAATGGGATTTGTGATTCTGGAAGCGAAGCGCTGCGGCGAGAATAAAGACGATTATCTGGAAATGATGATCATATCCCTGCTTCTGGGTGTGGTCGGATCCAGAATGCTTTATGTTTTATGTTCCTGGAATCTTTATAAGGGCAATATTATTGAGATCTTTAATGTGAGAAATGGCGGACTTACATTCTACGGCGGTCTGTTTGGAGGAATGCTGGGAGCTGCCATTTACTGCGGCGTGCGCAGAAAATCTTTTATGCAGATGGCAGATACTGCCAGCATGGGAATCGTTATTGCGCAGATAATAGGAAGGTGGGGAGATTTCTTTAACAGGGAATCTTTCGGTGAGTATACCAACAGCATATTTGCAATGCAGCTCCCTTTATCTGCTGTGCGTTCCAGCGAAGTGACATCTGCAATGAGGGAAAACCTGGAGACAATAGGTGGAACTTCTTATATTCAAGTACATCCGGTTTTCTTATACGAGAGTCTTTGGTGTCTGCTTTTGTTTCTCCTGATGCTTGTGTGGAAGCGCAAAAAACATTTCCACGGAGAAGTATTTCTGAAATATCTGGCAGGATATGGTCTCGGACGATTTTGCATAGAACTTCTTCGAACAGACAAGCTTATGATTCCGGGAACTTCTGTTGGAATTTCCCAGCTGATCTCAGCAGCACTGTTTGTAATCTGTGCTATGATCGCAGTTGTGGAAGAAACCATGGCGAAAAAGAGGGCGGCAAGGCGCAGACGCAGGAGAGAACAGGACTATGAAGCGCAGGAAAGAGCAGCCAGAGAAGCTGAAGCAGAAGAATACAGAGACCGGCTCAGACTGGAGAGAGCTTTTGCAGATGGAGATGCCGCAGGTGTTCCGGAAGTCTATAACGGAACAGCATCTGCTTATGAACATGATTCCGAAGAATCAGAAGAAACTTCGTCTGTGGAAGAAGAGCATCCGGAAGAAGATCCTCAGGATGAAAAGAACACAGAGAAAATCGTGGAAGAGGAAAATTCAGTTGCTGAGGATTTCTATGAGAAGGACTCAGAGAAAGATACAGAAGAAATTTCTGAGGAGGAAGCTTTGCCAGAAGCTTCCGGTACAGAAAATTATGTGGAAGAAAATGCCGGGATTTCTGAAGAAGAAACTGTTGCTGCGAAGGGTCCGACAGCTTCAGAAGAAGATGAATGGTTGTATAGCCAGCCGCGCAGATTTGCGAAAAAACCTGCCCATGAGCAGAAAGATTGATCATATGATTGTCAGATACCTGAATCTGGACTAAACAAAACGTTATTTTGGTGGGAGCGAATCCCACTGAAGTGGCGTTTTTTTGTGTGTAATAGGTAATTTCGCTGGAATTTCCGGCAATATAAAAAGTCCTGCAGGGCAGGATTTATTTGTATATAAAAATTTTTTGACTGCATTTTCGCTGTTTGTAAGGACTTTGTAACAGAATTATGTAATAGATTTCATAATTTCCCACTTGTAATTTAGGGGCAAATGGGTTAGAATGGGTTCATAAGTGGTAGGAAGTGGAGAAAAGTGGTGACAAATGGGGACGAAGTGGCAGAACTTCCATTTGTTTCCCGTCATGAGATACGAGGGGGAGACTCGTATTTCACGAGAGTAGGTGAGTTTTTATGTTCATGGGCGAGTACAATCACACAATCGACGCGAAGGGGCGTTTGATCATCCCGGCGAAATTTCGGGAACCTTTAGGTGAGGAATTTGTTCTTACCAGAGGACTTGATGGTTGTCTTTATATTTATCCTATGGATGAATGGGAAGCCTTTGAAGAGAAACTCCGTGCATTACCACTTACAAATAAAGACGCTAGAGCCTTTTCGCGCTTCTTTGTTGCAGGTGCAACAACATGTGAACTGGACAAGCAGGGGAGAATTCTCGTACCACAGACGTTACGTGAGTTCGCTGGTCTGGAGAAAGATGTTATTCTGGCTGGAAACTTAAGCAGAGTAGAAGTCTGGAGCAAGGAGAAATGGAGCGAGAATTGCAATTATGACGATATGGACAGCATTGCTGCCGACATGGAGAACATGGGAATCGTCATCTGAGCATAAAATAAGCGAGAAATCCAACAGGAGACGGAAATGGAATTTAAACACAAATCTGTATTACTGGACGAGACCGTTGGCGGGCTGAATATTAAGCCGGATGGAATCTATGTGGATGGCACTTTGGGCGGCGCAGGACATGCCATTGAGGTATGCAGGAAACTTTCTGCCAAGGGGAGATTTATTGGTATAGATCAAGACCAGGATGCGATAATTGCTGCGAGTGAACGGCTTGCCGCCTTTGACCAGGTGACAATCATTCGCAGCAATTATTGTTACATGGTACAGGAGCTTGCCGCAAGGGGAATTCACAAGGTTGATGGTATTGTTCTGGATTTGGGAGTATCCTCCTATCAGCTGGACAATGAGGAACGTGGATTTACCTATCGGGTAGATGCACCTCTTGACATGCGCATGGATCAGAGACAGACACAGACTGCCAGTGACATTGTTAACGGTTATGAAGAAAGAGAACTGTATCGCATTATCCGCGATTACGGTGAAGATAAATTTGCGAAAAATATCGCGAAACATATAGTAGCAGCAAGACAGCAGAGCCCCATTATGACAACGGGCCAGCTTACACAGATCATCCGGGAATCCATACCTATGAAGATACAGGCAGCAGGAGGCCATCCGGCTAAGCGTACGTTCCAGGCAATCAGAATTGAGCTGAATAAGGAACTGGATGTTCTTCGTGATTCACTTGATGGGATGATTGATCTTCTGGATGATGGCGGAAGGCTTTGCATTATTACGTTCCATTCACTGGAAGACAGAATTGTAAAAACAATTTTTCGAAAAAATGAGAACCCGTGTACCTGTCCACCGGATTTTCCGGTATGTGTGTGCGGAAAGAAATCCAAGGGGAGAGTTATCACAAGGAAGCCAATTCTTCCAAGTGATGAAGAAATGGAAGAAAACCCGCGTTCTAAGAGTGCTAAGCTTAGAATTTTTGAAAAAAAAGTTTAAAAGAAGGGTAAAAAATGGCGGAGACAGGCAGACATACGAATACTGTGTCAGGTAAAAGACGTCCACAAAATGTGTATGTTGATGGCAACACTGTCCGAAAAGTCCAGGAAGTTCCTGAGCGGAGAGAGTACCGTCAGCCAGAGCATTCTGTTCGTAAAAATAAGGCAAAACCAGAGCTGACCACACCAGAGCAGCAGGTCCGGGGGAACAAGCCGCTTAGTAAGGCAGCCAGGAGAAACCGTGCGAAAGCCAATAATATGAACCGTAATTTTGCCATATTTCTGGCTGCACTTGGTATCCTTATTGTGTTTTGCAGTATTAATTATCTGAAATTGAAAACAGAATGCACCAGTAAAAGAAGCCAGCTGGCCACTCTTGAATCCCAACTGGCCGAGCTGAAAGAAGACAACGATGCATATGAGAGCCAGGTGACTTCAAGTGTTGACCTTGAAAGAATCCGGAAAATCGCCATCGGACGTCTGGGCATGAAATATCCAAGCAACCAGCAGACAGAAACCTATGCGACTGAAGGCGGCAGCTACGTAAGACAGTATCAGGACGTGACCGGGAAGTAATGGGAATGAAGGCAGGTGTTTGATTGACTACTCTGAGAAGAAAAACAAAAAGAAAACCTATAAAAAAAATAAATCACAGTATGAAAAAAAAGCTGTCAATACTGCTCTTTTGCGTATTGGGAGCTTTAATCGTTTTATTGGGAGTTATCACTTATATTAATTTTCAAAGTGGTGACAAGTATAAGAAACAGGTGCTGAGTCAGGCTCAGCAAAAATACCAGAATCGCACAATGCCAGCGAAACGAGGGACAATCTATGATCGAAATGGCAACATTCTGGCAACGAGCAACAAGGTGTATAATGTTGTACTGGACTGTAAAGCTGTAAATTCAGATGAGGATTATCTGGATCCTACGGTGAATGCTCTGGTTACCATATTTGGCCTTGATGAAGGAGAACTCCGTACCAGGCTTACTTCTGATAAGACCAGGGAGAGTCAGTATCAGATCGTGAAAAAGCAGGTCTCCATGGATGATAAGAAAGCATTCGAGGATTACTGCAGCATACCAGATGATACGGAAATGACCAGGGAAGAAATTCAGGAGAAAAACAATATCCAGGGTGTATGGTTTGAAGAAGATTACCTGAGAGTCTATCCATATAATGAGCTGGCCTGTGATACGTTGGGATTTACTTTTTCCCGAGATACTGCGGACTATGGAATTGAGGGCTACTACAATAGCAGCCTGACAGGAATTGATGGCCGACAGTACGGATATTTCAGTGATGATTCTAATGTGGAGCAAACCATTATCGAAGCTTCTGACGGAAACAGTCTGGAGCTTAGCCTTGATCTTGGAACACAGCAGATTGTGGAAAAATGGGTAAATGCCTTTAAGAAATCTACTGGCGCCAAAAATATAGGAGTGATCGTGGAAGACCCTTCAAGTGGTGAAATCCTTGCCATGGATGGGGGCGACCGATATGATCTTAATGATCCACGTAATCTGTCTTCCTTATATTCAGCAGATGAGATTGCTGCTATGAATGACAGTGAGACCATGGATGCTCTAAGCGCCATGTGGAATAACTTTTGTGTAACCGACATTTACGAACCTGGTTCTGTTGTGAAGCCCATTGTTATGGCAGCTGCTCTGGAACAGGGAAAAATATCCACCAGTGATACCTTCTATTGTGATGGTTACCAGAATTTTGGTGTGCCAGGAAATATGACCACCATCAAATGTGCAAATATTTACGGACACGGAATGGAAACCCTTGCGGAAGTAATCGCAAATTCCTGTAACGATGCCATGATGCAGATTGGTGCAAAGATGGGAGTTGAAAATTTTCTGAAAGCACAGAGTACTTTCAATTTCGGAAGCCGGACAGGAATCGATCTTCCAAATGAGGGATATGGTATTATGCATACTGTTGATACCATGCATGAGACAGAGCTTGCGTGTTCTGCATTTGGTCAGGGATTCAGCTGTACTATGATCCAGGAAATCAATGCAATGTGTTCGGTCATCAATGGCGGCTACTATTATCAGCCACATCTTGTGACAAAAGTCAAAGACGCCAGCGGTGCAACTGTGAAGACAATCAGCCCGCTTCTTCAGAAGCAGACTATTTCTTCCAGCATTTCCGCTGATATCAGAAGCTATATGCAGGCCAGTGTAGAGCAGGGTACCAGTATGACGTCAAAGGTACAGGGTTACAGCTCAGGCGGTAAAACAGGAACTGCGGAGAAATTCCCCCGTGGAAATGGTAAATACGTGGTTTCCTTTATCGGATTTGCCCCGGTTGATGACCCGCAGGTTCTGATTTATGTGGTAATTGACGAGCCAAATGTAGAGGATCAGGCCAGCAGTATTTATCCACAGTATGTGGCACAGGCAATTCTTTCCGAGCTTCTGCCATACATGAATATTCAGCCCGATCAGTCTACAGACGGAACTGTTCCGGAGACAGAGCTTTGGGAGAAATTTAATGGTCATGTAAATACTATATCTGACAGTCAGATTGATGAAAATGGAAATCTGGTGGATGAAGAGGGCAACCTCATTGACTGGGATGGCAATCGGATTGACGAAAATGGTTACCTGCTGAATAGTGACGGAAGTTATCAGATCAATGCAAACGGAGAGTATATAAAATCTGCTAACCTTGATGGAATCAGCGATTCCTACACTGGTTCAGCCGGGGAAACTCTGCCGGAGGCTGTTTCTGATACCAATGTTCCGGGACCTCCGGAAGATAACACGGATCCCATTGAGGATAACAATATGGAGAGTGAAGGCCTGACTAACGAGGAAGCCGGACTGGATTAGAAATACTGTCCATAGGTGGCATAGTATTGGCAGGAAATAAAAAACGGACTGTTCACCATAATACAACACATACCTCCATCTGAAATTAGCATATATTAGTTATGATGATTTCAGATGGGGATTTTTTTATGAAAAAAACCATGACCTTTCACAGGAAAAAAATATGGATGGTTTTTCTTGTATGTGCACTTATGCTTCTGGGACTTGTGGGAAGGCTTGTTTACCTGATGGGGGTTCGGTCGGATTACTATTACCAGAAAGCGGAAGAACTTCATGAAAGAGAACGAGTCATTAAGGCTGCAAGAGGACAGATACTGGATGCAAAAGGGAGGATTCTGGCAGATAATAAAACTGTATGTACTATTTCCGTTATTCACAGTCAGATTAAGGACCCACAGAAGGTTATTGAGGTCTTGTCAAAAGAGTTGGAAATAGATACTGACACAGTGCGTAAAAAAGTTGAAAAAATATCTTCAATTGAACGAATTAAGACAAATGTGGAAAAATCTGTGGGAGATGTGATACGTGGGTATGAACTGGATGGTGTGAAAGTGGATGAGGATTATAAGCGGTATTATCCTTACGGATCTCTGGCTTCCAAGGTTCTGGGATTTACAGGCGGTGACAATCAGGGGATAATTGGCCTGGAAGTGAAATATGAGGAAATTTTAAAGGGACAGGCGGGAAAAATCCTGACCACAACAGATGCCAGAGGCGTGGAAATCGACCAGATCGGAGAAAGCAGGGAAGATCCGGTGGCAGGGGAAAACCTGAAAATCAGTCTGGATGTGGATCTGCAGCAGTATGCTCAGCAGGCGGCCCTGAAAGTAATGGAAGAAAAACAGGCTGCGCGTGTTTCCATACTTCTTATGAATCCGCAGAACGGAGAAATTTATGTATGTGTTAATGTGCCGGAATTTGATCTGAACGATCCTTTTATATTGAATACGGACGTGGACACTTCAGGACTGAATGAACAGGAAAAACAGGATCTTCTGAACCAGATGTGGAGAAATCCCTGCCTGAACGATACATATGAGCCCGGTTCTACCTTTAAGATCATTACCATGTCTGCAGGTCTGGAGGCTGGCGTGGTTTCCGTAAATGACAGATTTTTCTGTCCGGGGTATAAGCTGGTGGATGACAGGCGGATTCACTGTGCAAGGAGAACAGGACACGGTTCCCAGAGCTTTGTGGAAGGTGCCCAGAATTCCTGCAATCCGGTTTTTATTGAAGTGGGTCTGAGACTTGGGGTGGAAAACTATTATCATTATTTCAAGGAGTTTGGACTTTTGAAGAAGACAGGTGTAGATCTGCCGGGAGAGGCTGGAACGATCATGCATAAAATGGAAAATATGGGGAATGTGGAGCTGGCAACAGTTGCTTTTGGCCAGTCTTTTCAGATTACGCCAATTCAGCTGGCGACCACAGTCAGTTCTCTGATCAATGGGGGGAGGCGGATCACACCTCATTTTGGGGTATCCGTTCTGAGCTCAGATGGCACCAGCGGAAGAAAGCTGGAATATCCGGTGGAAACGGGGATTATTTCGGAAAAAACATCAGAGACAGTAAGAGGAATTCTGGAGAAAGTAGTGTCAGAAGGTTCCGGAAGAAATGCCCGGATCGAGGGATGCACAGTGGGGGGCAAGACGGCTACTTCCCAGACTTTGCCAAGAAGTGCCAACCGGTATATTTCTTCCTTTCTTGGTTTTATGCCTGCGGAAGATCCACAGATCCTGGGGCTTTGCATTATACATGACCCGCAGGGCGTGTATTACGGAGGAACCATTGCGGCACCTGTGATAAAGAATATTTTTGAGGCGGTGCTAGAGCGTGTTTGAAAAATCATTCCCGCAATCTGCACGCCCCACTTTGCGGGAGATTTCACCCGAATTCGGTTGCCGTAGCCCGCTACGGCGCCCTCATCCGGGCAAAATCTCCCACAAATTGTGACGCACATCTTGCAGAAAGTCTTTTTCAAACACGCTCTAAATCAGAAAAAAGAAAGATAAGCTTCGGTGATCGGTCAGGCTGTGAGCAAGGAGAAGTATGTTACCGGTCACGAAGTAAGCAGTAAACAATGTGGGGATATTATCTTGCAAAAACCAAGCTATGGGTTGATAAATAAGGGGAAAAGCTTTATACTATAAGATGCTTTAAAAAGTTTAGAGCGTGTTTGAAAATGGTTTCTGCAAGATGTGTGTCACAATTTGAGGAAGATTGCGGAATGCTTTTTTAAACAGACTCTGGAACGAAAAAAACGAAAGAATTAAAGAGGTGTGAGGATGGAATTTCATATTGTGATCCCGGTACTGATTTCCTTCGCAATCAGTGCAGTATTAGGACCTGTTATTATTCCTTTTCTGCGTAAGCTGAAAATGGGACAGACAGAGAGAACAGAGGGCGTACAGTCGCATCTGAAAAAGGCCGGAACCCCGACTATGGGCGGCGTGATCTTTCTGATATCCACGATTATTACTTCATTGTTTTATGTAAAAGATTATCCCAAGATTATCCCGGTTCTGTTCCTGACTCTGGGATTCGGACTGATCGGTTTTCTGGATGATTATCTGAAGGTAGTCCTTAGAAGATCTGACGGACTTCTTCCATGGCAGAAATTTCTGCTTCAGGTAGTGGTAACAGGTATTTTTACTTTCTACCTGCTGCGGTATACAGATGTGTCTCTGACCATGCGTATTCCATTCTGGGGGGGACATTATCTGAATCTTGGCTGGCTGGCTGTACCGGTGCTGTTCTTTGCAGTGATCGGAACGGTAAATGGCGTAAACTTTACTGACGGTGTAGATGGTCTTGCTACCAGCGTTACCCTGATCGTAGCCGTATTTTTCACGGTTGTATCCATTGGAACCCAGTCAGGTATCGAGCCTGTCACCTGTGCTGTTATCGGCGGACTGATGGGATTTTTACTTTACAATGTATACCCGGCAAGTGTGTTCATGGGAGATACAGGATCTCTGGCGCTTGGTGGATTTGTGGCAGGTGTGGCTTATATGCTGCAGATGCCTCTGTTTATACTGATCGTGGGACTGATCTATCTGGTTGAGGTATTGTCCGTTATGATCCAGGTAACCTATTTCAAAGCAACACATGGCAAACGTATTTTCAAAATGGCGCCTATCCATCATCATTTTGAGCTTTGCGGATGGTCAGAAGCCAGAGTAGTTGCAGTGTTTACTATTGTGACTGCAATTATGTGCCTGATCGGACTTTTAGCCCTGTAAGAGCTGCCTGAAAAGGGAGAATTCCGGGGCATCCATTGCAAGGCATTAAGGAGGAAATAAATCATGGAATTAAAAGGAAAAAAAGTTCTGGTTTTCGGAGCCGGAAAAAGCGGTATCGGCGCAGCTGATCTTCTGAATGCAGTTGGTGCCTGCCCGGTTCTCTACGATGGAAAAGCAGATCTGGATAAAGAAAGCGTATTACATAAAATCAGTGGAAATTATGAACTTCCCATCTATGCAGGAGAGCTGCCGAAGGAAGTTCAGGAAAGCCTGGATCTTGTGGTATTAAGTCCTGGAGTTCCCACAGATCTTCCAATTGTAAAAGGTTTTTATGATCAGGGACTTCCTGTGTGGGGCGAGGTTGAACTGGCTTATCAGACTGGAAAGGGTGAAGTTCTTGCAATTACCGGAACAAACGGAAAAACTACAACAACAGCCCTTCTTGGGAAAATCATGTCAGATGCACGCCCATCTGTATTTGTTGTTGGAAATATTGGAACTCCGTATACTTCCAAGTCACTGGAGATGACAGATGAGACGGTCACGGTTGCAGAGATCAGCAGCTTCCAGCTTGAGACTATCTGGAAATTTGCTCCAAGGGTAAGCGCCATTTTGAATATCACAGAGGATCATCTGAACCGTCATCATACAATGGCTGAGTATATCCGCGTGAAAGAGCTGATCACAAGCAACCAGGGTCCGGAGGATGTATGTGTGCTGAATTATGAGGATGAAATCCTTCGTGAATTTGGCAAAAGCATTGTGCCAAAGGCTGTATATTTTTCCAGTGCAAGAGAACTTGAACAGGGTATTTTCCTGAGAGGAGACCAGATTATTCTTCGTACAGAGAAAGAGGAGATTCCGGTTGTGAGAACAGGGGAACTGAAGCTTCTTGGTACGCACAATTTTGAGAATGTAATGGCAGCAGTGGCCATGGCTTACTACGCAGGTGTTGATATGGATAGCATCCGTAGGAGTATCTGTGAGTTTACAGCCGTGGAGCACAGAATTGAGTATGTAACTGAGAAAAACGGTGTGGCATATTATAACGATTCAAAGGGAACCAACCCGGATGCGGCTATTAAGGGAATCCAGGCAATGAACCGTCCGACTCTTCTGATCGGCGGCGGATATGATAAGGAATCCAGCTATGATGAGTGGATCCAGGCATTTGACGGCAAAGTAAGGTATCTGGTACTTATTGGTCAGACGAAAGAGAAAATTAAGGCTGCGGCTGAGAAGAATGGCTTTCATGATGTTATTCTCTGTGAGGATCTGAAAGAAGCTGTGCAGGTGTGTGCGGATAAGGCAAACGCCGGGGACGCGGTCCTTTTATCTCCTGCATGCGCAAGCTGGGGTCAGTTTGACAATTATGAGCAGAGAGGCCAGATGTTTAAGGAGTATGTGAGAGCACTGTAATATACCGCAAATTGCAGCGTACATCTTGAAGAAAGCCTTTTGGAGGCATGCTCTGGAGCTTGTTTGAAAAATCATTCCTGTAATCTGCACGTTCCGTTTTGCAGTATATTTCACTCGAACTCGGTTGTCGTAGCCACAGAATGTGATTGGCGGCAGGTACAGAAACTTATGATTTATTTCATAGAATACCCGGATCTGGCATATGCTTTAACCAAGGCATGGGACGTCAGGAGCAGATCTCTATGATCCGGGAGCGAAAGAAAGAAACGAAAACAGACACGGTCTTACTGATCCTTGTGCTGCTTCTGGCAGTATTCGGACTGGTCATGCTGTTTTCCATCAGTGAATATAATGGCAGAGTACGTTTCGGCGACTCTGCCTATTATTTTAAAAAGCAGCTTTTTGCAACAGCTCTGGGCCTTATGACCATGTACATAGTAGCAGAGACAGATTACAGATTCTTTGTTCGGCTGGCACCGGCTGCTTATCTCTTATCTATGGGACTTTCTACAGCAGTTTTATTTGTAGGACAGGAAATCAATGGCTCCAGAAGGTGGCTGAATTTTGGACCGTTGTCTTTTCAACCTTCGGAATTTGCAAAAGCAGCAGTGATCCTTTTTCTCACCTGGCAGATCCAGGGAAGCAAAAAGACTACAGCTGGCTTCTGGTTTATGTGCAGGACAATGCTGACACTTCTTCCAATTGTAGGACTGGTAGGCTCCAATAACCTAAGTACGGCAATCATAATCCTTGGAATCGGTGTAATCCTGATTTTTATATCAGATCCGGGATATGCCAGATTTGTTGGAATGGGAGTGACTGGTGCAGCAGTGATCGCAGTGTTTCTGGCAGCAGAGAGCTACCGTCTGGAAAGGCTTGCCATATGGCGGAATCCGGAGAAGTATGAAAAGGGTTTTCAGACCATTCAGGGACTTTATGCTATTGGAAGCGGCGGGCTTTTCGGAAGAGGATTTGGCAGCAGCCTGCAGAAACTGGGATTTGTGCCGGAAGCCCAGAATGATATGATCTTTTCCATTATCTGCGAAGAACTGGGACTGACCGGAGCTTTTTTTCTCATTGGCATATTTGGGCTTCTTATGTGGAGACTGATGGTGATTGCCCTTCACTGCCGGGAACTGCAGGGAACACTTTTATGCGTTGGCATTATGAGCCATATGGCCATTCAGGTGATCCTGAATATTGCGGTGGTGACAAACACCATTCCAAATACAGGAATCACGCTTCCCTTTATCAGCTATGGCGGAACCTCAGTGGTGTTTCTTCTGGGCGAGATGGGGCTGGCTTTGAGCGTAAGCAGAAAATGAAATTTTATCACCAGTCAGAAATATTCGCATACAATAAAAGGTAAGAGGCCCTTTAGGAGTGAATGGCTTGAATGACCGGATTTACATTGAGGGAGGACACCAGCTGAAGGGAAGTATTCGGATACAGGGCTCAAAAAATGCAGCGCTTCCTATGATGGCGGCGTCTCTTTTACATCGGGGAGTCAGTGTGCTCAAAGGCTGTCCGCGGATCGCGGATGTTTTTTGTATGGAGGAAATTCTTCAGAAGCTTGGGGCAGTGACCTGGTGGGAAGACCATGATCTGTATATGGACTGCGAAAATGCCGGTAAATGGTCAGTTCCTTTTGAATTTACAGGGAGGATGAGGTCTTCCGTGATTCTTCTTGGAGCGCTTCTCGCAAGAAACGGGAAAGGAAGCCTTGGCTATCCAGGTGGGTGCGTGATCGGGAAAAGACCTATTGATATGCATCTTTTTGTGCTTCGGAAGCTTGGCGCAGTGGTCACAGAGGAACAGGGAGTTTTGATGGCAGAAGCACCTCATCTGCAAGGGGCATTGGTTTCTTTTTCAAAAAGAAGTGTGGGAGCTACCCAGCAGGGCATTTTAGGAGCCGTGCTTGCAGAGGGAGAGACTGTATTGGAAAATTGTGCCTGTGAGCCGGAAATACAGTGGCTTTGCAGGTATATGCGTTCCATGGGAGCAAAAATACAGGGGGATGGAACTTCTGAAATAAGAATCCAGGGAGTTAAAAGCCTAAGTGCCGGGTGCATTCAGGTGCCGCCAGACCGCATTGTGTCAGGAACCTATATCTGTGCGGCAGCTATAACCAGAAGCCAGATTGTTCTGGAAAACCCTCCGGAAGGAGAACTGAAGGCCTTTCTGGAAGTATATAGGAAAATGGGTGGACAATATAAAGGTAACAGTGGTAAACTATTAGTCAATGGAAAAAATGTTCAAAGTCCTGTTAAACTGCTGGAAACGGGTGTTTATCCAGGATTTCCAACAGATCTGCAGTCTCCCGTAATGGCAGTTCTTTCCACCATAGAGGGGGAAAGTTGCATTCGTGAAATGGTTTTTGAAGACCGTTATAAAGCAGCTGACCAGTTGCGGAAAATGGGAGCCAGGATCCGCGTACAGGGAAATGAGGCTGTAATCTGCGGTGTAAAGACTTTACATGGAGCAGCTGTGCAGGCGCAGGAATTAAGAGGCGGTGCGTCCCTGATCCTGGCAGCACTTGGGGCTAAGGGAGTTACCGTACTGGAAGGATATTCTTTTGTACAGCGGGGGTATGAGCATATTTGCCAGGATCTTAATGCGCTGGGAGCAGCAGTAAAAAGGATACAGGAATAACAATATATGAAATCACTGAAAATGAAGCTGATCTATAGAAAACATAAGAAAGCGATTCTGGGTACCCTGGGGGCAGTTCTGCTGGCAGGACTTGTCTTTTTCTTTTCCTATTTTCATGTGACAAAGGTGGAGGTAATGGGAACCTCCCGTTACACGGATGAACAGGTGAAGGAGATGGCTTTGCAGGGGGCTTTTACGGATAATTCCGTTCTTGCAGTTTTGCTCCATTCCAGGGTGGACGTAGAGGGTGTGCCTTTTGTGGAAGGCTTTTATATTACCAGGCTTTCTCATAACAGTATCTGCATCAGTGTCCGGGAAAAGAAGGCGGTAGGCTGCATTCCTTATCTGGATAGCTATATTTATTTTGACAGAAACGGTATTTTTATTGAAAGTTCCCATACAAGGGATGAACTGGTGCCTTTTTTTGACGGCATTGAAGTAAGCCATGTGATCGAAGGGGAGAAGCTTCCAATTAAGGGAAGCTCGGTGCTTACCACTGCGGTGGCGCTGTCAACTATTTTCCAGAAGAACGATGCCATACCGGATCATATTGAATTTGACACTAGTTATCAGATTACCTTGACTTATGGAGATATCCGGGTGATGCTGGGAAAGGACGAGTATCTTGAGGACAAGATGACACGTGTCAGCGCAATTTTGCCCAAGCTTTCCGGCAAAAAGGGAATCCTTCATCTGGAAAATGTAAATGACAATTCCAAGACGATTACCTTCGAGCAGGATCTGGGCGAGGATGGCGTGATTGAGGATGTGGATACTGCGGCTGCTTACGAGAATGCAGTGGCCAACTGGCATGGAGGGTATGACCTGGAGGGTGACTATACCGGTGAAGGTGAATATGACCAGAACGGAAACTATGTAGGCTCCAGACCTACTGAGGAGAGCATTGCTGCAAATGGCAGCTGGCTTGGCGGATATATGGAAGATGGAAGCTATACCGGTTATGGACAGCTGGATAAAGATGGAAATTATGTAGGCCCCAATCCCAATGAAACCAGTGAAGATGGAAGCGAAGAGGAGCTTGAAGATTACAGTGAGGACTACAGCGAAGACTATAATAACAGCGGTTATGACGGGTACGATGAGGAATATTAGAGAGTGTCTGAAAATCTCCTGTAAATGTGATGCACATTTTGCAGAAAGCCTTTTTCAAACACACTCTGAGGAAAATATCGCGTATTTCGCGAAAAAAGTATAAAAAAACAAAATTAGTGGTTGATAAATTCACAAAAAAAATATATGATATAGCTATATGCAGCTTGGTATATATATTTGCTGAAATTAAAGATAAAGGATATAAGGTAGAAATAAAGGAGGAAGTACATTGTTAGAGATAATGTCAAATGAGGCGGAATCCTCTGCTAAGATTATTGTAATCGGAGTAGGCGGCGCCGGAAATAACGCAGTTAACAGAATGGTTGAAGAAGCCATCGGCGGGGTAGAGTTTGTAGGAGTGAATACAGATAAGCAGGCTCTGACTCTGTGTAAAGCTCCAACTGTACTTCAGATCGGTGAGAAAATTACCAAAGGTCTTGGTGCAGGAGCACAGCCTGAGGTTGGACAGAAAGCAGCAGAAGAGAGCATTGAGGAAGTAAAACAGATCATCGAAGGTGCTGACATGGTATTCGTTACCTGCGGTATGGGCGGTGGAACTGGTACAGGTGCTGCACCGGTTATCGCAGCAGCAGCTAAGGAAATGGGGATCCTCACTGTAGGTGTTGTGACCAAACCTTTCCGTTTTGAAGCTAAGACACGTATGAACAACGCACTTGCAGGTATTGAGAACCTGAAGAAAGCTGTTGATACATTAATTGTAATTCCTAATGACAAATTACTGGAGATTGTAGATCGCCGCACAACTATGCCAGAAGCACTTCGTAAAGCAGACGAGGTTCTGCAGCAGGCAGTTCAGGGCATCACAGATCTGATTAATCTGCCGGCTCTTATCAACCTTGACTTTGCTGATGTTCAGACTGTTATGACAGATAAAGGTATTGCACACATTGGTATCGGTGAGGCAAGAGGCGATGACAAGGCTATGGAGGCTGTACAGCAGGCTGTATCCTCTCCGCTTCTTGAGACTACCATCAAGGGTGCTACACACGTTATCATCAACATTTCCGGTGATATTTCCCTTATGGACGCAAATGATGCTGCAAGCTATGTACAGGAGCTTACAGGTGAAGATGCAAATATCATCTTTGGTGCTATGTATGATGACTCTGTTGCTGATTATGCGAGAATCACTGTTATTGCTACAGGCCTTTCTGATAATGCACAGGCATCCAATCCATTTGGAAATAAGGCAAGCAACTCTGTATTTGCCAATAAGAGACCTGCTTCCGCTACAGCGTCTGCTGGTGTGAATCTGAACATGCCGTCTTTCAGCATGCCGACTATGAATGCTACACCATTCACAGCGAAGACACCATCCAGCACGGTTCAGAAGAAAGATATCCAGATTCCGGATTTCTTAAGAAACAGATAATGAATGGAAATTAAAAGGCCCTCGCACATTTGTGCGGGGGCTGTTTTTAAATTTGCGGTTATTTTCTGGAATCTGTTTGAAAAATTTTTGCAGAAAGCCTTTTTCAGACACGTTCTAGAGCCTGTTCCAAACACGCTCTAGCACTGGCATTCAAAGGTATCGCATTTTGTTTCGGAACATACTTTTGCACCGCTTCCGGCTACATCAATAGCAGCTGCAGTACATTTACAGTTTTCGTTATAGGTACAGTTGTGGGCTTTGCAGTCAATCTGGATGGTCTCACATCCACAGCTGTTTTTGGCACTGTTCATGGCACCCTGGCTCTTTTCCCGGAAACTTCCGCAGGATGTTTCTTCAGAACTTTTTGCACTGTCACCCATGACGTTGATTTCCCCTCTGGAACAAAGCATATCTTCATTGTAAGCACAGGTTGTTGCGGAACATTTTAAAATTGTCATGTTTTTTACCTCCTGATTTTGTATGCTTGATTTTGCAAACATTTGCAGTTGTTCAGCAGACCGTATTTCATGAGGGCACTAAACCGCTGCAGCAGTCTTAGTTTTTCCTGTGCCTGCAAAAAATATGCACAAATTTATAAGAAAAAAATTATTAGAAAAAATAAAAAAACATCTTGACTTTCACAATAAGGCATGATATCATACGACAGTACGTGATGAAAAGAAAGCAGAGTTCACTCTCACCTCAGCGCATACTTAGATGCGGCTCGGGTTCATATTGCACAGCAGCGCGTGACTTAGTTCGCGAGTGTAATAGGAGAAGTGTGGATTCTGTCCGCACTTTTTTTATATTTGCGGCGTCAGGTATCAGGCAGGAATTTCTTCCTGCGAAGGGGAATGAGAGTCCAGAAGTTAAAAACTGGATCAGAACAGATCATCTATCAGGTATGGAGGTGCACGACAATTAGCAATTTAATGATTAACGAACAAATCAGAGACAAAGAGGTACGCTTAATCGGACCGGACGGAGAGCAGCTCGGAATTATGTCCGCAAGAGAAGCAATGGCCAAAGCTCAGGAGGCAGAGCTTGATTTAGTAAAGATTGCCCCACAGGCAAAGCCGCCGGTATGTAAGATCATTGATTATGGTAAATATCGCTACGAACTTGCCAGAAAAGAGAAAGAAGCCAAGAAAAAGCAGAAGACCATCGATGTCAAAGAAGTGCGTCTTTCACCAAATATTGATACCAATGACCTGAATACAAAGGCTGGGGCAGCGCGCAAATTCCTTACCAAGGGTGACAGAGTGAAGGTTACTCTTCGTTTCCGCGGAAGAGAGATGGCACACATGTCAAGCAGCAAGCACGTTCTGGATGATTTTGCCGATATGCTGAAGGACATTGCTGTAGTTGAGAAGGCACCTAAGGTAGAAGGCAGAAGCATGACAATGTTTTTAGCACAGAAACACTAGGATGTTGCATTCATTTGGAGAGACACCCTGAGGGTGTCAGGCTGGATGAGGGACATTAAATAGATACGATATTAAGGAGGAAATTACAATGCCAAAAATTAAAACTTGTAGAGCAGCAGCAAAGCGCTTCAAAAAAACAGGAACAGGAAAATTAGTAAGAAATAAAGCTTACAAGAGCCATATCTTAACAAAGAAATCTCAGAAGAGAAAGAGAAATCTCAGAAAAGCTACTGTTGTTGATTCTACTAATGTTAAGAGCATGAAGAAAGCATTACCGTATTTATAAGATATAGCATAGAAGAAGACGAACAGGAGGAAAATAAGAAATGGCAAGAATTAAAGGCGGATTAAACGCAAAGAAGAAACATAATCGTGTATTAAAACTGGCAAAGGGCTACAGAGGAGCTCGTTCCAAACAGTATAGAGTAGCAAAACAGTCTGTTATGCGTGCACTTACCAGCTCCTACGCTGGAAGAAAGCAGAAGAAACGTCAGTTCAGACAGCTCTGGATCGCACGTATCAACGCTGCTGCAAGAATGAACGGATTATCCTACAGCAAAATGATGCACGGCCTTAAAGTTGCAAACATCGACATTAACAGAAAGATGCTTGCTGAGATGGCTGTAAATGATGCTCAGGGATTCGCAGCACTTGCTGAGATTGCTAAGAAAGCAATTGCTTAATTGAAATAAATAGGATATTTGAATGGGAGATGGGTGACCATCTCCTTTTTTTATCCCGGAGTCTGCAAAAAAATCATTCCTGCAATCTGAATGTCTCACCTTGTGATTAATTTTGTCCGAATTGATTTTTTAAACACATTCCAATATGAGCATAATACAAAATATGAAATCAGCATGAAAGTATGCCCTGCAACGTACGTTTGTACGTCACAGAAACAACATAAACAGAAAAAATTGGTCATTGTAACGGAAATTTCTTTTGCAATTCTAAAAAAACTATAAAATTTTCTATTGCAATCAAAAAAACAGAATGCTATAATCATAACATTAAAGTAGTAAAGAGAAGAAGTTATGGAAGCCAAAGCCGGCTGGGAAACCACCAGTGGGCTTTTATACTATCTCAGTGTTGCAGAACCTGTTCCAAAAATCATTCCTGCAATCTGCATGCCATGTTTTTCGGATATGCCTTGGGCACCATGAGAGGCGAGATGACAGACGCTCTTACATAAATTAAGGAGGAGATTTATTATGAGAAATCTGAAAAAAGTACTCAGCATTACTGCAGCCGCAGCAATGGCAGTATCCACAGTAACACCTGTATCTGTATTTGCAGAGAGCGAGGAAACCTTCAAGATTGGTGTCATCGGACCTATGACAGGAGATTATGCACAGTATGGTAATGGTGTATATAATGCAGCTAAGATCGCAGCAGATGAGATCAATGCAAACGGCGGATTCAATGGATATCAGGTAGAAATCCTTGACGCTGGTGACGATCAGGGAGATCCGGAGAAAGCAGTTAACGCTTACAATGACCTTCTTGACAAAGGAATGCAGATGCTTTGCGGTACTGTTACCTCCGGTGCTTGTATCGCAGTAGGTGCAGAGGCAGCTGATAGTACATTCCTCTTCACACCGTCTGCTACAGCAGTAGACAGCATTACCGCTGGTGACAATGAGTTCCGTATGTGCTTTACAGACCCAATGCAGGGAACGAAATCTGCTGAGTATATTTCTGAGAAAGGTCTTGCTACGAAGGTAGCTACCCTCTACGATTCCATGGCTGATTACAACTCAGGTGTACATGATGCATTCGTTGCAGCCTGCGCTGATTACGGCCTTGAGGTTGTAGCTGATGAAGCATACACAACAGATAACAACACAGACTTTTCCGTACAGCTTGGAAAGATCAAAGACAGTGGCGCTGAGCTCCTGTTCCTTCCGAACTACTATTCTGACAACGCTCTGATTCTTCAGCAGGCTCATGACCTTGGTCTTGACATGAAGATTTTTGGTGTTGATGGTATGGATGGAATCCTGAATGTTGAGAACTTTGATAAATCTCTTGCAGAAGGCGTTATGCTTCTGACACCATTCTCTGCTACAGGCGATGATGAGGCAACTGTAAAATTTGTTAAAGCATATGGCGATGCAAACAATGGTGAGACACCAAATCAGTTTGCTGCAGATACATATGATGTACTTTACGCTATGCAGGCAGCAGCAAATGATGCTGGCATCACACCAGATATGTCAAATGAAGACATCAGTGCAGCAATGTCTGCTTCCATGCTGAATATTACTCTTGATGGTCTTACAGGAGAAGCTAAATGGACAGAAGACGGTGAGTGCGATAAAGCACCTAAGGCTTATGTGATCAAAGATGGCGTTTACGCTTCTATGGAGTAATTATAAGAATAGAGCCATTGTGCCGGTCATACGGCAGAGGCTTTAACCATTTCCCTGATTGCGCAGGGGATGGCCGTTAGCAAGGGGGAGACGGTTACCTGTGGGTCCGTCTCCTTCTTTGCAATTACAGAAATGATTGTTGTTTCAGTCTGATACAACAAACGGACAGGTGGCCTGTCGGCGACATCATGATATAGGAAAGTCAGCTGCCGTCCGGGACATTCATAGTAAATAACTGGAGCGTGTCTGAAAATTTACTTCCGCTTTTTCGTGTCAGAAAGTGACAGGAAGCTTTACAGTGGGAAAAGCCGGGAATGAATTTTCAAACACGCTCGTGAAAAAGAAAAATCAGTTACTATCTACAGTAATAAATCCAGTTAAGAGGTGCATTATGAGTTTTATATCCTATTTAAAAGATGGTATCAGCCTGGGCAGTATCTATGCGATCATCGCTCTCGGCTATACAATGGTATATGGTATTGCAAAAATGCTGAACTTTGCACATGGTGATGTTATCATGGTTGGAGCATTTGTAATTCTTACCGCAGTTACCAAAGCCAGTATGTCACCAATCCTGGCAATCATTCTTTCTGTTGTGATCTGTACTGTTGCCGGTGTTGTCATTGAGGCAGTTGCATACAGACCTCTTCGTAAGGCTTCATCGAATCTGGCAGTTCTGATCACTGCAATCGGTGTCAGCTATCTGCTTCAGAACCTGGCGCTTTTAATTTTTGGCGCAGATGCAAAGAGCTTTGTTCCGGTTATCAATGTTCCGTCTCTGGAGCTGTTTGGCGGACAGCTTACGATTAAAGGTGTTACGATCGTAACAATCCTTGCCTGTATTGTGATTATGGTTGGTCTTCAGCTTTTTGTAAAGAAAACAAAACCGGGGCGTGCCATGCAGGCTGTTTCCGAGGACCGTGACGCCGCACAGCTGATGGGTGTCAACGTAAATGCAACCATTTCCCTTACCTTTGCAATCGGTTCCGGACTTGCTGCAATTGCAGGACTTCTTCTTTGCTCCGCATATCCTACACTGACTCCTTATACAGGCGCAATGCCTGGTATCAAGGCTTTCGTAGCGGCAGTATTCGGTGGAATAGGTTCTATCCCAGGAGCAATGGTTGGAGGAATTCTCCTTGGTGTTATTGAGATTTTCAGTAAGGCCTATATTTCCTCTCAGGTTGCAGATGCAATTGTATTTGCAGTTTTGATCATCGTGCTGCTTGTAAAACCATCTGGTCTGTTCGGCAAGAACATCCAGGAGAAAGTATGAGGTGGCCGATATGAAAAAAAATATGAACAAAACAACAAAAAACAATTTTATTACATATGGCATGGTAATCGCAATCTTCGTTGTGGTACAGATCCTTTCCTCTACAGGAAACCTGTCCAGACTGCTTACCGGCCTTCTGGTACCCATCTGTGTGTACATTATCGCATCTCTTTCCCTGAATCTGGTAGTCGGTTATTCCGGAGAGCTGAGTCTTGGACACGCAGGATTTATGTGCGTTGGAGCCTATTCCAGTGCTCTGTTTTCCCATGTTACCAGTGATGTGCTTCCGTCTGTTCCAAGATTGATTCTTGCATTGCTGGTAGGTGCTGCTGTGGCTGCTGTCTTCGGTGTACTGATCGGTATCCCGGTACTGAGACTTCGGGGAGACTATCTGGCAATCGTAACCCTGGCATTTGGTGAGATTATTAAGAACCTGATCAATATTCTGTATGTTGGTGTGGATGATAAAGGGCTTCACGTTGCAACAAGCGCAGCCAACCTGAAGCTGGATCCAGGCGGAAAACAGATCATCAAGGGTGCTCTCGGTGTTTCCGGTACTGCAACCTTATATAAAGATATTAAGGATTATTTCTTCCTGATCGGTGTGATTCTGGTTCTGGTCGTTCTGTTTATTATCCAGAATCTGGTAAACTCCAGAAGCGGACGTGCCATTACATCTACCCGTGATAACCGTATTGCAGCTGAGTCCATCGGTATCAACGTAACAAAGAATAAGCTGCTTGCATTTACTATTTCCGCTGCAATTGCCGGTGTAGCAGGTGTACTTTATGCCCACAACCTTTCCATGCTGAAGGTTTCTATTTTTGACTACAACATGTCCATCACCATTCTGGTATATGTAATTCTTGGTGGTATGGGAAATCTTCGCGGAAGTATTCTGGCAACGATTGTGCTTTATGCACTTCCCGAGCTGCTTCGTGGATTCTCCACCTACCGTATGCTGATTTATGCAATCGTAATGATCACAATGATGCTTTTCAACTGGGCTCCTGCAGCTAGAGATTTCAGAAGCCGTATTATTGAAAAAATCAAAGGTCACGTGAAAGAAAAGGAGGCAGCTTAATTATGGCAATGTTAGAGGTAAATAATCTTTCCATACAGTTTGGCGGCCTTCATGCTGTAGATAATTTTCAGCTGAAAATCGAAAAAGGCGAGCTTTACGGCCTGATCGGACCAAACGGTGCCGGAAAAACAACCGTATTCAATCTTCTTACAGGTGTTTATAAGCCAACAGAGGGAATTATCAAGCTGGATGGGCAGGATATCACCGGAAAAAGTATTATCGATATTAATAAAGCTGGAATTGCACGAACATTCCAGAATATTCGACTTTTTAAAGATATGACCGTACTGGACAATGTAAAGGCTGGTCTGCATAATCATTATAAATATTCTACTTTAACCGGAATCTTAAGACTTCCCAAATATTTTAAAGTAGAAAAAGAGATGAACGAGCGCGCTATGGAGATCTTGAAGGTGTTTAATCTGGATCAGGAGGCTGGTCTTCTTGCGGGAAACCTTCCTTATGGTAAACAGCGTAAGCTGGAAATTGCCAGAGCGCTTGCCACAGATCCCAAGCTTCTCCTTCTGGATGAGCCGGCTGCCGGTATGAACCCCAATGAGACTCAGGAGCTGATGGATACCATTCGGTTTGTAAGAGATCATTTTAATATGACGATCCTTCTGATTGAGCACGATATGAAGCTGGTTGGCGGTATCTGTGAGGAACTGACTGTATTAAACTTCGGACAGGTTCTTTGTCAGGGTGAGACAGCAAAGGTTCTGAAAGATCCTGCTGTTGTTACTGCATATCTGGGCGAATAAGGAGGAAAAAGAAATGGCAATGTTGGAAGTAAAAGATTTACACGTATATTATGGTGTAATCCAGGCATTAAAAGGAATCTCCTTTGAGGTAAACCAGGGCGAGGTCATTGCTTTGATCGGTGCCAATGGTGCAGGAAAAACCACTACACTGCAGACACTTACAGGTCTTCTTTCAGCAAAAGAAGGTTCCGTTGTTTTTGAAGGAAAAGATATTACCAGGGTTCCGGCCCATAAGATTGTTGAAATGGGAATTGCACATGTTCCGGAGGGACGTCGTGTTTTTTCAGATTTAAGTGTATATGAGAACCTGATCATGGGTGCTTATACGAGAAAAGATAAAGCTGAGATCCAGGAAAGCCTTGCAGGAGTCTATAAAAGGTTTCCGCGACTGGAAGAGCGTAAAGGACAGCGTGCCGGCACACTTTCTGGTGGTGAGCAGCAGATGCTTGCCATGGGGCGTGCCCTTATGAGTAAACCCAGACTGATCGTAATGGATGAGCCATCCATGGGACTTTCCCCAATCTTTGTAAATGAGATCTTCGATATTATCCGTGTGGTAAGTGAAAGTGGTACCACGGTACTTCTTGTAGAGCAGAATGCGAAGAAAGCCCTCTCTATCGCAGATCGTGCATACGTTCTTGAGACTGGTAAGATCACAATGAGTGGAAATGCAAGCGACCTGCTGAACGATGAAGCGGTACAGAAGGCTTACCTGGGTGAATAAAATTTGTAGATCTGACAGCTGATAGGCGACATGTCCGTTTTGTGAACAAAGTTCACAGAACTTTCGGGAATCTGGTGCATCACGAAGCGGTTACTGGACAGGTCGTGAACAGTAAGGTCTTTGGGAAAATAATCTGGTCAGGTGATTTTTATTGTTGTCGGAAAGAATGGAAAAAACAACGCTTCAGGAAGCTGGCCAGTGTAATAAGGAGGAGAGAAATGGACAATTTCGTAATTACAATTGCAAGACAGTACGGAAGCGGTGGACGTACCGTTGGTGAAATGCTTGCGAAGAAATTAGGGATTGGATATTACGACAAGGATATTATCCGCATGGCATCTGAGGACAGCGGAATTCACGAAACTCTTTTTGGAAGAGTAGATGAGTATTCCAGCGCAAAAAAACCGCTTTTCGGGAAGAATGGAATTTACAGCGGTGAGCTGATCTCGCCTCAGAGTAAGGACTTCACCTCTGATGAGAACCTGTTTAATTATCAGGCAAAGATCATCCGTGAACTGGCAGGGAAGGAGTCCTGCGTGATCATCGGAAGATGCTCCAACTATATTTTGAAGGATTATCCAAATGTGCTTCGTGTATTTATTCACGCTGATTGGAATTTCCGAATGGAAAAGGCTGCTGAGAAGCTGAGCATGAGCCAGAAAGAGATCGAAAAATTCCTTCAGAAGGATGACAAACGTAAGGATGAGTATTACCGCAGATTCACAGGTGAGGAATGGAAGGATGCCACTCAGTATGACCTGTGTCTGGATAGCAGCAAGCTTGGATATGAGAAATGCATCGAAGAAATTGAAAATCAGCTGAAGCTGCTGAAATAATAACAGGCTGTGTCACATAGCGGCATATGATGTGAAAACAAAAGGAAGAGCACTGGTGATTTTGAAAGAGATTGCCAGTGCTTTTTAATGTAACAGGAAATTCCGTTTGGATTTCCTGTTACATTAAAAGCCCTACCGGGCAGGATCGCACTGCGGCGGAAAGGTAGTTGTCGCTCGAGGTGACCAGCCGCAGGCGGAGAATCCTGCAAGCAGGATTCTTTTTTACATTTCATAAACATATATTATCAGGAAAGACAGATGTCAGGCGGCGGGATATGAAGGAAAAAAGACATCTGGTGATGTGGGTAGAAGTTATAGCGTTGGCGGTGCTGCTGGCAAGGCTGGAAACTGTGAGAATCCGGGAGAATGCAAAAGAAGTGCAGGAATATACCTGTGCCGGGCGGGAACAGGAAGGTGCGCAGAAGGGGAACGGAAAAAGAGAGGAAAAAACTGTCAGTGACAAAGTGATAGGGGCTAGGAATAGAAGGTCAGAAAAGAAGCTGGAAGATACTTTGGAAAAGAATGTGACGGAAAAGAAAAAAGCAGCTCTGACTTTTGATGACGGTCCTAACAGTAAATATACGCCGCTGCTTCTGAAAGGGCTGAAGGAGAGAGGGGTTCATGCTACTTTTTTTCTCATGGGGAAGAATATTAAGGGAAAAGAGGCCTTGGTGAAGCAAATACAGGAGGAAGGTCATCTGATCGGGAATCATACATACAATCATGTACAGCTGGATAAGATTTCAAAGGAGGCAGCAAAAGAAGAAATTGAGACGACCAACCAGAAAATCTTTGAAATCACAGGTGTGTACCCGGCATGGTTAAGACCGCCCTATGGGGAGTGGCGAAAAAATCTGGATTTTTATGTGGAGATGTTTCCTGTACTCTGGGATGTGGATACTTTGGACTGGAAGAGTAAAAATGTAGATTCGATTATGAAAATTGTGCGGTCGGAAGTGTCAGACGGGGCAGTGATCTTGATGCATGATGCTTACCAAAGCTCAGTAGATGCAGCGCTTCAGATTGTGGATCTTCTGATGGCAGAAGAATATGAATTCGTGACTGTAGAGGAGCTGATATTGCCGTAAAAGATCGTTAAAGATGTTCACTGGTAACGGTAACGTTCCGCGAACAGTTAAAAAATAGCTTTATAAACTTGCCTAAATGAGAAATATAG